>JAEEGL015209813.1_pt1 | contig 30364 bp, 27 predicted proteins | sample 9134231 | NCBI WGS metagenome assembly JAEEGL01 (sample SAMN16246548, study PRJNA631951) | gut metagenome | biome: gut microbiome; feature: rumen; material: fiber-attached | host: Bos | place: Iran: Karaj | collected 2018-10 | reverse complement strand
TTTAATTCCCTCTGTTTTTTCTGTTGATTAATCCGGTTTTTCACCGTTGAAATAACCATATGTTCTGAAGTCGTCAAGACTCCAGTCCTTACACTCACCTGTATTTGTAACGAGCTCTTCATCACTGTAGTATCTGGTAGACATGTCAAGATACTCGCTCAGCACAAAGTCATAACGGTTTTCCGCTTCGTTCCAGGTAACGTGGAGCATACCGTTCTGGGTATACTGCATGTTTTCATACCAGTTCTTATTGCTAAACCACCACCACGCTTTCCTGGTTCCCCCGCCTTCTTTCGGAATCTCTACTTCATGTATTCCATAGGTCTCATACAGCTCGGAAGGGCACCAATTTGGTCTGGTATCTTCCCAGTACTGAACGGTCCAGGCTGCTGATACCGAGACACTGGAAGGTTCCATCTTCAGATTGTCTGCTATCCACTCAAAAGGAGTATTGACCTTGTCTGAGTTAATTCCCATATCCCTGAAGCTCTTTCCCATTGTGACATGCCCGCTGATCGTATATCCGTCAACACTTATATTTCCGCCATTATACGCACGCGCAAATTTGTCAAATGTAAATGCAGTTCCGCCATACGTGATCGTAAAGTCTCCATTAGGCTTAAGATCAAGGACCGGCTTTTCGGGAATATAGTTATAGACTCTGTTGAGATAATAGTCATAATCGTGTTCCTCATCGGTTTCAACGAATTTTCCCAGTACAGCCATCAGCGGGTTGTTATATGGAGCACCGGTTTCAATTGGTCCGCGGTATGGCTTTAAGGAGGCCTTCTGCTTGGCGTTTGGAACCACTGTAATGTTTACCGGATCTGATTCAATTCCTAAGAGTTTCTTTTCATTATCGGTATTGGTCGCATATTCACACAGCGTTATTGTTATCTCTACAGTATTTGAAGGATCGTTTTTATCAGCGATGTCGTCATAGCCCAGGTATATCGTTCTGTCAAATGTTCCATCCTTGAATTCAAAGAACTTCTTCACATTGACTCCGCTTGTTGTCAGAACATAAACACAGTAGCCTTCTATCACCTTTTCTTTGGCTGCCAGTGATGGCTCAGGGAATGAGATAATAACCTTTCTGTTTTCCACATCATCGACAACAACAGGCTTTGCGGTTTTGTCAAGTACATAGAGAGTAGCTCCCGATTCCCCTGCCGGCGTATTGCCTTTCCGCATACCATGGATCTCCATGATGCCGAGGTAATCATGTTTCAGGTTGTAATTGACGAAAGAAGGTATGAAATATCCCTGAGAAGTAGGATAGTAATCTGCCGCAGGCAGGAATGTAACTTCAGGATATTTGCTTGCCAGATCGCTGTCCGGAACCAGGATACAAGGCTGAGCCATATTAGTCGTTCTCTGAATGAATGCCTGAATTTTCAGAAAATAATCAGCATCATTATCGACTTTGACATAATGCTTCTGCCCCGGGTCAGCTATGATATGATTAGGCATCTTATACTCTTTTGAGCTGTATGCATCATACATTTTTTCCTGTACCGTTTTCCGCTCGCTGATCAGCCATTCAACGAAGCATTCTTCAAACTGTTTTGGTGTAAGGCCAAACGCAGAACACAGGATGCTTGGTATATCGGCTTTGGCAATGTCAGAGTCCGGAATTCCCAGGTATGTACGGGCAATCAGGAGATTACGGGTTGTGACTTTTTTGTCCGGATATCTGTCTGCCAGATACATGGCTAGGCGGCCCAGGTTGTATCCTTCATGTATCATCAGATCGTTCAGTTTCTTACCTTTTATTCCTGCAGGTTCGGTTTCGATTGGAATTCTGAGAGCGCCCCAGTAATTGGAATCTGTCAGCGGAGGCTCAGTCGTTATTATGCCTTTATACTGATAGTAGGCAAGTGCTTCTCTTTCCATAAACGCGGCTACCATTTCATCAAAGCGTGTCGAATTGGTCAGAGAATCGATCGGCACCCTGTATCTGTTCTGACAGATATGCAGCAGCTCGTGGGTGATCGTCAAAAGATAGTTATCTCTGTCGGTCTGATCCCCCGGTTTCATATTTCCCGGGCGAATCTTAACATAGGCGGAGGAATAGGTTCTGTTCATTGCTTCTCCAAGCGCTGCCTCACCGTCATAAACGATCTTAAACGGGATTTCGCTTCTGGGCATGAAAAGACGCTGTCTGCCGCCAAGGTATTCAAATGCTGTCTCGATGCATTTTGCGGTATATTCTATCATCTCAGGTACCTTGAGCTGCTTGGCCAGGCTCTGATATTCCTGATCAGCCTGCAGAGACTTCTTGTAGTACTCGGCTACGTGATAATTGGTGCGGAAACGCTCAAAGACATTCAGAACCTTGCGGTATTCTTCAGCTTCCTTTTTGTACTTCTGCTCGATCTCGGCCATTCTTGCCGTCTTTTCAGCCATGTTGGGGTCGACATCATTCATGACCCATTCGATGCAGTAAGAACCGTATTCAGTCTTGCCGTGAAGGGTTTCAACACCAAGTTTCAGCGGGTCGAATTTTCTGTCCCAGATGTAATACTTGTTACTGATGCCATACTCTATTCCTGCACCTACAATTAATCCGGCAACGATACTCAGGCAGATCGTCGTAACAATAACACTGTTCTGATTGGAACTGAAGGAAAGCCTTGAGCCGTCAAGAGATGATGAATACACATAATACTCGCCCTCATCATTGATTCTGAGTACTCTTACGCTGTCATACATGGATGGATCGATACCCAGTGTTGCCAAATCGATCGTAACGTCATATTGTCCCGGAATTGTTTCATCGTCTTTCAGTCCGGCATCTACTTCCCATCCGCCTACGGTCATGTAGCCCTGTTCAAACAGATTGTCTTCAAACCCGATGAAGTTCTCCATGCTGTCATCAACAGGAGTAAACTTTACTTCTGTATCCTTATAAAATGCATTGGCTTCAGCCGAAACCGTTATGCCTTCACATGGCGTATTGCTGAACGGCTTGCTGTTGCCTATTACTTCACTGTATGGGATTATCTGGTCCAGCGGATCAGTATCATTATTGTTTATGTCATCAGAAGTCTGTTCCCTGATCATCATGAAATCTCCGGATTCTTCTTCCGAAAACCACATGGTTCCGATCAGATATTCTTTTCCGTTCCATGAATAAAAACGTTTGATTTCAAGGACGCAGTCATTGCCGGTCAGCTTCAGTTTCCTGTTTTCATCAAAGTCTCCGCCAAAAGGCTGGTATCCTGCTTCTTCATCTGTTCTTTCGCTGGTCTTGTTTCCGTCGTTGACAAGTCTTGGGTGAAGAATGATCTGTATTCTGGGATCGGCATTATTGCTGACGGTCATCTCAGCAAAGCCAAGTTCCTCAAACATTCCTCCTCCTGAAGAATAATTGCGGATCCTGATATTATATCTCCAGGTGCCGTTGGCTTCGCCCATGGTAAGATTCTTCCTGTTCTCAGGAAGTCCTTCGTACATCATCTGTCCGTATAGTTCGTCAAATTCTTCAAAGCTTAGTTTGCTGACATCATAATCCTTACCCGGGGAAGGGCTTGGAGTCCGAGATGAACTGCAGCCAACCAGCATGGACAGCACCAGTAATACTATCAGTACCTTTTTCATGTAAAACCTCTCTTATATCGGACGAATCATTATTCCATCATTTTCTAGACAAAAGCCTGTCTTCAGAACAAAGATACATTATCTGGTAATATGATGGTGCCACAGATTCTATAGACATATTATACAAAAAAGGCATAGTATACTGCACAGATTTGCTTTTAAATGATTTTTGGAGTTTTTGAACATCAATATAAAAACAGGTCTCTTTCCATTTTATTCTCTCTCGGAAAACAATAGTCTCCCTGAATGCAAAAACAGCGGGAAGATTTCCCGCCGAATATGTTAGGCTTAGGGTCTATCGACCAGCCTGTTTATAAAAATATACTAGGTGTGACAAATTTAATAATAGTATCTTCCGCACTATTGAGGATATTGAAATCAATGTTTTCTCTTAAGTAATTCATACGATCTTCATAATCAATGCCATCTGGTCCTACAGATAAATCATCCAAAATATGATATACCTCTAATAGTCCTATTTGCTGCAAGACCTTATCTATCGTATCTTCATCTAAATATTTTAGATTTCTGAGTATATCTCTTCGATGAATAAGGTACGTATCATAATATAAACATTCTTCAATAAACATATTTAATAACTCTAAATCTTCATCCATAATTGTCTCCAAACAACCTCTTGCTTCCTTTTATATTGTTGCTGTCATAATTCCTGCTCTCTGACTTCTATTATATCATTATTGCACAGCCATTTTAAATAGTAAGATAGTTGTATTCCGACCGGTATGGTATCAATCCATACCTTAATTTCGCAGGCAAAATCGTGTGTTTAAATTATAAAAATCGGACTTTTTGACGCTCTTAGATGTAACCTTTTTCAAAAAAAGGAGTTAAGCTTACGCATCATCAACCTCTTTTAAGCATAAAATTTGATGGTTGCATTAGCAATTCATCAGTTGAAGAAGAGAAAATGTCATTTGTGCTCAATCCCTTATTTTTCCTTTCAAATTGCTATAAACTACTTTGGCTGTCGGATTATATTCTTTTACCAAACTTCTTACCATTATCTCCATGCCATATGATACTGTTGGTCCCATCATTATTTCCATTTCAGCAAATGCTTCATCTGATATCGATAAATCATAATGATCGAATGGTGGTTCTAAGTCATCATTCTTTATTGCATTAATTATTCCTCGTATATTATCCGCGGCGTTTTCAACATCGAATGAATTCATTGGTATAGCCCAGAACAAATATCTCCATTCTTTCTGGAATTCCCACTTTTTACTCTTATACCTTCCAAGCCTATTAAATCTTATATTTGTACTCTTATCATCGGATTCAACTACCTTAGGTTTTAATAATGCCTCATCATCCGTATACTCTACCTGATACAGAAAATTCTCTGTATTAGCCATAGCAGCACTAGTTGCAAAAGGCACACTAATCATATCCTTCACTGGGAACAAAAAGCTAAACTTTTTATTATCCTCACCATTCAGTATAAATCTGTTTTTTTGTGCTTCATCCGCGACACTATATCTGACAAACGGATCTTTTTTTAGTTTTATTCTTATTCCTCTTTTCAAAGAAGAATACATTTTCCACATTGGTATACTTTCTTCTTCATCCTCAGTCCATGAACTGATATAAACAAAACGGCCAATATTATTCAGATCAGATGCCTGTCCCTCAAGAAGGTCGTCCATTTTGTTCAATGAATTCAAACGGATAGTTTTGTTTTTCAATATCAACGCAAGTGTTTCTATGTTAGTGTAGTGATACAAATAAGAATTATCCATAAGTAATCCTCCTATTAAAATTATAAATTATAATCCTGTCATTTCCCTACCTATTCTGTCTGACACCTTAACACTTCCAACATGAATCAGTACGTTAAATACTAAGCTATCTTACATATGTACATACCAGTGTTACTAATACCGCATTGGGCTTTAGCTTCTGCCAAATTGATTATAGTGATTATGGCTGGCTCCCAAAGGATTTTTACGAGTGATCAGTTTTGTGCCTTAAACATAATAACCCTTGCAATTGTTCGCAATTGCGTATATTATATGTTTGAGGTGTTTTTATGGAATTCATTAGTGTTAAGCAAGCTTCCGAACTTTGGAATATGACCACCAGAAGAATTCAAGTTTTATGTGCCGAAAATCGAATTGATGGAGCAAAAAGAATTGGCAATCAATGGGCTATTCCAATTGATGCCAAAAAACCTATTGATGCTCGCAAAAAGGTTGTCACTATTCAAAAGATCAACGAAAAGCCCATTAGAATTGAAAGAAAATGGGCTATGCCAAATAAAAACACATTTGACATTAAGCCCATTCATGAGTTAATTATGGATGAATTAACAGACGGCATATGGATAGATCCATTTGCAAATAAGAATAAAATAGCAACTATAACAAATGATTTAAACAAGGATTACGACACCGATTACCACTTAGACGCTTTAGACTTTTTAAAACTATTTGACACAAGTTCTATTGATGGCGTTCTTTATGATCCGCCATACTCTCCAAGACAAGTAAGTGAATGTTACAACGATGTTGGCTACAATGTCACATGGGACACTACCAAAGCCTCTTTCTGGGGGAATCACAAAAGAGAAATATCAAGAATTGTAAAAATAGGAGGAAAGGTTATCACCTTTGGCTGGAATAGTGGTGGCATTGGGACAAAATATGGTTTTGAGATAGAGCGTATCCTCCTTGTGCCACACGGTGGATGGCACAATGATACTATATGTACTGTAGAAGTAAAAACACATGACAGTGAATTTGCTTCTGATACGCAGAATAATAAACAGGAGAAAAAGCAAATGAAAGCAACAGACACAGATAATAAACTTATCGAAATATTGAAACAATTACCAGCTGACTTTTGGGACTTTCAGGAAGAAGATACACGTGAATTAACTCATGGAATTCATTACTATCCAGCAATGATGGTCTATCCAATTAGTAGAAATATTATTAAAATTATGACCTCGCTAAAACAGATTAATACTCTTTTTGATCCGTTTTCTGGTTCAGGATCAGTTTTAGTTGAAGGTAAACTTGCAAATATTCCCACTGTGTTTGGCAATGACATAAATCCACTTGCCCTCTTTTTAAGCAAAGCAAAAGTTACGAATATTGACATATCTCTACTGCAACAAACATGTAAGGACCTGTTTGCGAGAATCAATAATACATATACAAATGCGTTGTCTTTTTTTGAAGATGCAGATATCTATATGGTTGAACAGCAAAAACTTGACTTAACAGATAAGAAAGGCTGGGGAGATAATGCTCCAGAGTTTTTAGACAAGTATTGTGAAGAATACCATGCTGATTTTGCTTTCCCAAGATTTAGAAACATTGGATATTGGTTTAAGCCACGAGTCATTCTTCAATTACAACTAATAAAGAATGAAATAAACAAAATCAATGATCAAGACATAAAGAATTTTATCTATGTCGCTTTTAGCGAAATCATTAGGCTTGTTTCAAATAGACGAAATGGTGAATTCAAAATGTTTAGAATGACACCTCAGAAAGTTGCGAGTTTTCATCCAAATGTTATCAATGAGTTTTCAACTGTGTTGAACAGAAACATTGAAAAAATGCAGTCCTTTAATGATGTGTGTTTAGACAGAAATATTTCCTCAGAAGTGACTATTTTTTCGAACAACTGTGTATCTTTGACAGATGTCCCTGATGATTCAGTTGATTTAGTTATTACCTCGCCTCCTTATGGAGATAGTCGTACTACTGTCGCTTATGGGGAGTTCAGTAGATTATCGTTACAATGGTTGGATTTAGAAAATACTACTGATGAATCTATCATGAAAATTGATAAGTCCCTTATGGGAGGTGTTAAATATCGAAATGGTTTCGAGTTCACTATTCATAGCGAAACATTACGTGAATCATTAGAAAAAATCAAAGATATTGACATAGAGAGAGCTGGGGATGTTTATAGTTTTTACAACGACTTAGAATTATCTATCGCCCAAATTGCTATGAAGACCAAACATGATGGCTATCATTTCTGGGTAGTTGGAAACAGAACAGTAAAAGGCGAATTGCTAATGACGGATGTTATTATTTCCGAAATCGCCTCTCACTATGATTTAGAGTATGTCTATACAATTGACCGTAATATAATCAACAAAGTTATGCCGGCCAGAAATTCTCCTACTAATGAAACTGGTTTAACATCTTCAACAATGACTAATGAACATATTGTTGTATTAAGAAAAAAATAAGAGATTCTACTATCTCTTATTTTCATATGAATGAACATGATATTCATCATATATACTGGTTAAATCTGTTTCCTTAATTCTGAAGCCTGTTCCATGGTCGTGTGTTTTTCCCATGTTTGTTCCACTTCTATAAACACCTATTCTAATATCCAGCATTATTCTTCCATCTTCAAGTGCATCTAAAAAGTTGTTGAAGTTGGTAAATCTATATAATGATATTTCTTCGTAATAAAAATATTCTTCACCGTTTGTTATTTTGTTTTTACTCTTAATAACTGCAAGATTCTTCAACTTCTTATTTATTCTTGTCGATAAATTGCTAAAACTCCAGAATGTGATTTTTTCAATCAGTCTTTCATTCTTATCAAATACTAGAAGATATACTTTTTCATCTGCTCTACTAACATCTAATTGGAAGAAGTATTTGTTAAAATAGGATGTTTTCCTTGTGGCAAATATTGAAGTATGTAGTGTCTTTAAACCAGAGACTTCTTCAGCTTCTCCATAGGTTTCTCTTAATCTTGTGTTTTCTGCTTTATTTGGGCCGTCTGGACTAGAGGTGAATAATGTAATATATGAATTACTCATAGATCTATGAGCCTTCAGTTCTATACCTTTATAGTCAGGCAGCTGATTGTTATCTTCTTCTTTGTCTAAAAGGTCTTCCAGCGTTTTCCCTATACCAGTATTATGAAATCTGTTGCTTTTAATCCATCCTCTTTCAGATAGTTTCATAAATTCTGTGTATAATTCTACGGCTGCTTTATCAAATGAATAATCCATTTTAGGTCCCCTTTCCATAGTATCTCTAGATTCATTATATCAAGTAGTAAATTATCAACGCCATATTCTTTTGAGTCTCTTTTACATTTTTGTTACCTTGTTTTTCGTCACATACTTTTGAGTTTATTCTTTAAAATGCTTAACACTTTGTTACTTGGTGTGAAATGGAGCTTTTCAATAATTCGCTGTTGAGTTTCGGGACTCCAATAAATTTTTAACGATTCCTTTGCTCTTGTAATTGCAGTGTAAAAGACATTGGATGTTACCAGTTCATCAAGATCGTTAGGTATTACCACTTTTACTGATTTATATTCCAGACCTTGTGCTTTATATATCGACATAGCATAAGCAACATTAAACGGAACTACCATCTCATTTCTGTCATCCTCATCAGTATCAGCAATTTTCTTTATGCTAAACCCTATTATTGATCTGTTATCATTTTCTCCAATATATCTGGCTCCTACTGCCTCAACTTCACTGCTATCAAGCATGGTTTCTACCATAACTTCAAAATATACTGTTTCGTCTCGATCCTTAACGTCAGTAATAACCGCTTTAAGATTATTGTAAAGGACATCTCCAAACACTTTACTTTCATTGAAAACAACAGGATCTCCGACTTTGTATGGATTTATTCCAAAATACACTTCTTTCCCCTGATTTTTTGACTGAAGAATACTGTTAATATTGTTGATGCCAAATACGCCATCATAATTCAGACATAAAATGATTTCATCATCGCTATAGGAATTCATGATTTCTTCCCCTATAGAAAAGTTGAAGTTGTTTTTTGACATATAATCTGTTACCTTACGGCTTTCAGTTCTTACAAGTTCCCACAGTTTAAGTAGTTTTGGATTCTTTGTTCTATGCACTGACTCAAGTTCATAACATACATCTTTATCCATAAGGCTTCTGGCAAGCATGAACCAGTTTCCAAGATCTATTGATTCCAACTGATATGTATCTCCAACTAACAGCACTTTTTCATAATTGCTCTGAGAAAGAATACCTCGAACATCACTGTTGCTGGTAGTACTGCATTCATCAATTATTATTGTATCGTAATACTGCTTGTACTTATTTTTTTGATAGTTGGCAATGGTTTTGAACTCAAAACGATTTTTTCCAATCATTCTCTCCAGATTGTTTTTGGCTGTATTGGTTGTAGTTAAAAACATAATCCTTTCATCATATAAAAGATCAGCCACTGTCTTAATTACTGTTGTTTTGCCTGTGCCGGCAGCACCGTATAACAATGCTACTTTACTGTCAGCAAACATTTTTCTGATTATTGCTTTTTTATCATCACTTATATCTGGTTCATTATCTGATAACCATTGATCAGCACAGGATTCGTACCAATGTATGCCCTCTTCTGCCAGATTATCCAGTTTATTGACGATAGCCAAGCAATCTTCTTCATATTCTCTGATGAAAAGTTGGCTGTGTTCCAGAACAATATGGTTACCAGGATGCTTGTAATACTGTTTGTTGTTATACGAGATAATCAGCTGTTCAAGATCGTCGTCTTCATCCAATGTTATACCAAATACCGATGTATAGATTTCTCCTTCATTCTCCGAATTGCTTATAAGTCTTCTGGCAAGCAGTTCATCATGTCGGGCAGATGGATCTATACATCTATAAAGGTCATCCAGCGCTGGTTTATGATTGCAGAGATTCATTGTATATGGAATACTGTCAAATCTGTCACATCTGATATTAAGATATAAATCAGAAAGCTGTTGGCATGGCAAATCACTCAGCTGGTCCTTTATTACTCTGTTTCTCATTGTGTACAACAAATATCTGATAACGTTGGATCCTTTTTTGTTTCTATCAATTAGTCTTCTTGCACTGTCAAGCAAAGTTCTCAGATAATTCAGGTCAAGGCGAAGATATCCATTCTGTATTTCTTCATCTTCAAGTGTACAGATATCAAGCAGATTGATTCTCTTCTCCGTAAGAAAAGACATAAGCGCTTTGTACTCGTTGTATTTACCACTTATACGGTAACTAAAGCCAAATACTTTACCAAGGTTATTAATCTCGCATGGACGTATTGAAATTGAATAATCCGTCATCACATTAATGATTATTCTCTTCTTATAAATCATTGTTTGAACATAAAACAGCTCTACTTTTATAGAGTAATTCGTTGAAATGTATTTTCGGGAGAATACTATTATGCGGTCAAATTTACTGTTTTTATCGTTCGCCGGACATAATGTTATTTCATAATAGATATACTTATTCCATATTATGGGTTTAATCTTCTGAACATAGTATCTTCCATCAGCCCAATAGCCATGTTGACCATCACATGCATTAATGACAGGGATTATTCGGGCATAATAATCATGATATGTGCTATCCATATTAATTGGATAATCATATATACGTTCCAATACTACTATTCCAAATCTTTCTTCGAGGATCTTCTTCAGCATTACCAACTGATAGTGATACTTTCCCATAAGCCTTATTGCCTCATCTTCTGATGGCACATAATGCGATACGCTTACTTGTACACCATCATGAAATTCTCTGAGGAATTTATAGTTGCCTTTACTGGCAATATAGTCCATTGCTGTTTGTATACTTCCATCAGAAAATTCTACTGGAAGATCTGTATCTTTTTCATAGTTGTATATAAAAACACAGACAGCTTCAACGAGATGCCTCAAGTTCTTTACAATATTCTGTGCGAGCAATCCTCTGTCTTTGACTTGTTCAATGTTTTTATCAATTGACAAGCATATTCTTTCTATTGCTGTTGTGTCCTTATTTTTGAATTCCATTACTTTATCAATCTTCTCATATAATTCTTCAATCCATTATCTACACAGTACACATAACATCCCTTCATACCTCTGGTCATAAGAAATCCCAGAAAGATCATATTTTCTTTTTGTGTTGTAAAACGTTGCTAGTTTTCCGCCACATATAAACTAAGATTTGCTAATTGATGCATACTGTTTATTATCCTATTTATTACTTATTGCTTCAGCAAACAATTGGGTAAAGAATTCTTGCTCGTTTTTGTATTCGTGTTTGCTAAAAGCCAACACACAATCATTTATGTAGGCTGAATACTGGCTAATTTTATGAGAGTGTTTTTTTATGAAACTGGCAATTTTTCCATAAGGAATTAACTTATAAACACTTTTCATTTTTGGATCATAAGCATTAATCTCTTTTTCAACATAATCCATACGATAATCTGGCGCAATGATAAAGCATATCGGTTGCATTTCCCCTTTTACGCCCCACTCATTGTAGTATGTTGATAGCTGTGATATCTGACCTTGAGAATCTTTCTTAACTCCGTTTAATCCACTCCATATTTTGTTTTCAATAATTACTCTTTGAACACATGTATCGTTAGCGTCTTTTGATTCTGCACTTATATCCATTCTTCCGTTTTCAACCCCTTGTTCTCTCTTTACGGAGAAAGAACCAGCATAGAGTTTCTGATCATTGTCTTTGAATTCGTCGCAAAATTGATAGAGTAAATCTTCCTGTGAAAGAATGGAATACAGCATGTTTGTAAAGCATTCTTCACTATCAGACTTATATATCATGTCTAAAAAGGTTTTGCTCCGCTGATTATTATTTGTTATCAATGTAGTTGGATCAATGGAAGAAAGCGGATATTTATCCCAAACATCTGTGTTAATGCTACCGTCTTTATTCTCTATCACGCTAAGAATACGTTCATAATCTTTTGGAAACTCATCACTCTTTATATATCCTTTATTTCTCTGGAAGACATAACCTTCGCCATTATCGTATTCCTTCTTAACCGGTAATCCAGCTTTTAGTTTTGTTCTTGGGGTATAAATAGCTGAAGCCTTAAATGTAACCAATAGAGATTTGTCATCGTTTCCATATATGTGATCTAATGGAACGCCACCATATATGATTTCTTTTTTTTCAATGATATCTGTAATGTTCTTGCGATTCTTTTCCAGTGCAGTTCCAGTTGAATAATGATGTAATACCTCTTCTAATTCAATTAAATAAAGGAGTTCAAAATCTCTAGTACCTGTTCCGGTCAACAGCATATATTTAGCTTCGTGGGTTTGTTTCTCGTTGTCCGTTTGTCCAACATAAAACTCAGAAGGACAATGTCCCCAAGGGTTGTTATAAATATAGTGCTCTCCCTTATCGGTTTTAAAGAAGTCAATTATTTCATGCGAAATGTTACCTTCTTCTTTATTCCATGATCCCTTGAAAATCTTATTAAGAATGATTACTTTTTTATCCATAATTAATATCTCCTCGTCCATACAGTTTTATGTGTTATATAGCATTAAAAGTGAATCTTATCTTTATCAATCAGATCCTTGGCAATCAATAATTCTTGTTTTATTTTGTTGTATAAATAATCAAAATCTGATTGTACTATAGTCCAATGTTGGTACATGTGCAGATAGTTCTTTTCATATTTGCAATATCCTTGACCCTGGTTCATTTTTGAATCTTCCCCTCTTATTTGTTTGTTAGAGTAATTCTCGAACCAGCCTAAAGCCGTAAAGTTATCTTTTAAGATTCTAGGGTCCTTATATCGCGATTCATTATAAGAGGGACCAGCATAGATGCGGAACTGTTCTCCCTGTATCTGAACGCCAATCCTTCCCTTTTCATTAAGTTCTCCCTTATTTTCGCTTTTTGGGAGAGGCTCCTTATAAATAACTGTGATTGTAGATCTTTTATTATTGAAACTATCTTCAACCATCGGTAACCCATAGTGAGAGTTTAATACAGTATTATCTTTCTCGATTTGTTCCTTTAGATAAGAAGAAAAACTAGCAGCATTAAGTTTTAACAAAACATCCCCAAATCTCAATGATTCAATGCTAGAATCTGGATCAATTATATATTTGTTACTGTTATCTTTGATTTCTTGTTCCAGAAGCAAACTGATATTAGAAACATCCTTACAATAATGATTTATTAATTCGTATTCAAACGAGGATAGATACTGCTTGTTTCTGTTGTTAATTTGTTCTATTCTCGATGCAATACTTTTATAACTCATAAAACTCCACTCACTGTGAGCAGACAGATCTAGCGTAGGTAGAACGCCAGTTAATACCCCTCGTTCAAAAGATGACGAGTTTTTCGTTTGATAAACATATAACTGTTCGTAAGTTGGTATTGACTTAATTTTGTTTTCAATAATAATACACCTATCTTGTCCAAAACTGTTTTTATAGTTTATTTTCAGATCTATGTGATCTTCCTCTCTTTTAACATCAACAAAACTATTCTGATCTGTATAGAAGGTCGGGTAAAAGACTTCTATGAACGGGTTTTTATTATTTATCGTTATTTCAATAAGCCAAGCCCAAAAATTTGAATGTGATAATTCTTTTGAGCAAAGAGAGATATTAAATAACGGAGATTTTTTAAGTTCATTTATGATGTTTTGATTAGCCATAATACATCTTCCCCTATTGTTCGTATGCTTCTTTTATTCTTTGCCACACTTTCACCATGGCATATGTATCCAGTTCACAGTATTTCAGCAAGTTTTTCCTTGCTGTCGCCTGTTCTTCCGAAGTCATATCCTTGATCTTTGGATATATCGACATGGCTTCCCCGCCGTTATGTACTCCTTCCAGATTGTGATAATCCAGTTCAGGATCATCAGGGAATAATGCCGGTAATACGCTCTTGATTGAGAATGATCCGCCCATTGCCCTGCAATAATATCCTCCGCCTCTGAATGGATCCAGCAGATCTATGATGTTATCCCTGATATTCAGCAGATGGAAACTCAGATCTGGAAATGCTTCAGCAAGCTCAGCTATCCTTCCGCATTCAAACCCTTTGTTATAGGCCATTGTGCAGACATTAAGAGGTATATCCTCGCATAGTTGTTCTGCCAGTGCTCTTCTAGGATCATCCACTGAATTGCCCAGGAATTCCTTATGCTTTAGTTCCCCGCCCTCTTCTTCGATGTAGTGAAGTGAATATTGGAACGGGATCTGCTGATACGGTCTGGTTCCGATATACTTCGGTATTACAGGCTGTTCCGTCTCAAAGTCCAGGAAATATAAAGGATAAGTACATTTATCCAGGAACTCACCAATAACGGCTTTGTCGATATATGTTCCCTTATCATGCAGCTGGTAATCGATCTGTGTGATCTGTTTCAGGCTTTTTACTCTTGGATTCAACTGCAATTGTTCATAAGAAGTAATGCCTTCCTTATAGAACTCAACAGCGTCCTTGAAATGGATCCTGTACAGATTGAATACTGACGGTTCCGGCAGATGTCTGGAACAGTATTTCCAGAAAGCGCATTTATACGGTTTGTTGCAGTGAACATCAATATCAATATCCGGTTCCTGATCAGATTCCAGCAGCTGTTTTGCTCTGGCTAGAACGGTTTCAACGGAAAGAAGCTGATCATCTACCCCTTCTCTGACATCAGTAATCTTGAACAGCTCATCAATTTTGAGAGTGCCGTCATATATATATTCATTATTAATAACAACCAGATATGTATTGGTCACCTTGATTCCGCAATGTTCAAGGACGTATTTCTGGTATGCCACATCAGCAAAATATACATCCTTGTCATCTTTGGTTGAACTCTTTACTTCGTAGATGGCGTATCCGTCATCTTCTTTTTTCAGGATATCTACGGCACAGTACAAACCGTCATAAATAAAAGAGGCTTCACAGATTATTTCTGTACCCCTTCTCATCTCTTCCTGTGTGCGTTCAATCATTCTGGTGATATTGATCCTGTCATCGTCATACTCGGTAACATCAATATAATCACCGAACAGACCCATAGCCAAATCGCCGACTTCATTGCCGGCTGCCATTCTTGCGAGAATGGAATCGGATATCTCTGCTTCCTCTGGTTTATATTTCTTTAACCAGATCGCCTTGGCGCACTGCCAGGATGTCGTGTATTTGGATTTGCTGAAATTCATAATATGCTTCGCTTTCTTTGTTCCATATTTGATTTATATATTTAATTATATAATAGTATTCTCTATTATGAGGGTTTTCTATCTTTCGAATGCTTCTTTGTGTGTTTTTGATTTATACAAATTTAATGATTAACCCTATTCCCCAACTATTTCCTTGAAATATTCAGTGTAGGCGCCTTTTCTGTACATTGTTGGACTTGAATAATGAGTTAACTGAACCAGATTAATGCCTTCAAGTCTATCCGCAATTTTCTTTACAAAGTAAAAAGCATCACCACCGAAAACAAAAATAGTATTAACTTTTCCTAATAATTCGACTTCACGTAAGAATTTATGAAAATGTGGTTCCTGCTCTTCGGGGTGTTCTTCAAAATACTTTCTTGCTTTTGTACCATTAGGCTCTGCATAGTCTTTTAAAATGTCAGTCATGTAAGAACCTTCATATTCTGTGCCTTGAAGTGCTAACATTATGTTTTTATCACGTCCACCACGATGCTTACAATGAAAGTTGCCCCAGATTCTGCCATCGAGAGCTCTGGAAGCATTTAAACCAACAAACATATATTTGTTGTTGAATTTTGAAAAATCATCATCTGTTGGGCACACATTTATATCCATATTATCCCAGATTCCCCAGCTCGCATATAACCCAAACTCATCTTTTAGTTTTCTGTAATTTGCTTTGCTAAGCATATCATTCTGCCCTCCATAATCCTTAATTCATTCCCTGTTGTTTTCCTTATTTCATCCACTTGATTACGTTAGCGAAAGTATATAATCTTTCAATCTTTCCTCTTCGACAATCATCCTCTCCGTATCCAGGATCGGACAAGTTAAAGTATTAACTGGAATATCACTCACTGATCCGTTTATCTCTGCACGATCTTTTTCATTTATGCGCAATTCAAATAATACTTCTGATTCATAATCATGTTGAAATGAGTCTATGACATCATCAACCTTAAGTGAATGATTATGGAACAGTTTTTGCATGATCTGTAGATACTCTTCTTCTGTAACAAATCCGTAATAATCATCATTTCTAAAGTATATTGAACCTCTTTGCCTGATTTGGAAATATCTGCCATTAACATCATTTGTTTCGCAACCACCGTTTTCATAAACGGTGTAGTAATAGTAACGGCAATCAGGATAATACTTTCTTACCAGTTCCCTGTAGCTGCAAGGCATTCCAACGCAGCTCCATTTCAGAACGGTATAAAACAAATCATCATTTAATGACTTGACAGTTAATGTGTTATTACAGATAAAGCATCCTGTCTTCAAATTGTATTTATTATCTTCACTGTTTATCTCTACCGGATAAACCTTGTTCAATTTTGCGGAATAAAGATCCCATGATTCTGGATCAAGTCCTTTCTCAATGAAGGAGGATTTGCTTTGGGAAGTTTTATCCAACACCAAATCCGTAACGCTGTTAACATCGTCACAAAATCTTTCTATGTCTGCTCTGTTTCCTTCCAGAACAAATGTTTCATTTACCCAAACACTCATGTCTTTTCCTTCATTTTTATGTAAGCATTTATAAATATGTTTTGTTGAAAATGTCGGCTTTGTTTTGAGCTTCTTTTATTTCGGCTGTCCTGTACTCCGGTTCCAGCATCATCAATAAGGAACCTATACTGCTTACGGCGTGGGAAGCTGCCGACAGATTGCTCAGTTTCGTCAATACTTCATGTACTTCATCACGTTTGCCTGTATCTTCAATGATTATATATATTTCGTCATATGATTTACCCTTAAAGATGTCTCTCCAGTTTGTTTTACCTGAATAGTATTCATCCAATACAGAATTATAGTTTTCAACATCAGTATAGTAGTCACATAAATCAAGGTATATGTCAATCAAGTCTTGAAGTGTGTATTCTTTGCTGTAATCAACCTTATCTTCAGAATAAAACGCAAGCCCGCCATAAACCTCGAAATATCGCTGCGCATAACGAAAGAATTCATCAATCTCTATATGATCAAAGGCATATTTGCTGATCTCATAATTAGACTTTTTTCCTGTAAGACAATCACGGATCACATCTGCAGCTCCATACCATTTGTTTGAAGCCCAAGCTAGATTGTTATTATCAATTATTGGATTTGATCTGTCATACTCACCCGGAAACTGCATTTCCATAAGATGATGATAAAACTCGATTGCTTTATATCTTCTAAATGCTGGCCATATTAATCCGCGCATATTTTTACCTCCAATTAGTACTTATAATATTATTTTCTGTTTATATATCTCATTGATGTTTCTTATTTGCTACATCAATCTTTTATAGATATCGAGCATGCTTTCAATCTGATATTTCAATAACCATGCTGCATTATTGTATTCAGGCATAGCTTTTACTACGTCTAACAATTTCGGAATATATTCTTCTGTTTCATCTATCATTCGATATATCCTGTTTCTGCTTAATCCCCAGGACATTGTCGTAAGATTATTACATCTGTCGATGCATTTTACCAAAGCCGCCTTTGGATTAGAGGCAAGACATCTGAAATATGCCTCCATAAGTGTATTTCTGTTATCGTCAGTTGTTTTTTCGTGAGACATGAGCCTGACGATTTCTTTTGTTTCATCATTTACCGGCAGTTCCTCAATTGTTTTGCCGCAGTCTTCAATCACGTCATGAAGCAAGCATCCTGCTATGATCTCATCCTCATATATGCACATTGACAATGCATGGCAAGCCATATTCAGAGGATGATAGATATATGGAATATCAGATTTCTTTCTTGTCTGGCCTTCATGGGCTTTGACAGCAAAATCCAAAGCCTTAAGAGTATCCTTCATGTCATAATTCTTGCCAGTTGTTTTGACATAAGTCTTCATATGCTCCCAGTTATAAATGGTCTCTTTGGTCTTGAAATTACTATTCTTCTCTTCAACCAGTGCCGACACGGAAACATCAAAGACTTCCGCCAGTCTGATCAGGTTTTCCGTATCAGGTTTATACTCGTCTCTTTCCCATGATGAAACAGCCTGAAAAGTAACCCCAAGCCTGTCGGCCAGTTTCTCCTGAGTCAGTTTTCTTGTTTTACGATACTCTCTTATGTTATCACCAAGACTCATTCTTCCCTCCTAATCAAGAAACCCAATGGACATTACATATGTAGCTCCATATTCCCTCAAATCTTTTTCCATATCTTCCTGAACAGACTCCATGAAGCCCTGATCAAATGAATCATCTCTTAACCCCAAATGTCTTGGGCGAACGTCATAGCGGATTCCTTCATAGTCATAAACTGTTGAAACGAGCTTAGCCATCCACCCTGAATCCTTGTTCCATTCGGCTTTTCTTTCCTGAAAATCCGTTTTCCATTTAGATGTAAGAAAATCAAACAATTGTTTCCCAGAGAGTTTTACTGTTTCCTGTTCAGTTATTTCCTTTATTTTCTCCATAATATCGGTATTACCAACAGCATATGGAGATCCTTCCGGTTCAGATTCATCAAATCCTATTAGATATCCCAATATGATAAAATTCTCATCAATGACCCATTTGCCTTCTTTGAACAGATAATAAATATCATCTTCCATTTTTCCAAGAATTCGGTCTCTTATCAGATAATACTTCTTGTTTTTATCCATGTGTACGTAACCTCCTTACATACACATGATACGAAACATTCTATTATTATTTTAGCGAGAACTAATTGTATTTTCCATATCTGGCTCAAGTAAAGCTTGAGTTATATTCCATAAGAAATAATCATCCACCAATTTTATAATGAGCACTGTTATCAATTAAAACTCTTATTTCACTAATGGTGTTTTCGTTCAGATTGAATCTGCTCTTAATGTAATCGATTATTCTTTCATCATTAAGAAGCGGATTGATGAAGATCTTTGCAGTATTGTTCTTTATCTCAATTCTTCCTCTTGGATAATAGTTATAAGGTTTATTATGTGTCAGATCTTTCGGCAGCGACTGCCATGTCAGCCTGTGGTTGTAGTTATCTCCCTTTTTGGAATTGAGGTCATCATAGGAGGCCGATATGTTACCGTCTCTATCTGTCAGAATCTTGAAAATGTAAAAATCATTTTCTTCAAGATTTTTCCTATCTACTATCCAGAATACTCCTTTGTATAGGTTGTCATCATACTTAATATCATTTACGGCGACAAAAACCTTCAGGTATTCCGGAGGTATTTCATCAGCCAAAACCGTTCTCTCATTTCCTTTATAGAAACGGATGCCGTTTTCATAGGCTTTTAACGCATCAATTCTAAGAATAACGGGTTTATCATCTCTTCTTAAGCCTACTTCTTTAGCAATACCAATATCATAGGAAAGATGGACATATTGCCTTTTCATTGGTTTCAGACCATCCTGTATGATTGAAGCAGCGGCTTTCCTAGTCGTCCCATGATAAAGATATTCCGGAGGAATTATCTCTTCTTTGTTGATCCTTAGCGGAATTGAATGCCCATATAAAGCTCTTATCTTACCATCTTTCAATTCAAATCTTTTTTTGTCAGATTCAGCAACTATTTTTTTTAGCACTTCATGAGTTATGTTAAAAGACCGGCATATATCTTCGGCAGGGCAAAAGCCCTCATCATCTAATATGAGATCAAACTTCTCAGGATGATGCCTTAAGGCATAGCATAGTTTCTTTTCCAGTCTTTCGTTCATTTAATTCCCCTGCTGACGATTAGTCAGAATTATCAATGTATCTCATATAGGATTTGAATAGTTTAGTGTCGAAGTTGAAAAAGCACTTTTCAGGAACAAACACACCTTCAGGAAGATATTTCTGTAAAGGGCATTCATATTCTTCCTCATTTATCACGATTTCCTCATTATCCACTTCAACATTAATTACCATGCAAAACTGTGACAGATCAGGTTTATCTTCCCACATTTGATCTTCAGGAAGACAATCAGCCAATTCTACATTCATTTCGCCGACCTTGACTTCTCTTCCAGCATATTCAGAAATGATTCTTTCCACATCCTCAACATCAAGTACATTGTAATTGTAAGTTTTTGTTATCATATTCTATTCCTTTCTACATCCAATACATATTCATATCAAATTCTTCAAACTTGCGGTCGATTTCTTCTATCTTGAAGTCGTCATAATTACACGGGAAGAACGGTTCGTGTTTTCCCATATTGTATTCTGTATTACCGTATTCAGGCATTGGAAGATCTCCGTTCTTCTGCAGCACATAATCAAACGCATATGCATATTCACCAACGAAGAACTGCTCGTCAATCCTTTTCATCAAATGAACGCATATCGAAGCAATTATGGTCTTACATTTGATGATATGATCCAGCAAATCAGGAGTAATCTCTATATGACCCTCATGTTTTTCGTTATACTTCCTTAAGTGATCTTCTGCTTCGGAAGGATATTCAAGGGAAGAAATAAAGATGTTCTCGTAGTATTTATCCGGCATTTTTGAATACCCTTTTCTGGTCTTCAAGACCTCTTCTATTTTTGTACTGATCTCTTCTTCATGACCATCAAACTTCGCCATCCCTTCCTTTGCCTTATCTTCATACTCATCGTAGACGCCATACAGCGACTTGCGGTCAATCAATTTAAGACCGTTTTTACTTCTGAAAACCATCTTACTGATAGAACATAGTTTTGAACATATGGAGTAGAGTCTCAGCATGTAGTTTTTATCATCACGCCCTAAAGCTATGAGGATTGCTGTATTATAACAGATGTCTGATTCGCAATCCCATATTGTCTCTTTGATGGTATGTCTTGTTGTAATTATTTGGCCATAATGTGGCAACAGATATTCTCTTCTTTTTCTTCTAACCATACTAGTCCACCAATGTATCAAAGTGTTGTGCAAACTTTTTAAGTGCTATTTCTCTGCACTTTTTCCTGTGTACCCATATTTTCACGTCATATTCGTAGTGCTTCTGCCGGATCTCTTCAAATTCAGGAAATTCATCCGGTACATTTCTCGGAGAATAGTATGGGTATTCACCTGTTTCTTTTGCCTTCTTTTCCTCTTCATCACTCATCAACTTTTCTCCGGTAAGGCCATATTTCTTTTCAAAAGCATCGTAGATCTCATGCAAAACTTCATCATAAGGATTTTTCATGGAGCAAAACTCTTCAGTTGATTCTCTTAGATATCTGGCAATCTCCTTCAGCATGTTTCCATATCTCTCGCTATAGACCTTCTCCTGTTCGTCAGAAATCTCATCATAAGAGTGAAATACTTTCCCATTCTCATCAATCTGGAAATAGCCGTGACGGTTTTCATTCAGTTCTTCCAGCATTTCCGGAACAAGTTCTTCAAACCAATATTTGAAGCAGTAATAATCCCTGTCACAATATCCCTTATGGATCCTCTGATGACTCCACTTGATAAACGTTGGAATATGCTTTATGAAATCCCATAAGCCATAGAGCGACCTTATTTCATACCCGTCAAATATTGATTTCATTTATTATTTCCTTTCTAGTCCCATAAGTTATGGAAATACTGATAGAACATGCCAAGTGCTTCCTTAAGGCAGCTGTCTCGATATTCTCTTAATTCGTTTTCTTCGGCCGGATCAAATCCTGCTGATTTGTCTCCTTTTTCCAGGGCTTTTAGGTATCTGCTCTGTCTGGAACAAGTATCTTCATCAGCCTCTCTGAAGAGAAACACCATGCGATCAAGAATTCTGAACCATTCATTTCGGCACAGTTCATCTATCTTTTCTTTCTTGCTGTCTTCTTCACCACCGTCAAACTTCCAGATCTTGTATGTCTCATAGTCCATGCCCAATTCTTCCTTATGTTCTTCTATGTATCTGTACTGGACAGTAGCCGGAAAAGAACTAGTACTTTTGCGAAGTTCTTCAATCAAGTCCGGAACAGTCTTTAAGAACCAGACATCCATATCAAGAACATCAAGATGGCAATAACCTTTGGAAATGCGCTGCCAGCTGTGCTTGATTATATGGGGAATGCATCTTATAAACTCCAATGGCCTGTATTTGCCGTATAGTACAGATATCATATTTGTCCCCTCTTTCTATGAGACCTCATCAATAAACCAGACCCAGGTTGATGATGCTATCATGGCATTGATGAAATACCTTTTCTCGTTGTTGGTAATTATGGCAGGAATACCCAGCTCCATCAGTTTATAAAGCCTTTGCGCATATATGGTCATAAGATAAGCGGCATGTACATCACCGATATATTCATATCTTTCATATGCTTCTTTGATCTTGTCATCACTGGTCAGAGGACTAAGATACTGTTCATAAACCTCTTTAAGTTCATCAGAAAGGTCTTCCGGATTATCAGCATCCATGATTTCTCTGAACTGCTCCATGAGCTTTTCAAAACGCTCATTGAACATTTCTTCATAACTGAAGCTTTCAGGAACCATCTTAATTTTCCAGTAATGCATTTCAGGCATATCATTTTCATCAGTGGTAAAGTAATCCAGAACAAGTTCATGATCATTGTTGAGGTATTCTTCAAATAATGAATTGATATAGTCTTTGCTGTTGAAATCGCGGATGCCAGCAACGGTGTTTTCATCATTTCCAGTGTAAAGATCAATAGTTCTTGTGTTGTTATTCATACTTATAAAAACCCCTTTTCATTTATTACGTACGCATTATAACAAATACTATTGTGCTATTTCGGTCATACTGTTGTCGTTTGTAGCGTTTCAAAAACAACGAGTATTATAGCCCATATATCTGGGTTATTAGAATGAAACCTTATATTATCTATGTTCAGGCCAATACCTGTCTATCTCTCTCTGCATATTATCTCTTCCAACCGGATTCATCGTATGAATGACGATTGGATAGTATGTTTCCCTTTCTGCCAGCCAATCAATGAGCTTGATTCCATCACCGCCATCATAGGCATAATCACCCAGATCATGGTCGCAGTTGATTTCGCTTATCTTGATGCAAAGTCTCTCACATTCCCTGATTTTGCTTTTGGCTTCGTTGACACTGTGGCAGTGATAATAACCATACGGAGCTGTTCTTTCATCATCAAGCCATATTTTTACGCTCTCCGGTTCTTTCAAGCCGGCTAATACAAGTCCTTCATCCATGTAATCATGTATTCTGGCATCTTCAGCCATTGTTTCCATCATTATCTGATGATAAGCCCTGACACACAGATCAAGGTCGATCTGCCCCTTTAGGTAGTTGCTGATGGGAATAAGCGTGCGGAGTGCTCCTTCCGGCTTTTTAGGATAGTACTCCATATCCATGTAATTATCAGTTACTTCTCGGTATGTCTGACCATTTTCACAAACAAAATAACCGCTGGCTATCATGTCTGAATTATCCCCATACTTACTGATGTTTTCTATTATCCTTTTACTATCTATGTCATCCAAACATATTCCTTTATTGACGAAAGGCCCACTGCACATGTGCTTGCAATTTGGACTTGCTGGATTCCAGATGATATCTCCCCTTTTAAATGGGGTTGGGAAATCAAACCACAAGCCCATGAAACTGTAACATACCAATGATGCTTCTTCCTCTGATAAACTCCATCGACAGAAAGTATACAGGTTGTCAATGTATGGTTTCTTATTCCGGTCAAACTTAATGCTTGTCTCTTTTGTGTCATTCAGGTACCTTTTCCTGATTACATATCCAATGATATCTTCATTTTCTTCCCTGCTGGCCCAGCATGCCTCAAAATCAGAACACAAGCTATCTGCATCAAACCATTCTTTTTCTGAGTTGTCTTTATACAGTGAGCTGCACGAATAAACAGCGTTGTTGTCAATTTTAAAGAACTCTGATATTAATCTATTTTCCAACTCCATATATTTTTGTAACATTGTCTTAATGCTGGAATAGGTGCGGTAGTTTCCTCTTTCAATCACTTCATAGTCTTCCATGTTGTCGATAATCCACTGCCAGGCATTATGCTTCTCTTCAACACAGGCATCCCTGCACTGGTAAACAAGCCACGCGGCTTCGGTGGCATTGTACTGGTAGTTGATTTCTCTGTGGTATTCTCTTATGTCTTTTGAATTAATGAATCTGTAGAAGTCCATGCTTACCTCCCCAAAGTTACTCTGTGGTTTGTAACCCTTACTTCCACCGCAGAGATTCATTAAGTTTTTACGTTTCAGTTTCATTTTACAAAATGCTGCTCCTTTTTGGAGATAACACTGAACACTGTTTCATAACTGATAACAAGAGTAATAACGGACGACTTAAACAATAAACACTGTCCTAACCACTTCCTGTTTTTACACAGAGATATAATTAACTGAAACGAAGGAATTCTTATTACATATCCAATTCGAACTCAACAGAGTTGTTGAGTGTGTCCAAAGCAAGCTGGGCTCTGGAAAGTTCGTCGGAGATCATATCATAATCGCGCTTGACCTCATCAAGATCATAGTTGATGTATTCGTAATCGATAATGCTCGAATTGTTTCCATATTGGTGCTGAACACGGGCCTTAGGGAGCTTCCCCTTCATGACCTGCAGTTTCTGCTTTCTGACTGTCAGCTGAGGAATATAGACCAGCATCTCATCGATGGTCATGTCAAACTCTCCCACTCTGGTGGAGATATTGAACTGATTGATGGCATGTTTCAGCTTTCTGATCTGGCCTTCCAGTTCTATCATGTCTTTCTGCATCTTGGTATAATCATACTGCGGTCTGACCGATTCCGGGTCTTCGTTTAAGGCAGCTACGAACTTGAAACTGTCTCTTTCATTCTGCTGAAGAGCTGTGTACTCTTCCTTTAACTTCTTTAATAACTTATTTGCCTGTGCTGATGTGTAATTCATACTAATTCCCCTTTCTCATTCAACAACCATAACATTCTGCTTTTATATCCTGAACCGTATGGTACGTGATCAGTTTTTCTTTCATGAGTCTTTCTGCTAGTTTATCCAGGAAATTCCTGTTTTCAATAAGTATTCTCTTAACCTTCTGGTAGTACTTTTCCATTTCGAAGGATACCAGTGTTTCTTTCTTGTTCTTGAGTTCTTCACTGCTGTCATGTTCCGGAATGCCTTCCCAGTTATGGAAACCGTATGAGCAGTACGTGTCGATGAATCTGCCTACGATAGCATACGCTCTTTCCAGATCATCATTACATCCGACATCATTGATACCAAAGACGATATCGTTTGCTGCTTTTCCCCCTAATAGACACATGACTCTGTTTTCCATGTAATCCATGGAGTTAAAATATTTATCGGCCTGTTGATAGGAAGTAAATCCACCGACATCAGATCCGCTTCTGTCAGCGGTGGAAATGATGTTTACACTTCCAGGTTCGAGAATCTCGGATATGACCGCATGGCCAGCTTCATGATATGCAAGCGTCGGGTCACACTGCCCGTCGCTGCTGTTAACAGCAACTGGTGTATGATAAACAACGTTAAGCGTCGCATTGATGATGTCACGGTTATCAACAGTTTCTCTGTTATCATATGCTGCCATGATACTGGCTTCATTGATAATTGATTCCAGTGATGCACAACTCTGACCATCAAGCAGTCTGGCTACTTCCTTATAATCAACATTACTGCCGCATCCCTTCAATGAAAGATAATACTTGACGATCTTCTCAGAATCCACTCTTCCCGGATTGCCCAGTTTGATGGTCTTGTCAAATCTTCCAACTCTTCTTAACGATCTTGGCAGTCTGTCCGGTTCGTTTACAGTGGCCAGAGCCAGAACCTTGTGTCCTTTAACTTCGTCGATGCACGCCTGAATGACCGCATACTCTTCGGGACATCTTGAGTCTTCATCAGCAAACTTGTCCATGTCATCCATGAAGACGATTGCAGGAGCATTATTCTTTGCCTTTTCAAACGTTTCTCTGATGGTATCGATGAAATCGTCATTGGCTTTGTCTTTACGCAGGGTATAAGTGGTTACGCCACAGGCGTCTATCATATCTTTAATGAAAGTGGTCTTACCTGTGCCAGGAGCACCATATAACAAAATTCCGTTGACAAATTTAGCGCCGATCCTATCATACTTTTCAGGATTTCTGAACATGTCAACAATGACACTTAATTCTTTCTTGATATTTTCATAACCGATAATATTTACAAACATTTGTTTTCCCCTTTCATTGATTGCACGTGAATTATAACAAACGGATTTTCTTTATTTGGTCAAACTGATGTCGTTAGTGTAAAATGCTATAAGATAGTGTTTTGGGAGGTATGATATGTATATTGAAGGACGTAAAGACAAACCCTATTCTGAAAGTCTTTTTAATCAGCTGCGTCTTCTTGCCATGTTGGTTCAGACTGAAGCAAAGCTGCCGGATTATATTATCGACAGCCGTCTTCATAAATCCGAGAGAACATACAGAAGGTATTTTCTCGATCTGCATAAATGCGGTTTGATTCCAAAAGTAAAACGTTCTGTTGCGCCTTCTTCTGAGGATGAACTCTCCGGCAAATCAGGAAACACATACTTTTACAGCCTCCCTTATAAGATTCTGGACTGGAGCCGTTATTCTTACTTCAAATGGAATGACTCTTATGCTCTCGATGTTAAAGATGCAATTCTGTTTTACCTTAAGTCTTACAGTAGTAAGTATTTTAATCCTCAAGACCGCTTATACCGTTTGGGACGTATTCTGATCTGCTCTTATGAGGATTGCTACTGGGATGAGGATTTTTACTTCGAGGACGACGGTAAAGACGAACTTGATATGAGCGATATCGATATGTCAGAACATTTTCTTTACAAAGACAACCTCTTTCATATTGTTTTTAAAGACTACGAAGAACTCTATGAAGGTATCTCCCTGCGTACCCGTCAGAGAGACTTCAAACTGCTACGTGAAGTAATAGCTGAAGTCCTTCTGGATCAGGACGCATTAGGATGATAGCGGCAGAAATTGATCTGCCGTTTTTTCATCAGGTGTTGCGGCTGCAGAATTTCAAACAGTTTGCGTCGTAACATTTTATATTCGATTTTCAAAGAACGCGGTTAAGTAGATTATTATTTGTGTGGAGGAAAATAAAAATATGTGGTTTATTAAGCATGAGTATTGTAGCATACCTTTTTACTGTGTATAGAATGAACCCGGTATATTCTTGCTGATACTCAGGCATGACCCAAATATATGGGTTATTTATTGTCGTTGAACAGTCTCAGGAATTCACTGAAATCTATAGTTTCACAGTTGTTCCGTGCTGCATCTGTTCCAGTTTTGTTGAAAGGATTCAATACCCAACTGGTACGTGTTCTCCCTTCCATAGCAATATTGGGAATGTGTGCAATACAGTAGGCTGACCTTTTCAGCAAGTCAATATCAATCGTCTTTGTTCGTATTACGTATTCTCTATTGTATTTCTCCGAAAGTTGAGGTAAAACGCCACTTGTTTCATTAGACAAGCACCCATTACCAGTCAGTACATCACTGAAACGGTATCTCTTGCAGTTATATGTTGTTATCATTGCCCCCCAGCCATTCGTATATTTTAGCCCCAAATTGTTAGACACCCTCATGATCCAGCTACACATGTAGTTATCTTCCGCTGGATCAATTTTTTCTTTTTTACCAACATCCCAATGGCAGCCGTTTTCCCTGCAATACTCCAGAAATGCATAATAGTCTTTTTCATAAACTTCAAAGCAGATTAGTTTGTTATCACCCAAAAGATTCTTTAATTTGATCATATGTTTCCTTTCTTTTTTTGATAAAACTCCATCAAAACAATGGACTATATATGTAACTATCCTTCCATCGTTCAAGCTTTGCTGGATCAATAAGACTGTTTTTTATAATTATCTTCCCATCATCTAAGAATGGAACACTGTCTTTCTCAAACAATTCCAACAGTTAATATTCTCGCGCTAGTATGATAACAAAAGGCACTAATATGTTTGGTCAAACTGTTGTCGCAGCACTGTTTTGAACTTTTTTCTTTCGTTGCTATTCTATCATGTCGTTTTTGCAAAATAAGTATGAACCAGGTCATTTATTTCGATAGTAAAAGAACAGCCCATATATGTGGGCTGTCTGTTTCTACTCTTTTGCCGTTGCTTATTATTTTTTCTCTGTTTCTTTTTTGTGTTTTATCTCTATCGTATGTCCTTCTCCTAACGCCTCCTCCAGATATCTTCTCAATTCATATGCTTCAGGAATCTGTTCTTTTTCAGGGAAATAGGCATTATGCATAGCAGCAACACTTCTTCTTATTTGCTTTACTGCTGATGGTGGAGAAACAACACAGCCATATCTTACATGTCTGAAGAAAAACTCTTTTGCTTCTCCATATATATCTCTGATAATTGCATAAGGGACTCCATCTTCTTCAACAAATTCAACATTATCTTTGAACTTTTCCCTGATTCTCCCTCGTTGCATAACAACAAGATTTCTTGCGTGTTTGTTTTTTTCGTCGTTATCTCCAAGTCTAACTTTATAAATGAGGTTCTTATTCCCTGTTGGATATAACCCATCAGTTTTATCAAGCAACTCATCATCCACCATTTCATAATCATCAACTTTGTAAATTGGAACTATCTCATAATCAGGATCAATCCATAACGCCGATAACTCTGATACTTCCCTTTGCATCAGCGGGTACCTGCCTTTTTCGGTCTGTGCGCTGTACAGAAGATATACTTTTCCATCTCGCATAAACACTTTATAAGGATTTGACTGAATTCTCAGAACCGGTTCTTCAAATGGCATTCCGTTTTTAGCAGCCAGTTCTCTTGCTATTGCCATATCCCCTTTTACGACCAGATATTCATCAGGAACACTGAACCATAATTGGCGATCCTTTTTTATTGCTTCATAAATAATCTCTATTTTCTCTACGAGATCTTTATCTTTTTTCTTTGTCTTTAAGAAATCTCTTTGGTTTACATCGGCAAATTCAGGCCCAAGATATTCGTTTAATTTATCTATAAACTGTTGTTTGTCCTCCGCAGACATGGACCTTGTTTTCTTTAAACTCTCAATAAGAAAAAGAACTTCTCCATTAGTAAAGAATCTCGAGTTTAGATAAAAGCCTGGATTTGCTCTGGTTCCCTTTCTTACATCAAAACCATAATCAGGCAAGTAATGTAATATCTTGTTGATTGTGTTATGTGTTGGCCCATATCCGTATTTTTTGTTTATTGTCTTCTCTATTTCTTTCAGACTCAGATGTCTGTACTGATCACTATTCTCAAACAGGCACTGCAACACCATTAGCGCATTGTAGTTCATCTGTTTTACATCATTCATCTTTTCTGGCATACCAAGCCCTCCTTTTTGATATTATCATACGTTAATCTTCTTGCCAGAATTATCTAAACCATACTAATTGATATATTTATTATAACCCACATATCAGGGTTAAAAAAAGACCGTACCAAACGTACAGCCTGTTTAATAACGATAGTTAACTCAAATTGTTCATAAAGAAGCTCAGCCTGCTTCAAATCTATGTAGAGTTCTGATGAATCCTCACCATCATCCACTTCAAATGCATCATCTATGTACAAGAAATAATCTTTTTTCCATATTAAACTCATTTGTCTTTATTATCGGATTACAGCCATTATATGGGCCATCCCCTTCTCCAAACAGACTGAATGTCCCGTTTTCAACCTTGATACCAATCCAGTCATTATCACAACTACCGTCTTTTAGTATTTTTCTCTCCTCTTTTCCTGTTTACTTGGAATATAATTCAAGTTTAGTTGTTGACACAAGGTCATCTTTTGCAATATAGATTATTAACCACGCTATAATGACCCGTCGAAAGGCGGGTCATTTTTTATGAGATTTGATTTAATCGTTTTGCTG
>JAEEGL011350892.1_pt1 | contig 30364 bp, 17 predicted proteins | sample 9134231 | NCBI WGS metagenome assembly JAEEGL01 (sample SAMN16246548, study PRJNA631951) | gut metagenome | biome: gut microbiome; feature: rumen; material: fiber-attached | host: Bos | place: Iran: Karaj | collected 2018-10 | reverse complement strand
TCTAATAAAGACTCGTCCGCCCAAATAATACAGAAAGACTCGTCTAGCGATCAAAAAGAGAAAGATGGTGAAAGATCTAATAAAGACTCGTCCGCCAAAATAATACAGAAAGACTCGTCTAGCGATTATTTTTATAAATCTGTTTTCTTTACGAAGAGAACATTCACTGATAAAGAAGCAGGTGAACCTATAGCTAAAATAAACGGAAATAAAAAGCTTGATGGTTCTAACGATATGCTAAAGATATATACATCAGTGAAAGAGACTCAGGAACTATTGAGAAATAATAATTATATACAAATACCGAATGTTAAACTCGTTCATTTTGGCGGATTACGTTTGCCTACAGTGAAGCTGAATGAGATGGAAATCCCAATTTCCGAGTATAAAGATGGTAATAATTATTTCTATCGCGCTTGTATAAATCGTTTTTTGATTTGTGCTTTAAAGAATTGTGATCGTCCTTGTGTTTGCTTTTATGTGCTAATGCCGAATGTCTATTCTCCAATTGATGTTTATGAGCATCTTAGTTGGATGAGAGAGGACATTAATAACATGATAAAAACTAATAAAGAACTCCGCCGAATAAAATGTGTTGAGCTTGCCGCTGTTTCTGAAAGTGATGCTTCACTGATGGGGGCAATCCATCTGATTGAAAGTAATGACAAGAGAATTGAATCCGGCAAATATCTTATTCTGGATGCAGGAAAGGGAACCCTTGATTTTTCAATTCTTAATTATGATGGAAAAAAGTATACTAGCCTTTACAGGTCTGGCATTATTGGGGCCGGAAATGCGTTGACTTATGCATATCTTTTTGCTCTTTTGACAGATTTTGCAAAAGCATCACTTCACTCTATAACTAATCTTAAGCAGAATGATTACAGAACTTTTATTAATGATAAAATTCTTGGCGGTGACATGGCATATACTAAAGAACTGATGGATGCTGTGGAAATGTACAAGATGGCTATAGGGAAAAACTGGACTATCCAAAAAAAGATAAATGATGATAAGGTTGATAAGGCTGAAAAACTTGAAGAATTAAAAGTTTCAACATTTATTGATTTTATACAGAAGTTTTATGATGGCAGGAATGAAACTTATACTCCTCTTAGTAATGAAGCACAGAAATTTATTGATGGAACCATTGATCAGATTGTGAATGAAGTATGCAAAAGATTATCTTATTGGGACAACCCCAATAAAGATAGAGCGTCGAATGAAAATAGCAAAAGAAATACGAATACAGTTTATGATGAGACACTAACTAAAGGTGTCGTTTTTGCAGGGCGCGGCTTTAGACTACCCGCTTTTAAGAGAAAAATGTTGCAAAGACTTATTAAAGAAAAGAAGATTGAGCATAAAAAAGAAATGTCTTTTATGGGTGATAATATAAATGTTGACGAGAAAATCATCTGTCTTTTTATTAGAGATTTTATACGTAAAGGGCGCTACGACAATTATATGCTTTGTCGCCCATTTGTCTTAGGACAGAGTAGTCGTGAAACATATTTTTGGAAAAAACAATCTTTTTTCAGTAAAGTGGGCGTATGGCTTGCTAATAAAAAGGATGAATTAAAAAGAAAAATATCCCCGTCTGATAATCCTAACAGAAAGAATAAGTATGGTGGTGCATCCTTAATTATTAGTAGAGAGCGGTTGGATCCTGCTAATGTGACAATTCCTGGGAACACATCAGATAATGGTGCAGTTTCTGGCTATATGATAGATATAAATAAAGACGATGTCCTTCTTATAGGTGGATCTCGTTTTGAAACTAGCTTAAAAGGTAATAATCTACGCTTTTTCTTTTCAGAAGGAAAAATGTATCTGCGTAATGATAACAATAATGGTTTTGAAGAAATTGATGATACTCGCATTAATTTAAGTACTTCTCCATTTGTGTTCGGAACAATGTTTCCAAACGTGCAGCCTGGCTCAAATGAAGAAATTAAGATTCCACGTGTCCTTGAGAGTAAGTCATCTCAATCTGATGGTCAAGATACCAATGATAATAGTATTGAGGCACCGTCAGAAAGTTATGCAGACGAAGCTGTTAATCTAACAAATATTTTTTAATTTTAAAGAAAGGATAGGAGATGTATTACAGTTTATTAATTGGAGGTTTTTGGGATATTCTTCTTTGTTTGTTTATTGCGTTTTTCGGGGGATTGGCTATTTTGCTCTTTGTATTATGTAGAAAAATGTCAAAAACAATAAAAGAAACAGAAAATACTTTAACAAAAGTCCAAGACGAAAATGAAAAATATAAAAGAGCATTCCCAGTATTAAAAGAAAAAATAGAATCTCATTTAAAGATGATTGATAATTTTATAAAACTTGAAGGATGTTTCAACTCATCAAAGTTACTTGAACAGATGCATGAAAATTTAATAAATAATTTAATTTGGCCTAAAGACCCTAAATATGCTAAAGGTAAAGATTTGTTGAATGGAATTTTCTCAAAGTTGAAACAAGAGTTTTCGAATGTTGATAAAGAATTTACAAAACTAAGATTGCTTCAAGAGAGAATAAAAATGTTTTATGACCAGTTGGAGGATAAAAATGCCACCACTGACAGTAAATTCGAAAGAAATATCCGTACTAAGTTTTTGGAATTGGCAATGGTGGCTATAGATGTAATTGAGAGTATCAAAAATCCTAATTTCATTAGGAGTAGGCAGGGATTAAACTTGGATTATCTTTGTGGCTATAAAACATTTGAAGAGATTTTAAAAGAAAGTAAATCTATTACCACGATTGATGATGAAACAAATCTGTGGGCACAGAGATTACAAGCAGCTTTGTATGTATGGTCGGGGGATATAATGAGTAATTCGCTTATTGAAAATCGTCCGTTTATTTTGAATGGTTACAAATTTGATTTCTCACATAAATAACAGATTGAAAATGTATAATAAAAAAAGCCTTATTAAACTATTCTTGATAATAGCTGGATTCGGCATGTTGATGTATGTCCACTATCAATTCTCTATTAGTTTTGCTGTTTTAGCTTGTGTTTTTTTAGCGGCAATTACTTTCATACCTTTTTTCTATCATAGAAAAAGAGAAAATAATGCGATGAATTTAAATTATGGTGTAGAAAACTATAATTATGCTTTAATTTCTGCCATTTGCCTTTTGGTGTTAGGTTTTTGTAGTGTATATACGTTAAATAATTACTTTTATGCAGATAAACATGTATATAGAAATATAGACCATCACGTCTTTAGATTAGAAGGTATTAGCATTGCAAATCCTAATAACTTTATATTAGCAGAAAATAGCCGAAATGCTTTTTTCGATTCAGATAGAAACTGTGGAAGAATCTTGATAAATCAAGTCAGTGACTCTTCTGTTTGTCTCACGTCGGAGGGTTTTAGCAGAGTCGTTTTCAAGGATTCAACAGATTCTGATGGCAGACGGTTGAAACGTGAGGTGATTAATAAAGAATCGCTTATTCGTTTCCGGCAGAATGATACTGTTCAATTCAGAATGAACAATAACCAGGTTTATACACTTGCTGTTGATGTGGTTAATAAAGACTCTGTTAATTATCACATAACCTTGCCTGACGGACAATCTATTATTGCTGATGAACACCGTTTTATTATTCATGGCATTTCGCTCATGGAATTGATGCGTAACCCGTCTGTTGTGAATGCAGATTTCAAAGGGATTCATCTGGTGAGAGAAAAAGTCTATCCGTTGGTAAAACAGCATGATAAATTAGAATGGTATAAAGATGTGCCATTCTGCCTTGAGATTCAAAATTCACAACATGCTGCTGAAGATTTTTATGTTACTGACATTAAGGTGGGAAATGGCAACTGGACTGGAATTCATCAAAACATAGTTGATACAATTAATATTCCATTAGGAACTCCGTTCACTATTGGATATGGTAAGAATGAGAGTCAGACTTGTTATTTCTCAAAAAGAAGAGAGGGGGCAGGCTCTGGGATATCATTGTTATATAAACTGCCGCTTTACAGGAATTTCAGTTATAAGAAAGACAACGATTTCAATCAGATCTGTGTGACAACATCTGTGGCTGAGTATAAAAGGGATGCAAGGTTCGTGCCCGAGAACATCATTCTTTATGATATTTTCTATCATGACGAAAACATCAACAATATGCAACCAATCACAGTAAGTTATGTTTCAGGCCCCACAACCCAAAATCTGGAGTTTGATTATACAGCAGGAAATAGCACAGGACACAGGAAAGCAAACCCGGGAGAATCATTTGAAGCGATTAGTACAAGGGGAGGAAATCATTCCGTGACATGGATTGCAGGTGTGGAAAATTTGAAAGATTCATCTCCGTTCCAACCTTCGGCGATTAATTGGAGTATCTTATTGTTTGCTTTTTGTTTGGCTGTTTTGTTGTTTGTAGGAGCGCATCAGCACGGAACTGCATATGATGAGACAAGAGAATACACCGTTCTCAACAGAATCGGTCGTAATTCTTTTACAACCATAGAGTTCATAGCCTATGCTGTTACGCTCTATCTGGTTGCTTTTCGCTGGTTCCTGCTTTGGAGAGTGTCTGTTTTTATTCCAGTGGAGCAAATTAATTATTTTGAATTCAACGGGGTTTTCAGAAATCACTCAAATGGCACTTATCTCACATTGGGAATGTTCGCTTTTGTAGGCCTCATTGTTTTGGTCAAACTTTGGATATGTTATCATCCAAACTGGATATGTGGTCTATTTGATACACTGAAGAGATTTCTCAACAAATCAAATAAACTGAAAAGATTGTTCAATAAAATAAATAATCTTATAAAACTAAGTTGGTTTTGGTGGATTCCCGTTGTCATTTTTACTATTATCGCTTTTGTAGTATGTAATTTCCAGAGACATAGTGGCAGAGCCTCGATTCTGATTCTGTTCCCTGTTTTAACCTATCTGTTCAATTCCTTTGCAATCGCTAAGATGTATGGGGGAAAATGGTATGGACGTAAGGAACAAAACGATAACAGAAACAGACGAAAAGCTCTTAAGGTCTTGTTCTGGAGTTTGGTGAATGCTCTTGCTTTTAGTGGGCTTCTATTATACGTTGATTCTGGATATGGAATTATTTTCTTGACATTCTCTTTGTTTTGGATGATTTGGATGCTTCACGAATTTGTGACTCAAATTATACCCGATCAAGACTATACTATATGGAGATTGTTGACCGTATTGATGCTCTTTGTGTTTGTTCTTCTGTTGTTTTTTATTTACAAAGATATTATTAAATTTATTTATGATCAGCCATTCTGGATTTCTACTGTTTTAATAACAATTGCCGGGTGTGTGTTGGGAATAATTCTCAGTTATATTTTGGCTGTGAAATCGGCTAAGAATGTTCGTTCGTGGATATTGTCTTTTGGAATCCTCTTCTTTTTGGCTGGTGCTTCTTTTTATTATACAATTCACTATAGCAGGGGAAGTAAACATACAGCCATGCGTATAACAGTCTTGTTTTCTGAACCGGAAAAAGCTATGAGGCAGATTGATAGCTCCGAAAACGAGAACCGCTATCTCCAGACTGCACTTAATCATATGATAATTGGCGAATATGGAAAAAAAGGACAAGAGGTTAAGATGTTTGGTGACCATGGACATGGATATTTTAAGATGCAGCCTCATTCCAAACTCGGTGCTTTGTGGAATGCCCAGCTTACCGACATCTCCCTTGTGAGATTTGTTATTGCAGAGCATAAACAATGGATGCCATTCCTGCTTATCGGTATGTTCTTTATCATGATTATCTGGGCTGTCAGACAACCACTTTTTCATCGATGGGCAAGATACATGCTCATTCAGATTCCGCTTTTGCTGTCTATTCAGTCTCTTCTTATCTGGATGGCATGTACACAGCGTTTTCTGTTTATTGGACAGGATTTTCCCATGATAAGCATTAACTCAAGGCTTACTGTCATTTTTTATTTCTCTCTTATAACAATTTGGGTGCTGACTGCTATTTACGAAAAAGTGTATTTCTGTGAACTATATGATGAAGAGGAAGAAAACGGACAACTGGGGAACGATAATTATAATATGAACAGATGGAGATTTGTCAGATCACATAACGATTGGATAAAAATTTCCGCTGTAATGTTACTTTTATTCATCTGTGGAAGTTTTTCTCGTCAAGGTATCAATATACCAACCTTCTCTCTTAAGACTTTGATGGATAATTTCAGTAAGAAGGTTTTATTAGACGAGGATGGAGTGAATACCGTTAACAATCTTCTGAAGGATTATCAACTGGAAAAAGGGAATTTCTTTAATGCGAGGTCTTGGAGTTCCCTGCCGGCATATATTGCCAGATTTGATAGTGCTGAAAATGTGAGTGCTTTGTTTAAACCTTCCGGGAAAGCCGAGAATCAAGACGAAAATCTTTTTGATTACAGGCTTTGGAGACGATTTGTAGAAAAAGACTGTTACAACAACAAGACTAACAATGTGGTATATGCCAAACTGAAAAGAATAAAAGACGAAAAAGATAATAAAGTGAAGAAAATTCTCCAAATTGCTACAGTCAATAAATTTTACAACAGACAACTACCATCCCCTTCCGACCGCCAATGGTCGGGCAGTGTTGTTGCTGTTATAGATTCAATGGGGCCTAGAATGCAAGCTGTTTCAATGGGGACTCTTTCTGCTTACAGACTCCCAGGGACTTGGTTTGTGGATGGTAATGAGAAAACTATCGTTTCCAGCCCTGGCGCATCAGTAAACTTTGACGGCGGCAGGACGGTGGACATGGAAAAAGGCATTTATAGCGCTTTTTTAATTGGACAAAACGATATTGTCAATCACAGACATCAGGATGAGCTGAAGAAGGTAATTACATATAAAGACTATTTTGCTCGAAATGTAATGGTGAATGGAAGCCGGACATTCTTCTACCCGATGGGAGATTCCTTATTCTGGCTCAGAAGTTTTGCCAAAGAACTGGCTTTTCAGAGGAAAAATAGAGCTAATGAAAATTCAGATGTGGAGATTACGATTAATAAAGACTTGTCAAGAGAGGTGTATGGTATTTTGAAGGATGAGAACAATCTTGAACAGGGATCTGTGATTATTGCCAATGGTGACGGAGAGGTGCTGACTCTTGCCAGTTATGACAGGAAGTTTCAACTCAATCCGAACAGCAACCGACAGATACTACAACTCTACGACAGTTTGGAAATGTTTGGAGATTTTGGCTCAAGAGAAGAAAGAAGAGCGTTCGGCAACATAAACTTAATGGCGATTGATTGTGGACCGGGATCAACACAGAAACCATTGGTATGGACTGCCGTGGCATCAAAAATCAGTTATGACTGGGACAATCTTAAAATTGCTTCTTATAAACGGAATAACGAAAATTATATTGATTTGGCAGAAGATAAACGCCACTATAAAATCATGCAATTTAATGGCTCGCCGTTTTTGAAAGGACATCCTTTTAAACCGCTTACCAGTGACGAACATAGTGGCGCTTCTTTGACCTTGCATGATTACATGCAATGCTCAAGCAACGTGTATAATGCGGCTATGATTTATATTGGCTCATTTACTCGGGAACAGCTGGCGACTCAAAACTCAATGAATATCAGCAGGGAAAAAGATGGTAATTCCCTCTTCGCATCATTTAGCTATGAAACTAAGGATAATTCCCGGAAACAAGATAAGGTGTGGTATCAGGAACGCTTTCCGATTTTCGAGAAAGCGAACGGTCGTGATGGACAATTCTCTTTTAACATGAAGCCACAATCGGAATTGCAGGATAATTGCGTTTTCCAAACCAGCATGGAACAGATGTTTCTGAGAAACGACTCAAACGATTTCCACAGATTTGTGGTCAGTCCTGCCGCAGATGTGCTGAGCACATATTCCGATTCGATTAATGGATATGCGTATGTGGAGAAATCAAAATTGGAGTCGAGGAAAGGTGAGAATGACCCTTTGTTCTTGGAACACGCTGTCCGTTTTACTGCGATTGGTGCACAAAAAGTATGGAACTTCACACCATGGAAAATGGCTGAGTCGTTCGGAAGGATGGTCTCTCTTAATGAGAATCTTCATCTTAGCGTGACTAAACGGAAAAATCTCATGCCGTACAAGCAATTTGAAAATTTAACCAGTGAATATTGGACAGCTCGACCTCAGCAGCTGAGAGGCATGAGTGATGTATTTTTTAAACCAGGTACAGCTCATCATATGAATAGAGACATTTCAAGACAAAACTCGTCTTCCAATAAAATTGGTAATTACTATGTTTATGGTAAGACAGGAACAATTGGTGATAAGATTGATCACCACCGGCTTTGCATTATTATAGCCAATAGGGATTTGGCTGAATGTGAGGCAAAAGATTTAGACAAGGTGAAATATGTCGTCACATATTTTACCACCTCAAATAGAGGGCATTGGCAAATGTATGCAGATGTGGTCAGGCAAATAGTAAGATCAAACTATATTAGAGATTATTTGGCAGGGTGAGCTATATTTAATTAAAACAATTTAAAAAAATAGAAGATATGCGTAAACCATATAATTATTCTGATCGTTACCACACTAAAGTGGGTAATATATTGTTTGTCGTTGTTGTGGCTGTTCTGACTCTTGCTTCTCTGGCTATTCTCAGACCACCCAAACAGCAATCGCCTGTAATTGTGAAGCCAGATGTGGAGAAAATCACAGTTTACATGAATCCGGACACTCTTATTGACAATTTGGAAAGAAATGCATCATCTTGGTGTGAAGTTTCCCGTTCATACCCCTTTTATGGAAACATACGGATTTCAAGCATCGAGGAGAATAAACAGCAATATGAGCATATTTTCCTAACCGACAGTATGGCTCCGAAAATGGCAAGGGAGTTCCCAAATTTGTTTAAATTCGATAATGACGAGGGTGATTACTCTTTTGAGATGGATTCAAGCAATGACTATGTTGTAGTCCCGGTATGGCTGTTAAAATCTTTAATGGAGATTCATGTGCTAAAGTTGCCCCAGACTGCTGATTGCAGCATATGATCAATGCATTAAAATTCTTTTATGTTTTTATGTCAAAAATTTCCTACATACTCTGGATGGTCATTCTCGCCCTCCTGATTCTTCTCACCCTGCCTTATCTTTGGGAGGTGTTGAGGGTTGTGTTCTTTCCTAAACGAGCGAGTCTGTGGGCGCAGCTGGGCATTTATATGTGGGCAGGAGTTGGCATTTTTGCCTATTCCGTGTTCCACTGGTTTGTGAAGAAGAATATCAAATGGCTTGAGACGTTTTCTCACGAGTTTACGCATGCTGTGGTGGCACTGTTGTTTCTCTGGAGGATTCACTCTTTCCATGCGGAAGAGGGACATGGGTTGGTTGAGATCACGGGCACCAAGCCATATGGTAAGGTGCCGATAGACCTGGCGCCATATTGTCTGCCAGTTTTCACTTATCTGCTGCTTTCGATACGTGGGCTGATGAGCCATCAGGGATTATGGATTTACGATATCCTGATTGGTGTTACTATTGCCTTTCATTTCTTTTGCTTCAAAAATCAGACGGGAAATTATCAGCCTGATATTAACCGCTATAGGCTGTCTTTCTCCTATTTCTATATCTTCACCGCGCTGATCATCAACTTCTGCATCATCTGGGTGGCATTCTTCCCGCAGTACAATGTGTTCACATCATTCTGGCGTTATCTCACCACCCTGTGGCATAATCTCATTGCATTTATTTCATTCTTGTTCTAGTGTGCTGCTTTCCTGCATTTTGTGATTTTCATGACCACACTAAATTCTTCTTTCTAAACAAACAATTATAACACTTTAATTTTAAATCAAATGATTTACTATCTTTTTCGTTTCTTCACGCATAACGGAGGAGCTGGCATCATGTCATACGTCTCTTTTCGTTCGTTATTGGCGTTTATAAGCGCCTTGTTGCTATCATTATTGTTCGGTAAGTTGTTCATCAATTATATGCACCGCCACAAGGACAGATACACTGAGAAGAAAGCCCCCTGGGAAGCGAATTCCGATAAAGATGAAAAAACGGACCCCGGTAAAGACAAAAATAAAAAAAAGGAATGGGTGCCGTCGATGGGAGGTCTTGTGATGATTGGTTCCATCCTGTTAGCCTGTCTTTTGTTTGGACGGCTGCGCAATATCTATCTCTTGCTGATGCTTGTCACTACGATATGGCTTGGAGCGACAGGTTTCTTGGATGATTATCTTAAAATCCGTAAATCAAAGAAGGGACTCTCGAGAAACTGGAAGTTGGTTTCTCAGTTCGGTTTGGGAATACTCGTCGGACTGACACTTTATTTGAGCCCGGATGCGGTCATCAGAGAGAACGTGCATAATGAGCGCAGCAGTGCCAATACGGTGGTTATTCATAAGAGTGAGCCGGTCAAAAGCACTGTCACGACGATTCCCTTTGCGAAAAACCATAATATGGATTATTCATGGTTTGGCTCATGGGCTGGTGACTACAAGCAGCTTATCGGCTGGATTATTTTTGTGCTCGCAACAACATTTTTCGTTCTTGCAACTAGTAATGGAGCCAATATGAACGACGGGATGGATGGCATGTGTGCGGGCAACTCAGCCATTATCTTTATAGCATTGGGAATTCTGGCATATTTTTCCAGTCATATCGGTTTTGCGGCATATCTGAATATCATATATGTGCCGCAAAGTCAGGAAGTAGTTGTTTATATCTCTGCATTTATCGGTGCTCTGATAGGATTCTTATGGTATAACACCAGGCCTGCACAGATGTATATGGGCGATACTGGGAGCCTTACCATTGGAGGGGCTATCGCTGTGATTGCTGTTATCATTCACAAAGAAATCATGTTGATTGGTCTATGTGCTTTGTTTTATGTTGAGTTGCTTTCTAGTTACTTACAAATTAAGTATTGTGGAAGAGGTAATAAAAAAGGGTTAAAACGGAGCCTTTTCAAGTGTGCCCCCATCCATGATGCTTTTCGGGAGAGTATTACTTTTAAGGAAGGGCGTACCTATGTGTTCAGAAAACATCTTTGCGGAAACCTCAAAGATGGCAAAATCGTTGTTCGCTTCTGGATTGTCACTATGCTTCTTGCTGCTCTTACTATCATAACTCTGAAAATCAGGTAAATATCTGGTTTAGGCTCTGAAGATCTTATTTTATTAGCATAATCATACTTGATCTGCTTGACTTCTAATGATTCCCATTCGTATTGGTGTGATAATATAATCCTAAAGTAAAAGTAAATAATATATCATTGGTCGTGTTCATTGGTTGAATAAAGATTAAAAGTTCTAAAAGTTCCTTTTAATAATCAAAAAAACGCTGAATGCTTCAAAGTCCCCCAAAAGTTTTTTATGTGTATTAAAATAATCGCACTACTAGTAGATTCTCACCATTATTTATAAAGTATAAGTGTTATTAATGGTTCTGCTTTTTTATTCGATTTGGTTCATGATAGCAACCCGGAATCAAATATGATATTTAATTGTAAAAATAAATTATATGAAATGTCCACTTTGCAATCAAAATCATCCTGACGGATATAAGTTCTGTCCTATAACAGGAAAAGTAATTGAGCAATTTAAAGCTTGTACCAATTCTGGATGTTCTTCATTCGGAAAGTTTATCTTGCCTTTCTCCAGTATGTTCTGCCCATATTGCGGATATAAAATAGATGAAAGAGATAAGAGTGAATCCAAGGATGAAACTATCATCATTAAGGGTGTACCATTCACGATGGTGTTTGTGGGAGGAGGAACCTTCATGATGGGGGCAAAACCCAATCAGTGGGATGATGAACCGGATGATGATGAGATGCCGGAACATCCCGTAACTCTTGATGACTATCATATAGGGCAGACCCCTGTCACTCAGGAACTCTGGGAGGTAGTCATGGATTATAATCCATCCTCATCAGAAGGAAAACGATGTCCAGTGGATAATGTGTCTTGGGACGATTGCCAGGAATTTATTTGTGAGCTGAACAAACTGACAGGCAGGCGTTTCCGCATTCCTACCGAGGCTGAATGGGAGTTCGCTGCCAGAGGTGGTAATAAAAGTAGGGGCTATAGGTATGCAGGAAGTAATAACTGTGGCAATTCGGCATGGTATGAAGAAAATGCCAATTTAATGTCCCATGATGTGTCCATGAAATTGCCCAACGAACTTGGCATCTATGACATGTCTGGTAATGTGCTTGAATGGTGCTATGATGGGTATGATGAGGATTATTATAGATATAGTCCGCAATTCAATCCCAAGGGAGCCTCTAACAGCAGTTTAAGAGTTGTTCGTGGTGGTGGTTGGGACGATGATGCGTTTGGCTGCCGTGTTACCCATCGAGACCATGTCTCACAAAACAGTTCTTCTGGTGGCGTTGGCCTTCGCCTCGCACTTTAGTTCCCATCTGTGAGTTCGGGTGCCCTCCCGAAAAAACAAACAAGTGTTACGTTCTTCCATCAAGAAGATCGTGGGATTTTGAGTGCACTTTCTTTTATAAATTCTTTTTGACTCACACTTTTTTCCTGAATTATAACTTTTTTACCTAATAAACTCATCACCAATGTTTCCCATGAATGCTTTTTTGAATTTTTACGACAAAATATGTGACTGGGCTTCTATGATGTCAGATATGGTATTTCACGCCAGCTATTTAGCTTTGATATTGTCAGATTTTATGTTAGCCATATTATTGATAAAAAAAGTCATCATCAGACATCCTAATCGACTCTTGCTGGCAGGTTATTTCATACTGGCTGTTTTGTCTACTTATTTTCTTCTATTTCCAGACATATTCGCAGAATCTTCTGGGATAGTTCGATTTATGGAAGTTTATATTCTGTTAATTACTATAGCGGGGTGGTATGTTTTGGTGGCTATTTTGGGTGATAATAACGAATATAGATTGTCTGTTTTTGTTATACTTGTGGCTGTTGCTACAACCTTTTTTTGGATCTTCAATAATATTATTAAAGTTAATTTGTTTCCTGTCTTTTTTATTTGTTCAATTATATGTTTTATTTGGGCAGCTGTCAGCATCGTAGTAAGATTAATACAAAAAAAAACAACAATTTCTGCAGTCAATATTTCTATATTGGCTTTAGCTCTCTATGGCATGGGAGTTACTTCAAGTCTTATTAAGAATGGATGCCAGAACAACAGCAAATTAGAGACTGAAACCACCAACCCCCATCCTGAGTTTGGTGAATATATTACTACACTTGACGGAACCTCTTACTATTTCCGGAGTGAAACATGGAACTTTAAAAGTGACATCCTTTTGGTGAAGAATGGTGATGAAAAATATGACAGCGCATTAATCGAGGCATTTGTTCCTCCAAAGTTTGAACTTGTGGATTCAGACTCTATAAGAATTAAGTGTGGTGTCGATGGTATAGTTATGCCTTTTGATATGATTCCAAGCTATGGTGGTTTTAGAGCTTTGGAAAAATTCCCAATAATAGTTACCGGGTCTCCTTTTCCATTAGATATAATGGAATGTTTCAAATTCAGCATTCCCGGCAGTATGCTGAATCAGCCAGATCTGATGGCAGAGACAACAATTTTTAGACATCTGAATATCAGCCAACAGCGTCTGGCACCTATTGTCTATAATAAAATGAGAGATATGTTGGGAATTGACAAGGACACTGCTAAATCTACTTCAGATATTTATGGCGCAGTATATAATGGTGTTGCCTCATGGTTTAATACTTATAAGAGTGAATTGTCATCTGATATTAATTTCGGGTGTGTGCCTGTTTGGATTAATGAACAATCAAAAATGTTTACGAATCTATATTATGTGCATTTTACTCTGGATGGAATACCTATTAACGAAATGCATTATGAGACATACCCGGAAGGAGGCGATCAGCCTATAGGCTTTTACGACATTTTCAACGAAAACTCCGAAAAACAGATTTTGGCAATGCTTAATGAAATATTCTTGGATGAAAATATTTTTGATTTTTCAAATATATTCTTTGCCTTAACCCGGACCGGCGTTGCTGTTTCTCTTAAGCAAACTCGTTTTATTTATTATGGACTTCTGGAATACGAAAATATCAAACACCTGTTACGTCCTTCCATCAGGAAGATGCTTGGAATTTAATTCTTTCACTTTTAGAGTGGAATGTGTTTTTGTCGTTGAGCCATTTTTTCATATGCATTCTTTTTTTTTTCTGACTTTTTTATTATCTTTGCAACAAATATAGAAGGATTTAATTATGTTTAGGCTGATTCTGACTTTACTCAATCCCTACAAAAACGGACTGTCTCAAAAAAAAACATCCTTTTGGATCCGCTTAAGAATGTGGGTGTTTGGAGCCTGTGTCAGAATGCTAAAGAACTTCTATAGGCGATATGCCTATTCCGATGTGATTATGCTCGGAGATACCGAAATAACGTTAAGTAGGCGGGATCATGAGTTTGAACAATGGCTCTCGCAGTTGAAGCTGAATGTTCAACCACGTCTTCAGACATCCACAAGAAAACCTGTCAATAAGAAAGAGCATTGGTGGAGACCTTTTTATAAGTTCTTCCGTATGGAGCAAATCACGATGATTGCGCACGACAAAAAGAAAATCATCTTCGACAGGACACGTGATCTGACAATCACCTCAGATATGGAAGGACAGTTAAAACTGTCCGACGACAATGATACCATTCAGCATTCTGAATACAAAGTTGTTATCCCTGATAGAAAGAAACTTTTTGAGAAGGAAAAGGACATTGCGGAAGAGACGCTTCCATCTGAAGATAAAACAGAACCTGAAACAAAGCCGGTTACACTCAATCCCAGAGCTAATAAAAATAAAGTGACTCTAGGGGAAATAGGACCCGTTGCTCTTCCAAGAAAAGAATCTGATATAGAAACAAACAAAACGGATACTATAAATCCTGAACCAGTCATAATAAAAGTACCGGAAGGTGAAATTGATGAATCTTTTTAAGGTGTTTTTTATGTTTATGGCTCTCTGAAAATAAAATAATTTTATCACGATTGTTATAACCCTTGAACGAATAAACTATGAGCGTTATATCCGAGAAAATAAAGGAAGCTTTTCCTAAAATGGCTGTGATGAAAAATTCCGCCAACAATTCTTTGTTTGAAGGCAGAAACCTGCCATCTTTTGTGAAAGACTACATCGTCCGTAAGTTTGCTGATGAGTCAGGAATTGCTGACCCTGATAAAGTGTCAGAATATCTGGAATGTATGATTCCCGATAGAATGGAGGTCATCAAGAACCGGTTGCTGGCTGGCGAACAGGTTAATATTACTGTCAGATTTGACGTGAAAAGTGATATGGCAACAGGAAGAACTACTTTCTCAATTCCCGATGCTCAAATTACGAAAAACGCCTATATTGCCCCTGCGCTGTTGGAGAAGTTTAAAAATGAGCTGGTTGAAGGTGAACAATGGGGTAACATCACTTTGAATTATGTGGAGCCGACAGGCAGGAGGGCTGGGTTTATTGAAATGGTGGCATATAGATCGTTTGAACCCTACAAGAATCTGGATTTTGATTTTTTCTTGTCGGCAAGACAGCTGTTCACCATTGACGAATGGCTGGATTTACTTATTGCCACGATGGAATATAATCCGGATTCTTTCGAAACTGTTGAACAGAAAATGGAATTTGTCACACGTCTACTGCCGTTGGTTGAGCCACGGTTGAATTTGATTGAGCTGGGACCCAAAGGTACTGGTAAGTCATATGTCTATAACAATATAAGCAAGTATGTCTGGCTCTTGAGTGGTGGTAAAACATCAAGAGCTAAGATGTTCTATAATAAAGCTACCAAGCAGTATGGAATGGTGAAGAACCACGATGCGGTCATTATTGATGAGATTTCCACATTCGGATTTTCTGACCCGGATGAGATGCAGTCAATTCTCAAAGCTTATCTTGAGGCTGGTAAGGCATCGGTCGACAATGTGCAGTTCATGTCTGACTGCGGAATAGGTCTGGCTGGTAATATCAAATTGACTTCAGAAATGAAACCGGCCGACAGCAAATATATCCAGAAGTTGCCAGATATGTTCCAGGAGTCAGCGACCATGGACAGGTTCCACTGTTTTATTGAAGGATGGAAACTTCCACGGTTGGAAATCGGCAGTATCCTGGAAGGATGGACTCTCAACATAGAATATTTCTCAAGCGTCATGCATAAGATGAGAACGATGACCGGCTACGAAGCTCTTTTTGACCAATTAGTGGAGTATGACAACTCATGCGACTTACGCGACCTGAAAGCTGTGAGAAAAGTGACAACTGCTTACACCAAGTTGCTTTTTCCCCATGTGAACTCTCTGGATGTACTTTCTGAAGAAGATGCCGCACTCTTCCCGCAATACTATAATCGTTATTGTTTGGAACCCGCTGTTTATCGTAGGGGTATCATCCGTCAGCAATGCCATCTGATTGACAAGGAATTCCATAAGGAAATGCCTGTGTTTAAGTTGAAACAGACTGCACCGAAGAATGATGCTAGCTAAGAGACAATAAAATTAGGTATGTGTATTATTAGCGTCTTGCTCATCCGCTTTAAGTATAGGAGGTAAGATATTAATAAAATAAATATATATATATGATACATCACCCAGATTTCAAATTCAGAGAAGACTTACAGACTAGGATAGAGACGAAATACATCGTTGTTCACCATGTAGGAGTAAGGGGGGCGTTCTCCGTTGAAGACATACATCAAATGCACCTAAACAGGAAATGTAACCCGCCTATGGCAGGGATTGGCTATCATTATTATATCCGAAAGAATGGTGAAATCTATGAGGGAAGACCGATATGGGCTAAAGGTGCACACGTCAATGACAGAGTTCATAGCTACAACTCTATCAGTATTGGCGTATGCTTCGAAGGAGACTTCAATCACATCAAGATGGAAGATAAGCAACTGGAAGCTTCCATCTTATTCCTTAGTGTCCTTAGTTTGGCATACGGAAACGCTGACATCTGCACTCATCGTTATCTTGACCGTAGAAGGGACTGTCCAGGTAAAAACTTTCCTTTTCAGAAAATGCTCCAAGAAGTGCATGCTCAGAAACAGCGTTTCATTCAACTCTATGGTGACCCCAAAGAGGTGGATTATAAATTCCTATTGCAGGAATTGGGATGACTCTATTCCGTTTAACTGTTCCCTGTTTTCGATTACACAAAGTTGCTGTTTCCTCATGTGAATTCTCAAGAATAATGCCAGTTAAGGGACTTACATTTATCTTAGAAATACTAATAGAATATCAGCGTCAGCAAGTAGGCGATGATCGTTGATACTGCCACGCAGATGAGGCCAGGCATCATGAATGAGTGGTTCAGCAGGTATTTGCCGATGACGGTGGTGCCGGAGCGGTCGAAGTTTACGGTGGCGATATCTGAAGGGTAGTTCGGGATGAAGAAATAGCCATATACTGAGGGGAGCACACCGAGCAACACCGGTCCAGGGATGCCCAGCTTATAAGCTAGCGGCAACATGGCCACCACTACCGCACCCTGCGAGTTGATTAGCACAGACACCAGGAAGAACACCAGTGCGATACTCCACGGATATTGCGCCACGATGCCCTCCAGACCGTCCTGCATCTCTTTCATATAGTTGGAGAAATATGTGTCGGCAAGCCATGCGATACCGTAAATTGCCACGACAGCCACCATGCCCGACTGCCAAACAGGACCGGCGACAGCTTTCTTCGGAGACGCCTTGCAGAAGATAATCATCAGCGCGGCAGCGGCTATCATCACGATTTGTATAACCAGATTCATAGCCAGCGGTTTGTCAAAATGCTCCGTCAGACCGTTTACCTCGATTTTCGCTTTCACCAGCTGGTCGGCGGTGATGCTCACATCGGGAGAGACTGCCAGTGGCGCCGCGTCTTTCACTGCACGAAGCGTGTCGTGATGAGGAAGCAGGCTCTCAACTGCGGCAAACATCACGATGACTGCAAGTGCAGCAAGGAATATATAAACAGCCAGTTTCGCTGATTTCGGAATTTCTTTGTCAAGTGTTGTGGCGGATGAGCCGTAGATGTAGGCTTTCTGCTCCGGATTCTGAAGTTTTGCCTGGAACTCAGGGTCTTTGTCTAAGTCCTTGCCGCGGTTGTAGCTGGCAAATGCGGCTGCCATGAGTCCGCACAGACAGGCGGGGATCGTGATCATCAGCACCTGTGGAATCGTGATGTCGAATCCGTTGGCGCCGGAGATACTCACGAACGCCACCACAGCAGCAGCGATCGGAGAGCACGTGATGCCAACCTGGCTTGCTATACTCGCCACAGCACAAGGGCGTTCCGGGCGAATTCCCTTCTTCAGCGAGATATCGCAAATAATTGGCATCAGTGTATAGACCACATGTCCCGTGCCTACCAACACCGTCAGGAAGAAAGTGCAGAGAGGGGCAAGAAATGTGATACGCCCAGGATGTTTTCGCAACAGCTTCTCTGCAAGCTGTATCAGCCAGTCCATTCCGCCAGAAGCTTGCATGATGCCTGCACAGGTGACGGCTGCAATGATGATGTAAATCACATCAGTGGGAGGGGTGCCTGGTTTCAAACCAAATCCGAACACCAGGATGGCGAGACCAATGCCGGAGATTGCGCCAAGGGCAAGGCTGCCATAGCGTGAGCCGACCCAAAGTGCGCCAAGCACGATGAGCAGCTGGATAATCATTAGAAATGTAGCCATGTTATTATTTATTCTTTAGTTAGTCTTTCGTTTTTAGTAAGTACACAATTTCCTTCGTAGAATCTTATCACGACTCGGCAGAATTTAAGCAAGCTTATTCTGCTCTCGCTGTTCTAAGATTTCACTATTTACAGATAAGATACTTTTCACAGGTTCAGATACTTCTTTGCTAAGTCAAGCAGGAAGTCAGCTGTACCTTCAATTCCAAGCAGCGACGAGTTGATGCACACATCGTAGGAGCGGCTGTCGCCCCAGTTGTTCTCGCTGTAGAAGTTGTGGTAGTCGGAGCGGACGGCATCGGTCTGCTCAATCAGGTCTTTTGCCGTTTCCGACGAGATGTCGTTGCGGTCCATCAGGAATTTTACGCGTTGGTCGTAGTCAGCACGGATGAAGATGCTCAGGTGACGTGGGTGGTCACGCAGAATGTACTCGGAGCAACGGCCCACGATGATGCAGTCCTCGTTTTCAGCTTTCTCGCGGATGATATCCGACTGGAATTTAAACAGCGACTCCTGGCTCATGCTGTTGCGGTAGAAATTGCCGTAAGAAGCGAATGGAGACGACAATGTTCGCATCAGATAGGAGAACGTGCCTTTATGGGGCACTTCATCCACCTTCTTGAACACTTTTGGAGAGATACCGCTCTCCTCGGCTGCCATCTGAATCAGACTGCGGTCATAAATTGGGATATTCAGGTGTTTTGCCATCAGCTCACCGATGGCTTTGCCGCCACTGCCGATTTCACGGCCAATGGTGATGACGTACTTTGATTTCTCTTCCATAATGAATGTATGTTGTTAATTTAAAATTTATAATTACTTGTTATTCATTCTTCATTAATTCAGTGCTTTCACCGCTTTCAGCCCGCCCTTGCGGTAGAACCACCATAGCATGAATGCAGAGAACATCACGGATATGACATCCGACACGGTGATACTCAGCCACACGCCTTTTGTCCCCCAGAAATTCGGGAATATCAGCAGGAACGGGATGAGGAACAGCAGCTGACGGGTTAGCGACAAGAAGATGCTCGTCTTTGCCATGCCGATGCTCTGGAAGAAATGTCCCACGACGATGGCGAAGCCGATAAGGGGAGCGGCCAGCTGAATGAGCCTCATTCCCTCCACAGACAATTCTGTGAGACGTTCGTCGGATGTGAAGAGTCGGATAGGGAGGGTGGGGAAGAACTCGCATACAATAAACGACACAACCATTACCACCGTGGCATAGATAATGCAGTCACGCAGCACTTTTGTCACGCGGGGATAAAGCTGCGCACCGTAGTTATAGCCGGCTATCGGCTGCATACCCTGGCAGATGCCCATCACAATCATCAGGAACAGGAAAGTGATGCCGTTGATGATGCCGTATGCGGCAATCGCGATATCCCCGCCGTGGGTGGAAAGCCCTTTGTTGATGAGTATCACAACCATGCATGCACACAGCTGCATGCAGAAAGGCGACAGTCCGATTTTCAGGATGTTTTTCACAATACGGCTTCGCAGACCGTATATTCCGCGGTGCAGATGAATCAGGTCGTTCTTGTTGCTCATCACCAGCCACACGTATGCCAGTGCGAACACTTGTGAGAGGATAGTGGCGATGGCGGCGCCACGGATGCCCATGTCGAATGTGAAAATGAACAGGGGGTCAAGCACCGAGTTTATAATCACAGTACCGATAGTGGCTAACATCGCGGTCCGGGGATGCCCTGTCGACCGCAGTGTGGCGTTCAAGCCCAGATAGAGATGTGTGACGACATTACCGAGCAGAATCACAAACATATACTCACGAGCATAACCCACGGTCTGTTCGCTGGCTCCAAAGAAATAAAGCAGTTTGTCGATGAAAACAATTCCGAAAACAGCTAAAAGCACACCCACGATGATATTCAGCGTCACCACGTTTCCAAGTGTGCGCTCTGCTGCTTTGTTGTCTTTCTGCCCCAGCTTCACAGACATGTAGGTGCTGCCACCCACACCTACCATCGCTCCGAAAGCGGCGCTCAGGTTCATAATCGGAAATGTCACAGCCAGTCCCGACAAAGCCAGTGCGCCCTCTGATGTGCTCGTGCCGATATGTCCGATGAATATGCGGTCCACGATATTGTACAGCGAGGATGCGGTCATGGCGACAACAGCCGGCAGTGCATACTGCATCAGCAGCTTGCCGACATCTTTCGTACCAAGCTCTTTCGTCCGGTCTATGGTCTTCGTTTCCGACATTTTTTAGTTTTTTGTTTTATGTTTATGCTGGCGGGTTTTGTGTTTTTTAGTTCCCACCTTTGCACTTGGCGTCTTCTTAACTTTAAAAAGCAAAGACACTATTAACTTTTTGTCTGTTCACTTTTCACTTAAAAACATTATTTCAGCTCGCTCCATTTAGGGGGAGTCACGTTCAGAAGATGCTTCACGAAGAAGTCGTAGCGTTTGTGCTCGCCGTAGGTCTCGCCCATCGTGTGGTGGGCACCAGGGATGACTACCAGTTCAAAGTCCTTGCCGGCTTTTTCAAGTGCGTTTACCACCTGCATCGTGGACGCTGGATCCACATTGTCGTCGAGTTCACCCACAAGCAGCATCAGCGGACGCTCAAGTTTTGATGCGTTCTCCACATTGGATGCGGCTCGGTAGCTGTCGTCGATAGGATAGCTCATCCACTGCTCATTCCACCATATCTTGTCCATGCGGTTGTCGTGACATCCACATGCGGCGTAGGCAGCCTTGTAGAAGTCGCCGTGGAACAGCACAGCCGCGAGTGCTTCCTGACCACCGGCTGAGCATCCATAGATACCCACTCGGTCAACGTCCATGTAAGGATATTTCTCGCAAGCCGCCTTAATCCATGCGATGCGGTCGGGGAAGCCAGAGTCCTGCAGGTTTTTGTAGCACACCTCCTCAAACTCGCGGCTGCGGAACGATGTGGACATTCCGTCGAGCTGTACAACTATGAAACCCAGCTCCGACAGGTCGGCGAGATTATATAGCCACGGGGTGAACGATTTGGGTACATACTGGTCGCCTGGGCCAGAGTAGATATATTCGATGACCGGATATTTCTTCGTGGGGTCGAAATTCGTCGGACGACGTATCAGTCCCCACATATCGGTCTTGCCGTCGCGTCCTTTTGCCACGAACACCTCCGGACGGTCCCAGCCATTCTGCTCCAGGCTGCTGATGTCAGCACGCTCCAGCTCTTTCAGCACCTTGCCGTCGGAAGCACGGCGCAACACGGTGACTGGAGGATTTAATATTGTGGAGTAGGTGTCTATCAGATATTTATGGTCTTCGGTGTAGCGGACACTGTGGTTCCCCTCCTCAGGATTCAGACATATGAATCCCTTCCCGTCGATGCCGATGCGGTAATGATGAATCAGATAAGGATCTTCCTCCGTGGCATTCGTGCCGGCAAACTGACCGTTTTTGCGGCTGTCCGACTCGCGCAGGCCTGTGTGTCCGTTTGCGGAGAAGTAAATCAGTCCTTTCTTCTCATCGATATAGTCGATAGAGCGGACATAGAAGTCTCCTTTCGTAATCTGACGTATCAGCTCGCCTTTCTCCTTGTCGTAGAGGTAGATGTGGTTGTAGTTGTCGCGCTCGCTTGTCCAGATGATATACTTGCCGTTTTCAAAGTCGTGGCGGTACTGGCGGTTGTAATTCACGTACTTGTCGTTTTTCTCCTCGATGAGAACACGTACGGCTCCTGTCACAGCGTCAAGCTCTAACACACGGAATGTGTGATGGCCGCGCTCGTTGAATTCAAAGGTGAGATGACGGTTGTCTTTCTCCCAAACGGGGGCATCCACCCGGTACTGGCTTTCAAACAGCTTCGTGTCGGGTTCTGTCACTCGTCCGGTCGCCACTTCCACCACTACAGGCACACGGTAGTTCAGAGAGTCCCCAGGTTTTGCATACTCCTGCTTGTGGAGCTTTGGCTGAAGCTGGTCGCGTGGCGATGACTCCACATAATAGACATACCGCTTTGGAGCAGGCTTAATCCGAACTGTCGCATAATATTTACCGTCCTTGGAGAAACTTCCCCACGACGAATAATAATAGGTGCTGTCACCATTCGTGGTCAGCGCATGTCCCACGCTGTCATCAGGGAGTGAACGGACCCACAGGTTGTTGTCCTTGTGAAATATCTCGATGTCTCCTTTTGGACTCCGCTGACGGCGGTCTTTCTCGTCGGGCACCTCCATCCAGTGACGCTGGCGGCCCCAGGGGCGATGCATAGGTTCACCCTCATTCAACGTCTGCGTTTCCAGGTCATAAATCCAGCGCTTCCCTTCAAACTCAAAAGCCATGCGGTCGTGTTTTGCTTTCTCGTCCTCTCCACCCGGCATCATTCGCATATTCTCACCACCCGGCATTACACGCACGTTGTTCAGGTTCATACGGTTGGCATAAACCTGCCTGCCTGTTTTCTCTGCCAGCTGACTACGCAGCTGTTCTTTGTCGAACAGTGGCGACACAGTCTCCTTGTCGCAATCAACCACCTTATAAGCCAAGCCGTCACCACCGCTCTCACTGTACCAGAAACGGTGGGTTTTGCCGATAGCTTGGGCTCTCACGTCGCCGTGAAGCATCTTGTTGGAGTATTTCCCGCGGATGCTGTAGGCACGTTTATAATCCTCTACGGTTCCTTGACTGTAGGCAGACAAGAAAAGGACTGCCAGCACTATAAGCAGATATGTTCTCAGTTTGTTCATAAAAAAGATGATTATTTACGGTCTTTGGCTTTGGGTGAAGCACCCGTTGTTCCCTCTACCTTCGGCTGCCCTTTGGTTTCCTTGAATGTCACGTTCTCTGCCTCGCTTTTAGCCACCTTAAGAAATTCATGCGCACTGATTTTCACGGGCTCTACCATGAATTCCGGTACGTTATACGATTTCAGCATATAGCGGTAGTAGTCAGGATCTTCCTGTGGCAGCTCAAACGGTTTGTGAGCTTGGCCGTTCTTGTCGAAGTAGGAGATGTAAAGGCGGCTGTAATTGCCGTCGTCGCGACGGGTGGCAAACAGAATCCAACGGCCGTTGCTCGACCATGAGTGGTAGCTCTCAGCCTCCATACTGTTAGCCTCTTCGAGCGGACGGCTCTCCATCGTCTGCAAGTCGGTCACATAGAGGTCGGCATCGGGATGCCAGATATGGAAACAGCCGAAATTGCCCAGTCCGTAGAGAAGATAGCGGCCGTCGGGACTTATCCTCGGAATCGTAGCGCTCTTGCTGCTGTCGGCGGCATTATACACCAGTTCACGTTCACCGAAGGTCTTGCTTTTCGGGTCAAACGCCTTACGGTAGATGTTGTAACGGATTTCTTTGTATTTGTCGATAATCTGCGACTGATGACGCTGGGTCTTGGGGTCAAGCTTGCCGCCGCTGCCATACACATCCACGGATTTCGACTCGCCAACTTTCGCCGTGTCGTTAAACTCAAAGTGTGCGGAGCAATAGTAGAGAGTCTTGCCGTCGGGTGCCCACCATGGGAACACCTCAAACTCAGTAGAGTCGTTGGCGATGATGCTCACTGCGTTCTGCTCGATGTCGTAGAGAATCAGGTCGCTTGCCGCATCCTGAACTTCGATTTTTGCGCGGTCTTTTGTGTGGAACGACTGTCCCGTGTTGTTCGTTGAGTAGGCTATCAGCGGAAGGGTGGGGTGCCACGACGGATAAACGCCTGCGCTGATGGTCTGCTCAGTCTTCAGGTTGATTTTCTTTGCATTGCCCTTATACACGAGCATCGTGCCGCCGTGGGCCTGACGCATGTGAAACTGCATATTGTCGGTCTTGTAGTTCTGATACGAGTGGCAGTTGATGCACTGACCTTCAGCCTCAGTGGAGATGAGCATGTTGTTGTAAATCTCACGCTCATCGAAATTGGTCAGGTTACGCTCGCAGATTCGCAGTTCCTCGTATGCCACATACGACGGGTTGATCAGACGGTAGGAGATGTATGGATCGATCTCCTCTTTTGCCACGCTGATGGTGAACGCCTTGAACGCGCGCCATGAACCGGCGTCCTTCGCAAACACCTCAACTTTGATGTCCTTCCCCTTGCTTGCAGAAAGCATCGACTGCCATTCATCCTCTGGTATCTGAACTTTGATACCGTCACCGTAGGTTTCATGATTGCCTTCGCCGTCGGTCAGTCGTGCCACCACCTCATCGCATCGGTCGAGCACCTTGAAATTCATAGGAGCGATGTTGGAAGGCACCACAACGTCGGTGTAGTCAGGAAATATTTTTGGCTCAGCCTTTACTGTTCTTGCATTATCCGGCACCTCCGGATGCTTGTTTTTGCATGAGATTGTAAACAGGCTTAAACACAATGCACAAATATAAAATAGATATATAAATCGTTTCATGTCGGTAAATAGCTTTGATATCTCAATTCTGAAATTTTAATTATTATTTCTTAATTCATCATTCTTCATTTTCTCATTCTCAATAAGTATGTACACCCCGCGAGAAGTAGTAGAACCACCAGAATGTGTCGCCAAACTGATCAAAACACTCCTGTCCGACTTTCTGTGTCAGCGCATCGTCCTTATATTCTCTGCTGTATTGTTGGAGCAGGCGGGTCGTCACATTCTTGAAGCTCGCATAACGGTTCACAATCAGATTCTTGTCGAACGGCATGTGGCTGATATCCACCTTATGCTCCAAATCACCATACAGATAAGCAGCCTCTTGATAATGGATTGGCATCGGCTCTTTCTCATGCAGGTCGGCATACTTGAAGAAACGGGGCCAGAACAGACTGATGTCTTTCTGTATTAAAGAAAACGCCAGGGTGGCTTCTTGGAATTTCGGTTTGGTACTGTTCATGTGACTGAAATAGTTAATCAGATACATCTCTACCAGCCCCTGGTCGCCGTCGAGAACATTGTGGAAAGCGTCGAACAATGGCAGTACGCATTTGTACTCCTCGCTGCTTTCATAGAGTTTTCGGTCGCGGAGCATTGCCAGCCGCTGGTCTGCCCATTCCTTATGGAATGTGGTGCTGCGGAGAATATCGATATATTTTGCGGCAACTTTGTCCTCACCGGTCATCATCGCACTGCGGATAAGATTTTTCAGGAGGTCAACGCTGAATTCATATTCAACACCATTCTCAATACACCAGCGGATGGAGAAGTTGGTCTTTCCGTAAAGGAAGTAATAGAGGGGACCGCATGTGGTGCACAGGTTCACGCGGAGCGAGTCAAGGTCACGGTCGCCGAGTATCTCGCTCGGGTCCATGTCCTTGAATTTCTCATCGTCCTTGATTTTTTTCTCAGAATCTTTCACGTAGGTGAAGACCTTCGGGCGGACTGTACGGTTGTCGTATTTGAACATGTTGTAGCCGATGGAACCGAGATGGAGCAGGGCAAGGTTCTGTCCCATAATCATCTCACGCGTGTGAGGACCCTCTGATTCTCTGCTGCTCTCAAGTGCGCCCTGCCAGTCGCACTCGCCAAGCTGACGGTACATCTTCAGTTCGGTCTGGAAATTCTTGTCGTCGAAGTTGTGCCAGGAAATCAGCAGGAAATAGCCGCCAAGCAGAACCACGGATGCAATACCTGTGAATAAAGGTGATTTTACATGGTTCCATGGCTGAGTGTATTTATCCTCATTCTTCTGGAAAAGTTCTGTCGGAATGATGTAAATCAAAGGAATACAAGCCAGCACAATGAAAAGCATGTTTTTGGCACTCTCGGTGTATTTGTCGTTTAAGAACTGCGGAAATAGGGCGAAATAGGCATCCTCGGGGCGGATGATCATGTAGTGCTGAACATAGATTTTCGGCACAATAATGATGGCTGCCACAGCCAAAACCACTGCCGCATAACGGCTAAAGTCTTTGGCATTCCATTCGTTCTCTTCAGTCGGCTCAGCCAACTGCTGCAAGGCGAGATAGCCGGCGCCGCAAAGGCTCCAGAAGCCGATAACTGGATAAAGCCCCACCACATATAAGACTATTAAAACTGCTCGCATATACCCTTTGTACAATCGGCAGATATACATGCCAGCCAGCATGATAAGAATTGCAACGGTGTAGGTGAACCAGTAGCCCGGCATCTTTATGTAGTACATCCAGTAGCCCAGATAAATCTCCGAGCATAACAGGAGCACAACGGGGGCGAGGGCAATCACACTCCAACGGCTGCTGATGCGGAACACTTTCAGTGTCAGCAGGTAAATCAGCCCCCAAAGGACTATCAGGATGAGTGTGCCAGCCCAGGGATAATAGAAATACTGGGTGAGATAGCAGCCCAGCCATTGGCAGAATCCGCCTACCGCACGCATACGGTCATCGAAATATTCATGGTTGTTCTGCCAGATGGAGTGCTCCTGACATCCGTATAGGTATTCTTTGTTTAATACTGCGAGATAAATGAAAGCCACAACAGCAAATAACAGGAAATAAATCCATGGAAGCAGCTTGACTGCCGTAGGACCGAATGAAAAGCCTTTCTGTTCTTTCTGCTGTGGGGGCTTTGATGTGTTGCGCTCCATGGGCTGCAACTTTGTCTTGCCTTTTCTGGGCTTCTGGTTGTTGAATTTCTTGTTACGGAAATCCTCTTTTGTGTTCGACATTGTATTCCCTTTTTTTGTATCGTCAAATAATTAAATTGTTCAAGTTTTTTTATATCGTATATCTTCAAATTCACAAATAAATCGTAAATTCTTAAATCATAAATCAACACGGTCTTCTCGTCTTCCTAAAAATCTTAAATCTTAAATTCTAAAATCGTAATTAAAAATCAGTTCCACGACCACGCTTCCACATTACATCCTTTTTCCACCTGGTTTTCCAGATTGTCGTTCAGGTTGCAGAAGAAGTCGATATCAGTGAAAGCCTCCAGCTCGTCTATAGACATCACGTGCTGTTTCATCTGCGACATGGACGGATAAGTGTCCGAATAGCCGGCATGTTGCTCAAGCAGGAAACCGATTGACTGATATGTTCCCGACTTGGTTGCAGCCAATATCGCCATAAAATAATATCTTGGAATCACCACTTTCACGGGGTTCCCTTTTTTGTTGCTGGTCTCGAAATAGCCTTTTCCGATGGGATAGCGCTGGCCCTCTTTGATGGTGCCGCCTTTGCATACATACAGCTTCTTGAAGGCAGACGATTTGCTCCAGTTGCGGATTAGTAGCTCAAGCTCAGCCCAATAGTAGCTGTTGAAGTTATAGAGCTGAGGCGACATGTTGCTCATGTAGAACGTCTGTTGGTTGGCTTGAGTTGAGAACAGACGGTCGGCAGAGGCGCAGAGGTGCCCCCGGGTGTAGCCGCTGCCGCTGTAGGAGGTGGGAACCAGCTGGCAGGCAGAAGGAAGGCTCAAGTCCTCGCTCCAGGCATCGCTGCGGCTGCCGCTGCCCACTTTCGTCGTGTCGTCGAATGTGAATGCCACCCATCGGCTGTGACACCATGCCGAGTCGTACTCAAAGCAGTAGTTCATCACTGTCTTTGTGGCTAAGTCTTTCATCTTTGCCCAATGCGACACGAAATAGATGCCAGTGCCCGTGCGAACATGGGGTACTTCCAGACGCATCACATCGCTGTTCTTATTTTTTAATGCTAAGTTGCTGTTTATGTTTGACTTGTCTGTCGGTGCGGTTTTTCCGCCATTGTCGTCCCCGTCATCACTACACGACGTAATCATGCCCGGCACTATAATGCCGAGCATGATTAACACTATGAAATAATAAATCTTTCTCATCGTTCTGTTATGTACTTTGCACAATTCAAGTTGTACGTCGTACTCACTTCAAACTGTACATTGTGCATACTTAAATTTCTAAATCTCAACGCCTTTTCGCTGATGCTTCGCCAATCACGATGTCTGCCCATTTGGCATAAGTGGGGCTCTTGATTCCGCACACGCCGAAATACTTCTCAATGGAGCCTTTGATGACCACTTGTTGCCCCAAAAGGCTTTGCTGGGCAAATAACTCAAGTTTTGTACGCCATTCACCGTCTTTCGGAAGCTGAACAGGGATACACTTCTGATAGTCGGTCTCATCTGGACTGTCGGCTATCACGATTTCGGTATCTGCTTTCTCTGGATATCCGAAGGTTACAGTACTTTCATTATAGCTGTTACCATTCACAAAACCAACCACATATCCGGTCACGTAAGCAGTTGTGGCACTTCCACCAGCTTTTTCATAAACCTGCTGTGCATCAGCGACCGAGTAGGGGGATTCCATTGTGCCTTTACCTTGTAAGCCTGGGGTTTCTGGTCCTGGACCAGGCTCATTGCCATCTCCTGTCTGTCCGTTTAGAGAATAGAGGTATGCCTCTTTCTGGGATGTCTCAGGAGTGTTGCCTCGGAAATTCATGAGTTTTCCGCAGAACACCACTTCGTCACCGACACTTGGCATGACGCCCTCTGTCCAAGGCTGATTGCCGAAATAGAGTGCGCGGTAAATCTGGAACTGGTTAGTGGTGGTTCCGTCATCAGAGATGAAGCATGTGATATTTCCGTAGGGATTGCCTTTATCGTCAGTTTTGTTGTAGTTCTCCTTGATGCTCACAATCGTTCCTTTCACATAGACATCTTTATCGGTCTTTGCGTCGGCGGCAAGAGCGTTACATACATTTATGGCTGCCACGCAGTTGTAGGGGTTCTGCTGAGTTCCGTCACCCGTTGCCTCGCCTGAAGGCTGAGTGTTTCCTCCTTCAACCACCTTACCATTCAGTGAGTATAGGTATGCCTCTTTCTGAACGGACTCAAGGGTTGTTCCGTAGCTGTTCACGAATTTGGTTACCTTACCGCAGATAATCACATCGTCACCCACATTCAACAGGTCACCGTTGCCGTCATATTCTTTGTTGCCCAGATAGAGTGCCCTGTAAATGTAGAATTGACCATTGGACGAGCCATCATCTGAGATGTAATAGGTAGCGTTTCCGAAGTACTGCCCGCTGTTGTTTTTGCTGTCGTAGTTCTCCTTGATGGATGCCACTTTTCCCTTAATATAAACGACATCGGACTGGGCATTGTCTGCCAGGCTGTTGGCAAGCTGGTTGGCAGCCACGCTGTTGTATGGATTCTCTTTCGTGCCGTCACCGGTTGCCTCGCCTGATGTCGGGTCGCTCGGCTTGCTTTCCTGACCGTTCAGATAAGCCAGCTGGCTGCCCTGGGTGATTTCCTTAGTCGAGCCATAGAGGGTAAGTTCACCATACACGATTACCTCGTCGCCTACTTTCAGGTCGTCTTTTTTCTCGAAGTTAGCACCGCCTAAGCCCATTCCGCGATAAACCTCAAGTTGTCCGGCTGCGGTTCCGTCGTCGGAGATGTAGTATGTGAGGTTATGGAATCGTGCAAATTCACTGTCCTCAACATCATCCACTCTCGACACGATACCTTTCACATATACCTTCTTTCCTTTTGTGAATTCACCTGTCTCAATCAGGTTGTTGGCGCGTGCCACGTTGTAAGGATCCTCGAATGTGCCGCTGCCCGCAGGCTCCTCGTCGCTGTCAAACTTCCCGGCGGTCTGATCGTTCAGTTTGTAGAGCCAGCTGCCTTGAGTAACTTCAGCTGTGGAGCCGTAAAGCGTGAGTTGTCCCCACACAATCACATGGTCGCCCACTTTCAGGTCGTTCTTCGTTGCGAAGTTAGCACCGGCTAAGCCCAATCCACGATAAACCTCTAACTGCTGCTTAACCGAACCGT
>JAEEGL015407056.1_pt1 | contig 30366 bp, 51 predicted proteins | sample 9134231 | NCBI WGS metagenome assembly JAEEGL01 (sample SAMN16246548, study PRJNA631951) | gut metagenome | biome: gut microbiome; feature: rumen; material: fiber-attached | host: Bos | place: Iran: Karaj | collected 2018-10 | reverse complement strand
GTGTCAGATAACATCTGCTGGAAAGATTCCCGATCATCATTCCTTCCGGTCATGGCTCGATCTATATATTCATGGATGATCTGATATCCCTTCGCCTCAGCATACTTGTAAGCAGCTGCCAGCTGTCCATCAATAGACTGTTCCCGCTGACCTGCAGATGAATACCTGGCATATACAACGGCAAGATTATCGATGTTATTTACGCTCATGGATCACCTCTATGATACTATAAGTGAAACAATTATTATAACGATCAGAAAAACAGCAGCAGTAGCCAATAAGCGCAACCTGTCTCTGAGAACATCCTTTATATCCTTCTTGACTTGAACATCTTCTTTGATCAGAGGCTTAGGCACAACTTCGGGCGTAATTGATGGTACCGGATCCGGCACAGAATTATCCCTGGTAAGAATATCTATATCTACAAAATAAGGACTCTGCTCGCGTTCTACACGAAGCTTCCCATTGTCATCTTCGTAGATAGCTTTGTATTTTCCACCGGTTATCTCAATTTCGATCCCGACAAAATCAGGCGACTTCAATAAGTTTTTAACCCTCGTGCAGGATCCTTTTTTAACATGACCAACCTTAATTCCATTAGCCAAGACGGCGACTGCATTCGGATCATACTCATTGTCAGGTTCCGGAACCAGCTCAGCCTTCAGATTCAAGAAGTCGTACTGGTAGATCTTGTCGCCATCATAATATGCTTCTTTTAAAGCAGAGGCTGTCTCGTCATAATCATAATTGTATTCGCCAAGCTCTTCGACAAAATTATCCTGGTAGTACTGAGTTCCGGTAATCCGAAAGTGTTCACGTTTGATTTTACCCATAGTTTACCTCCTATCTTAGGTGAGGCGGTGTCTTCTTGTCTGTTATTCCTATAATGTAATCGAGAGACACATTATAATATCTGACAAGTGCTGACAGATCCACCAACGACGGTATGTTTATATCACGTTCCCATTTCGATAATTTTCCTTTACTAATCTTTGTATCATACAAACGGTTAACATCTTTTGCGACCATATCAAGAGACAAATCACGATCCTCTCTTATTTCCCTTAATTTGGTTCCGATATTGAGTTTATCCATATAATCACCGCCTTTCGCATACATTATAACACGCTATTTATAATTTTTTCAATGTTTAGGGTTGCATTTTAGAAACATACATGATATAGTATCGTCAAGGGTTGCGAATACGAAACCTTGAAGGAAGGAGGCATATAATGGCGGAAAATAAGTTCAAAGGCTGGTGCGCTGCTCATAATGTCAAAGTAAAAGAAATCGCACAGCTGCTCGAGATCGCACCGAATAACGCTAGTGAAAAATTAGCAGGCAAACAAAACTTTACTTTACCACAGATAAGAAAGATTTGCGAAACGTATGGCATAAGTGCTGATATTTTTTTGAGTTAAAAGTTGCGAAAACGAAACGGTGATTATATGGATAAAGTTGCACCGGTGCAAAAGGAGATAAAAGCAGGTAGAGAACAATGAGAGCTCAATTATGTGCAGAAAAAATAACTCCATACGACAGAGACAATCTGGCATGCTCGTTCCTTAAATCTGTCAGACGATTTTATTCCGATCCGGCAAATGTAGAACGCTTTGAAAAATGGAAAAGGGAGAAGGAGAAAAGGGAGCAGCTTGAACACTCTCAGAATATCGGAAGATGAAAAGGGGGATATAATGGACATTTTAACCATTGAGATACTTATAGTATCGGCAATGATAGTAATAGCAGTCACAGAGCTTCTGAAGCTTGTAGTGATTGAGATTATAGAGGAAATCAATTTATACAAAAGGAGGAAACGCAGAAGATGGAAGTAAGGGGATTCCGGGTAAGGACCGGGAAGGGGAGCAGAGACATCTGCATGCTCACATCACAGGATGTGGCCAACTATATTATTGAGCACTATGAGAGTGGCCAAAAGGATGAGGTCACGATCAAGCCGCTCACAGATGAAGAACCTGCACAAAGAGAGAGGTATTTATCGTAATGGATCAAATGCAGCAGATTATGTCTGAGATAAAGCAAACAGGGTATCTGACAAGACGCTTTACCAAGAAGGATACTATGAGCAGGGAATGGGGCTTCTACGTTAACCTGGAAGCCTCAGAGAATACCGATATTGAGATCAAGTACTTCAATGGCCGGATGCATTCCGACATGATTGAGAAGCTTGGCCTTCTTGAAGATATCCTCGAGAAGATATCGATCTCGCAGCTCATGAGCCTTGTCAGGACTGTAGGAGGTAAAAATGGCAGAACGTAGGATGTTTGCTAAATCTATTGTTTTAAGTGATGCGTTCCTTGATATGCCGCTGTCGGCAAGATGCCTGTACTTTACACTGGGTATGCTTGCGGATGATGACGGCTTTGTCGGAAGCCCTAAATCGATCATGAGACAGTGCGGAGCCAGCCAGGACGACATGTCCATATTGTTGCAAAAAAAATACGTTCTTGGTTTCGAATCAGGTGTGATCGTGATCAAACACTGGCGGATGAACAACTACCTTCAGAATGATCGCAAGAAACAGACCACTTATCTTGACGAGTTGTCGCAGCTGGTCATTGACCAAAGGGGAGCATACACGGAAAAGAGCGAAATAGGACTTGAACAGATAGAGTGTACACCTTCCGAACCGGTCAATAATGCCATGTATACAGAATGTATACAAAATGTATACACAGGTAAGGATAGGTTAGGTAAGGATAGGTTAGGTAAGGATAGTATAGAGATAGCGCGCGCACGCGAGGAAGAACCGATCACTCTCGGGATCTACGGCAATGTCTATCTCACCAAGGGAGAACTTGACGAGCTTATCAAACAGTATCCGGATGACTACAAGGACATGATTGAGAACTTATCGTCCTACATGAGGTCAAACGGTAAGATCTACGCCGACCACTTCGCCACCCTGATGCGTTGGAAGCACCAGGACGAAAATAAGGCGAAGGCTCCACCTGGAAAAAATGACTTTTGGAGCGAGTTCGATAAGCTGAAGGAGGAATTTGTTAATGACGAGGGATGAGACCTTAAAACTGATCACAAAGATCAAATCATACTACCCGAACTGGACACCGAAAGTCAATGCCAAAGACCTACTGGAGAACTGGTTTGACGTGCTGCGGAAGTATGAATATGATCCGGTCCTGTCAATGCTTCAGAGGTACATAGCAGATGATGAGTCAGGCTTCGCACCTTCGATCAACAAGCTTATCCCGAAACAGAACCGATACGGATACTCTGAACGAATATATTCTCACGAGGATTTCGTAGAGATGGAAAGGGCTGCGTTGGCAGAATTGGGACTATGAAAGTAAACGGAATAATTATACCGGTAAACGTGGAAGTAGTATTCGAGCATTTCTACTCAGATTGTGATAAGTGCGAGCCGGTAATCATTGAAGGCATACTGTCAGCTGACGGCGTGGAGAAGACGATACAGAGGATCCGCTGCAATAACACACAGATCTGTCAGAAAGTCAGGACGATAGCAGCCACAGAAAAAGCGAAGGAGTATCCATTCGCATGAGCGAGACAGCAGATATCTATATCAGCATATCGAGAAAGTCGCCGAAGCCCGGCAAGGGAGCATATATAGCAGTCCTTGAAGCTGAGACAACATCAGGACAGACCGGGACACTGACTATCCGGAAGAGATTGGAGGACGTAACGCCTCATCAGCTGGAGCTGCACGCGATAGTCGATTCGCTCAAACGGTTCCGGAGAACCTGCAGGGTGAACATTCACTCAGACCATGGATGGTTCGAGACTATCCGGAAGAGAGGATGGTTTGACAAGTGGCAGCAGGCAGGGTGGATCGTTAACGGACACACGGCAGCAGGCGCCGATCTTTACCAGCAGATATACATGCTCGAGACAGTCTGCCTCATGGAGATCGGAGATATTGATAAAGACTTAGGGAGCTACAGCACGTGGCTCGGAAATGAGATTGAGAATGAAAAGCATATTCAGACAGGCAGAAGGTGAGTGCTATTTATGTGCGCTGCTTGAACAGATGCCGAGATACTATCCTCCAAGCATGCTCGAAGAGCATCACATATTCGGAGGCCCATACAGAAAAGCTTCCGAAAAATTTGGCCTGAAGCTGAACCTGTGTAAACATCATCATACAGGCGATATCAAAGGCAACAAGGACGCAGTACATTCACCCGACAAAAACGATTATGGCGACTTCCTCATGAGGATGGCGCAGTCGAAGTTCGAAGAGACACACAGCCGGGAAGAGTTCCGGCAGATCTTCGGCAAATCACGATTATGATCCTTACGGCGATCCCGGCCGTTTAGGATAAAGGGTTGAAACACCCGGAGCTGCAGATCCGAAAGAAGCGAATATAAAACATGCCAGTATTGTATCACCCAACCCGGAGCTGTGCACAAGTCATACCCCCAAGAAATGGATGTGTAACCCTTACAGCTCCGGGGAACAAGGAAAAAACATGCCAAAGAAAGACGCGTGCGGAAAATGTGAATACGGCAAATATGTCATGAGCCCGATCCTTAAGCAGATGGTTTACTGCTGCGACTATAAGGACGGGTGTCGGCACAGATGGAAGAAGGAGAGTATAGATGGACGAAGAAAAAAAGATAAATACCAAAATGTCAGGATATGAGATCTGCAAAGAATACAGGGAGTCAAAGAACCCGACAGCACAGCTTAAGATCCTCGCTCAGCTTAATTGCTGCGACGAGAAAGACATCCTGAAGATCCTGGAGGATAACAACGAGCCGATCCGGAAGAGAACATACAGGCCGAAAGTAAAGAAAGCAGAAGCTGCCAAGAACCTTGCCGAGGTTCCGGCAAAGGAAGAGATCCCGAACTTTATATATGCCGCATTGGTTGACAAGCTTCACGCCATTGATGAAGTGATCAGCGCAAAGAAGACCGAGATTACGTGCCTTGAAAAGGAATATACAAGGCTTCACGCCTGGCTTAAAAGTCAGGGCTTGGATGTATGAGCGAGCTTTACTATGTGGGAGACAACAAAAGATGCGAGAGCTGCAGATACTACAGCTATATGGGCTCATCATTTAACCATATGTGCAGCTATATAGACTTTACCGGCAAAAGCCGGATATACAAGGATGGTAAGAGGACAGTGCCAAAAGGTTACTGCGACAAATGGGAGGCATATAAGGACACAAAGAAACACTGGACATACAACCACAGCATTTAAGGAGAAAAGCAATGTACGAAAAGTTTGGAGAGTTTGACAGCTGGGAAGAGATAAACAAAGCAGCTGAAGGCCAGAAGGCCGAGGGCGATGAAGCAGCCCTTAAGGAACTGGCCAAAGAGAACGGGATAGACTTAGAAGATGCCGAGGACTACTTTGACGGAGCTATTCCGGAACTGTGTACACCTATGACAGCAGCCCTGGGAAAGCTCGAGATCGAAAAGAAGGACCTGAAGCCGAAGGACATCATGGAAGACTGGCTTAACTATATCCAGCAGCTATGCGCGACAGATCCGGAGATATGCAGGAACGTCAGGAAAAAGGGCAAGAGCCTTAAAGGATGTATCGGAGCGCTGCTTAAGTGGAGTTTTGCCAATATGCAGCCCATAGACAACGACATTAAAAAGGCAGCGGGCATTACCCAGAACGTAAAACTGGGCATTCCTGGAATAAGGACAGCCCATCAGATCATTAAGGATTATTACGGGAGGGCATGATGAAAGACATAAATGACCTTAAACCCGTAAAAGGGATTGAAAAATGGGCTCATGACCAGTTTTCGAGAGTGATCATCTTTTACAAACGTCATGGAGTATACGCAACCTGTCATTGCTCTGAATGTGGTGGATATTACCAGATACGGACAAGGACAACCGGAGATCCTTTTGAGGATGATCTTGCAAATATAGAGAAGCCTATAAGGGATGAGGAGACAAAATGCCGTCTGTGTAAGCGGGATGCCATATTCAAACCAGCAGGATGTTTCAAGGGTGAATGGAGAGAGTGCAATATCGTTACAGGTCAAAAGATAGATGATAACAGGTTTGTATTCAGGGTATTCTATGCGACACAGAAAATATATAAAGACTGTAGGACGGCTTATTCTTGTAACGAGTACAAGAGGATATTCACGGAGAGCAGGAAGAAGCCGGTAAGATACTATAATCAATGTGGCCATTGGATGAAAACATCGACCGGTGACAACTATCAATACCTCGTACACCCTTCGACATTCAAGGAAATCAAGAAAACAGGGATGTATAAATATGTTCCATACTGCAAGGAAGTAGCTGAGCAATATTACGGCGAGAGTTGGGTGATGGATTACTATATTGCTGCCGCAAGGTATCCGGATATGGAGATGATCGTCAAGACAGGAATGATATATCTTGCTTCAGCACTGGTCGCAAAGAATCCGGTCAATTTCAATCCGAGAGGAAGAGAGATACACAACAGGCTCAGGATCCAAAAGGAACGGGTTCCATATCTGGTAAAGGAACAGGGTAATAATATGCTTATGAGGCTCTTCCAGTTCGAGAAGAAGACGGACAGACACTGGACTGATGAAGAACTCGAGATAGTCAAGGAATTATTCAAACACATATACACAGATATATTCACTGAGCTGATCAGATATATAAATCCGGTCAGAATGAAGAACTATATGTCAAAATGCGGTATATGGTATGACGAAGAGAGGATGTCATATGGCCAGGCCAACAAGATAAGACGCGAATACTTTGATTATCTCAAAATGAGAGCAGATGCCGGATATGATCTGACAAACGATATCATCATGTATCCGAACGACATAGTCAGGAGACACGCCGAGATGGTTATTGAGAGTGAAAAGAAGGAACTTGATAAGCGCATGAAGAATGTCATTAACAGATTCCCTTGGATTAGCAGAGATTACAGGAAACTCTCAGAAAAGTACAGCGCGGCGGCAGCAGGCTATATCATAAGGCCCGCAAAGGATGCGGCGGAGATCGTGATGGAAGGAAGGCTCCTGCATCACTGCGTAGGTGCAAGCGACACATACATGAAGAGACACAATAAAGGCGAAAGCTTCATTCTTTTTCTTAGAAAAGCCAGTGAGCCCGACATTCCGTTTATAACTGTCGAGATTGAAGGCGAAAGTATAATCCAATGGTACGGAGCTTATGATAAGAAGCCCGAGGAGTCCTTCTTTGACGCCTGGCTTAAAACATATACAGGAGAGCTTGTCAAACGTAAGGAAGAAAAGAATGACAAAAAAGCAGCTAAAACCGCATAAATACAGAATGGGAGAGGCATTATGGAAGAATTAACATCATACAGCAGCATAAACACAGTGGAACAGCTCACAAACGTGATAAACACTGAATTGAACAAGGCGGCGATAAGTTTTGTCAGAGTCGGATATCTGCTGAAGAAGGCAAGGGATGAAGATATACTCAAAGATTCCGGATATCCTGACATCTATACCTACGCGAATATGAAGTTCGGGCTGGATAAGAGCCAGGTATCGAGGTTCATAAACATCAATGACAGATATTCTATAGGCGGCTATTCCGAGCACCTGAAGGAAGAATATGAGGGCTTCGGATATTCGAAGCTGGCCCTGATGCTCACATTGCCGGAGGAGATCAACGAGGAATTGTCTTCGGAGTACACAAAAAGCGAGATAAACACGATAAAGGCTGAATACGAGGCCGAACAGAAGATATCTGACCTGGAAATCATGATGGAGGAAAAGCCGGACGGCCCGGATGGGTTCGTAGCTCAGATCGTGAAGGAACTGAACGACGAGCATCCCGAGAGCGCGGTATACCTCAGCAGAATATTGAATACAGCCGAGAAGATGAACTTTGAAGTGACCGAGGCCACGATCAGAGAGGCATACATACCTGAAGGAGCAGCTGCTTATTCGGTAAGAATCTCTGGACAGGGACGGTTCATGATTACCATGAAGGAATCCGAGATATCTATCACGAGTTTAAGAGATCCGGCGAACAAGACGCCTCTTACCTGGACGGAATTCAAGGAAGCCTTGGTGGAGGACATGAAAGTGAGAGACTTCCCGGATAATGAGCCGGAGCCGGAGAAAAAGAAGAAGCCGGAAAAGGTGAAACCCGCGAAAACACAGAATAAGAAGCCGGTTGCACCGGTGCAACAGAGCGTAGAACAATGTGAGGACAATGTAGCACATGATAAGACGGATGAAGAGGAAGATACTACACCGAAAGAGGCTGTCGAGGATCCGGAGGATAAGACGGCTGCAGGTGATACGGTAGAAGAGCCGGCAGCAGGTGAAGAAACTGAGGAAGTTCAGACGGCAGCAGGCGTCGAGAAGGTCACTCCGGCCGCTGAAGATATACTGACGTCGTCTCAGAGAGACATGCTCGAATGGCTCGATCTGATCAGAAGGAAAGTAGTTCCTGAAGATGGAAGCCGTCCCGACTGGCAGGGAATCCTTGATGAAATCAAGACAATGGAACGCTACGTGAAGCAGTTCACGTATTAAGGAGCAGATATGGTACACAGACACATACTTAAACTAAATACCAGATACGTCGGGGAAATCCTACGAGGCCGCAAACGCTTTGAGGTCCGGAACAATGACCGGAGCTTCCAGCGCGGGGATGAGGTACAGTTCGTAGTCGTGAATGACGACGGAGAGCCGGCAGTAATCGGCGCGAAGCAACTGGCTTCCGAATATGCAGCTCTTGAAGATCTGGTATTCCGGATCACGTTCGTAGTTACCGGATACGGCCTGAAGGAAGGATATTGTGCATTCGGATTCGAGGAGGTGGAGGAGTGAGAAAATTCATAACAGCTGAGGAAGCAATCAACTTGCTACCGGACAGCGACTACGTTCATACATTCTTTAATGTGCCGTTCGGATTATTGGGAGCTGATTGGAGTCGTGAAGATGTAATCGATAAGTTTAAAACGTCAGATAGGATAGAACTGACAGGAGAACAAGCCAGAGGTTTAGGACACGGGCTGGCCGTTTACAACAATGACACAAAGAAGCAATCAGAAATCCTTTTTGTTGAGACTGACATGAAAAAATTGATCAGCTTCGATCCAGATGAGGAGGTAGAGGATGCCGATTAAGCCGGAGAACAAAGGCAGATATCCGAAAAACTGGAAGCAGATAAGAGCAGATATCCTGGAAAGAGCTCATAACAGATGCGAATTCTGTGGAATAGAAAACTATTCCATCAAGGAAAACGGTTCGAAGGTAGTGCTGACGATAGCACATCTTGATCATACTCCGGAGAACTGCGACTACAGCAATCTGAGAGCGCTATGCCAGAAGTGTCACAACACATATGATGCCAAACATAGGGCAAAAACAAGGAGAAAAGCACATGAAACTAAATATGGAGCAGCAGAGAAAACATTTTGAAAACCATATAGCGACTTTTATGGATTATGGAAATATTAAGATACTGGACTTTAAGCGTCCGGATTCAACAACCTATAGGATCAGATTCTTATTTGAGGAGGATTATTACAGGCTGCATATATCCGGAGACCTCGGAGAACTTATAGCAGCGAATTACAAAAATATGACCTGGGAGGGGTTCGGAGATTTTGTTAATGATCCGGGATACTTCGAGGGGAAGATAATAACTCACAGCAGGCCAATATATGAGTATGACTACGATCTCGCCAGAGAGGAACTGGAAAAGAGACTTGCCGAGTATGATTTTATTCCGGATTTTGACTTTGAGGATGAAGAAGAACTCCGTGAAGAAAAGATAGAGGAAATATTAGATGACTTCGACGACATAAGAGGAATTGGCAGCAAGGGATACGAGGCATTAAGGGAACTCGACAGCGACTGCTGGGATTATATACGCGACATAGGGAAATATGAAACCGGGATCCTTGAACTCTATCTGATGGCTTTTGAACTGGCTAAGAAACAATTAGAGGAGGCGAACACATGATACAAACATACAGGAGGTGAAAAAAAAGACACTTAAATACCCAAAAGAATTATATGTTGACTCCGGTTATTTCGATGGAGATATGGATTGTGAATATATTGATGAAATTCAAAAACTCGTAAAGGTAAGAAAACAGCATGAATGTTGTGGTTATGGGAAAGTATGTAAAAAGAAAATCAATCTTGGAGATTATGCAGTAGTTGATAAGGCTTTATTTCCGGGAGAAGGGTGGAAGAGTTGTTATATCTGCGTACCGTGTATCGAAGAATTTTTGGAAGAGAGTGGTCAAGTTGAGTCACAGGAGAGTGAGATATGAATAGATCAGGACTATGTTGGACATGTTCTGCAAGGGCAACCTGCAAGGCGTTCAATAAGGATCCAAATGCAAATGTAGTTGAATGCGGCAGATATGCGTCAGAAATAACCCTTGATTTTTCTTTGAGATCATTATTCGAAGATTACACGGACACTCAGAAACTGGTTGGAATGATAGGAGAGAAGCTAATAAAAGATGACTAAAGAAAGAATAAAGGCAATCAATGACTGGTTAAATATTCACTGTCGTAAATGTGGAAACAATATCGATATCGGTACTGGCTATGTCAACTGCGATGCGGAGTGTGAAGTACAAAAAGATATAGGTATCGCTTGCATCCACTATCGACCGGTATACGATGAGGAATGAGAGAATGAAAACACGTTGCAAAGATAAGAATGGCGACTACATCTACGAGGGTGACATACTCCATGTTGAAGAATATCCCGGCAAGTATGTAGGTGGCTCCTTGGATTTTGAAGGGCTCGTGACTATCGAAGACGGCAAAGCGATGGTCATATATTTAGATATAGGTGAGTCAGAAAGTTATCCAATATCCATGTTTCCAAAAGAGGGCAGGGAAATATATCCCGAGAAATGGAGATATAACTATTGGAGATCATTATACCTGGGAGGCAAGCCGCCTGCGGAATTATGGAAAACTGAATTATACAGACAACATTTTGACACAAAAGAAAAGGAGAAAAGCAGATGACAAAAGAAGATTTGGAATTGAAAGAAGCAAGAGACGAGTGCGTGAGGCTGGGACTTCTGCAGAAGCAGGGAAAGAATCTCAACGGTACCGACACCTATGTCAAGACTGAGAAGGGAGAGAGGATATTCAGGGAGCTTCTCGAGGATGCAAAGCGGAGGAATAGATAATGGGATATAAACCACTTAATATGTTTACAGCCAAGACAGATGAACTGAAGAAGCTTATCCGGGAACATCCGGATTATCCGATAATCGTAGTGTGTAATAGTGATGTCGTTGCGGACGAAAATGGATGGTGGTATGCGCCGGAGATCAGCTTCAAGACCGGAGTCATCCTTGACTGCGAGCAGGACATCAATGACGAGAAGGTCTACATAGATGAAGACGACTTCGAGGAAGATATCAGATATATGCTGGAAGACAGGGAAGATCTTGAAGATGTATCTGACGAAGAGTTTGACAGAGCTGTCGAGGAAGAGATGAAGAAGTACGAACCGTACTGGAAGAAAGTAATAGCGATTTATGCAGATGTGTAGGAGGGGTAAATGGAAGGATATACAAGAAATTGGATGAAGGAAAAGCTGGGGAGCAGAGGTACAGATAAACTTATCGACTGGCTTGACAGCGTAGGATACTTCGAATGTCCGGCAGCACAGAAGCATCACAGCAACTATAAGGGAGGGTTGCATGATCACAGTATCAAGGTGGCGTCTGAGCTGCAGAACCTCACAGACAAATTAGGGCTTGAATGGGAGCGGAGCGAGTCACCATATGTAGTCGGACTTCTCCATGACATCTGCAAGGTGGATGATTACAAGTACGACTTCGAGCTGCTTCCATTCCCGGAAATAAGATTCGATCCGGATCACAGTGGCCATGGAATGAAGTCAGTGATGTTGTTGGCCGGACATATCGATCTCACTGAAGAGGAGAAATACTGTATCGTATACCACATGGGACCGTATACCGATCAGAGTGAGTGGAAATACTACAACAAGGCAATCGAGAAATATCCTAACGTCTTATATACACACATGGCGGACATGATAGCCTCAAAGCTTAGGGAGGGCAGAGCATGATCAAAGTAGAAAAAAGTACAGTCGAATTTGAGGGAGACCGTCTTATGGTGCTGTCTGATTTTGCACTAATAGTAAAGGCGCTGCTCGACACAGGAACCAGGTTGGATCAAATAGAGAGAGCTGTATCGATAGCTCAGAAGTCACCCGAAGAATTGAAGAAAGAACATGATGACTATATTGATTCACTGGACATAGGCGAGGCATTGAGACTGCTGCAGCTGGAGAAGAGTATACTCGCAAGACATGCGAGAATGGATAAGGAGGGAGAGTCATGACACAGGAAGAGAAAAGAGAAATTGTGGAGATCATCAAAAATAAGGAGCTTGGTCTGCTTGAAAAAGGTCCGGCGATAAGGAAGATGCTGGATAACTTCAGGAGCTTCGGGAAGTATGAGATCACGAGTGCACTGGAAGTGCTGTGGGGCGCATGCTATGAGGAGAGGATCCATCTGAGAGAAGGGTACAGACAGGATGAAGCGACCACGGCAGCAGGCTATGAGAAGAGCAACAGTTAGATTCTTTGTGGAGAGGGAATATGATAGCTGAAGATTATTTACAGTCGATAAGGGATATGAAGGGCGAGATAGATTACCTGAAGAAAGCAAGGGAAGATGTGGCCAATGATATCGGATATATGAACTCTTCGGGCCTTAATCCTGACAGGGTTCAGTCATCCGGAAGAAAAGACGGGCTTGAAATGATGGCCATCAAACACATGAAGAGGCTGAGCGCGGTTGATAAAAAGATCCACAATAAGATCCTCGTGTACAACGCCAAGAGGTACAAAGTTATAGTACTCATTCACCGACTGCCGGATGACCAGCGCCGCCGATTCCTGGTGGACTATTACCTCGACGGAATGAGCATGGCCAAACTGGCGAGAGAGTACAGATACGAGAATATTAAGAGTGCATACAATCTTAAACGGAGAGCAGTCAAATTATTCTCGAAAAACTTTGAAAGTGATATCCAAGGATTTGATAAAGAGATATTACCAAAATTGAAAAAAAATGATAAAAAAGAAATTGCAAAACTATCTCAAACCGTGTCAAATACTGGGAAAGAAACAAAATAAAAGATGGTGTATATATGGTGAATAATCATGTGTTAAAATGATATCGTGAAAAGAGTTCGAGAGGATGACTCGAAAACTTTTCCTGTTGCTTTTCTCAGAGAGAATGAATGCGCTCCTTGCGGGGCGTATTTATTTTCCTGGGAATTTTTTATGAGCAATTATTTTTTGCTAAGTTTTAAAATGACAAAGAAAGATAAAGAGTACGTCGAGTACTGTATCGCCACAGATCCACACATCTTTTACAGCTGGAGTAAGTGGCTGAGAGTCAGGGCCGAAGTTCTGGACCTCGATAAATATGAGTGCCAAATTTGTAGGAATAAATATCACAGATATCGGAAAGCCAATACAGTCCATCATGTCAATCACTTGAAGGACAGACCTGAGCTAGCACTGTCAGTCTACTACACTGATCCGGCTACGCACACGCGCAAGCGGCAGCTGATTAGCCTGTGTCATGACTGCCATGAGGAGGTACATGGTTGGAGGTCGAAGGACGGTCATGCCATCATACCATTAACCGAAGAACGATGGGACTGATCGGTGCCGATCGGAACATTTTCCTCCGAGATCGGCGGCGCGGCGCGAGCATACCCCCGGTGGCATTTTGGCCAAAAAATAAGGCGCTCCCCCGAACGGTGCGGCTCTCGACATTTTAAGAAAAATCACTTTTTTCACGTGAGGGTGGTCTGAGATGAAGCAATCTGGAAAAATAAACAGAAACACTATTAAAAATGATCTGAAAGAGCAACTTAAGAAAAATGGTAATACGTCGAGATACTATCTCGATCTGATCGAGGATTACATGCGCCTTTGGGACACAAAGAACTCTCTCTACAAGGATATAGAGGAGAGGGGGGTGACCTGTTACTGGTGCAATGGCGGCGGCCAGGAAGGTTACAAGCAGAATGACAGCATTGCTGCAGCCTTGAAAGTCAACGCTCAGATGTTGAAGATCCTCGACAGCCTCGGTATTAAACCATCACTAGTAGTCGTGGATAACGAGGATGACGAAGACATCGACCTCTAAATACAGCCGGCACATCACTCCATTCATGGAGCTGGTTGAGTCCGGGAAACTGCGAACTTCGAAAGAAATTAAGGCTCTTGTCAATCATATAAAATGGTGTTTCGACAACGAAAACATATATGTCGATGACGACCTGGCGGACAGATACCTCGGGATGGCCAAGTATTTTCCGTTCGAGGATGTGTTCCCCTGGCAGCGGTTTGTGATCACACTTCACGACTGCGCCTTCTACCGGGATTCGAGCATACCCCGCTGGCCTGATCTTTTTTGCATGATCGGCCGAGGCGCCGGCAAGGACGGAACGATAGCCCTTGAGTCGGCGATACTTGCATCACCGTTCAATGGGATCAAGGGATATGATGTGGACATATGTGCAAACAACGAGGAACAGGCGCTCCGGCCGGTGCTGGATATAGTCGCGGCATTTGACGGAGCTGATCCGCCTGAGAAGAAAAAACTGAAGAAGTACTACCACTGGTTAAAGGAATCAGTCGAGTGTACCAAGACTCAGGCGATGATAAGAGGGCGAACCAACAACCCAAAAGGGAAGGATGGTATGCGCTCCGGCATAGTGGTCTTTAACGAGATCCACCAGTACGAAAACTACTCAAACATAAACGTATTTACGACCGGCCTCGGTAAGCATCCGCATCCACGCCGGTCTTACTTTACTACAAACGGAGATGTCAGGGAAGGTCCGCTTGACGACCTGCTCGACACATCGGAAGGGATACTGTTTGGCGGCGAACCGGACAACGGGTTGCTGCCTTTTATATGCCGACTTGACAGCAAGGACGAAGTCCACGATCCGGCAAACTGGGAAAAGGCGAACCCGTCACTGCCTTACCTTCAACATCTTCGTCAGGAGACAGAGAAGGAGTACAGAGACTGGGTTAAGAGCCCGGCGAGGCTTCCGGCGTTTATGACCAAGAGGATGAACATCCCCGACGGATCCAGCGAGATCAAGGTCACAGATTATGACAACATCAAGGCGACCAACATAGAACTGCCGGACCTTACCGGATGGAACTGTGTGGCCGGCATTGACTTTTCGAAGGTCACTGACTGGGTGAGCGTATGCCTTCACTTTAAGCAGGGAGACAAGAGATACGACATATCCCATTCATGGATGTGCACAGCATCAAAAGATATCCCGCGGCTTAGGTGTCCGTGGAAGGAATGGGTCGAGAATGGCCGCCTTACCCTGGTTGATGATGTGGAGATACATCCTGAATACATCACCGACTATATCGCAGAATATAAGACCATGTTCACGATACGCGGGATAGCGATAGATGACTTCCGGTATGCGCTGATGGCAAGAGCACTCAATAAGATCGGCTTCGATCCCAAAGAAAAGAAAAACCTGAAGCTGGTAAGACCTTCGGACATCATGAGGATCGCACCGGTGATTGATTCAGTGTTTGCAAACCGTAACTTTGTGTGGGGAGACGCCCCGGAGCTAAGGTGGGCGACAAATAACACGAAACTCATCCGGTATGGCCGCAAGCTTGGGACATCCGGCGATGCAGATGTCGGCAACTATGTATATGGCAAAATCGAGGCAAAGAGCCGGAAGACAGACCCCTTCATGGCGCTTGTGGCTGCCATGACAATAGAGGACAAGATTATAGAGAGGCGGTCAGGTAAGAGAAGATACCTTCCTACAGTCTCGTATTAAGGAGCAGAGATGGCTTTTAACATTTTTCGATGGCTAACAAAAAAGACAGACGAAGACACAGAAGTAGGCCGCAGTGTCAAAGTGTCCGGCTTCAGCGATGAGGAAGAAGGAAGCACCTATGTGGATGTGGGTCTGTATATCCAGGCTATGGCTTTTTGGGCTGCAATCAGGAAGATCGGCTCCGCGGTGGCTGCAGTTGAATGGCAGACCATAAGGCGCGGCAAGAACGTCAAAGCGCGGGAATACTGGTCATGGAACTATGATCCGAACCCGAATCAGACGCGAGAAGAGTTCTTTCAACAGCTGATATCGGAACTGTACCTGCATCAGGAAGCGCTGGTCATTGAGACGCGCAAAGGGAACCGATACGTGGCAGATGCTTTTTCAACCATCCAGCACATAGATGGAGATATCTACTCGGATGTAGTGATTAGAGGAGAGTCATACCCCGGAACTTTCGCCTCATCGGATGTGATACACATCACACTCCCGGGCTTTCGGATCAAGACGATGCTCGATGCGATTGCATCAAACAATTCACAGATGATCAAGAGTGCGACCGGGAACTTCCTGAGAGGCCAGGGCACAAGAGGTATCCTCAACATCTCGGATACAGCCGAAGCGGAAGAGGACTTCGAGGAACACTACGAGGATCTTATAAATGACAAGTTTAAAAAGTATTTCAAGGAAGCAAACGCAGTACTGCCTTTATGGGAAGGCTATGAGTTCAAACAGACCGAGACGACCGGCGGAAGTACTAAATCCAGCTTGACAGGATCCCGCGATATCAAAAATATGATGGATGACATTGTAGAATACACAGCCCAGGCGATAGGTATTCCAATATCGGTCCTTACCGGCAAAAACATGACCGACAAGGATTTTCAAACGTTTATGACATATCCGGTCAAGCCGATAGTCGAAGCCATTGAAAGCGAGATTAACCGCAAAGTCTACGGACAGAAACTTGTGTCAGCTGATACATATATCTCTCCGAACCTTGCAAAGATCAAGTATACAGATGTGTTTGATGTGGCCAATCCTATCGACAAACTGATAGGATCCGGAGCATTCTGCGTGAACGACGTAAGGATGAGGCTCGGTCTTGACGTGATCGATGAAGACTGGGCATGGCAGCATTGGATGACCAAGAACTACTCCCCGACAGAAGAATTGCTGGATGGGGTGGAGGATAAAGAAGTTGCACCGGTGCAACAACCGCCGGTAGATGACAGTAAGGAGGAAGAGAAGGATGAAGAATCAGAAGAGTAAATACTATACTCTCGAGTATCGTCCGGAAGAAAAAGCGGCGGATATTTACATCTTCGGAGCAATCACATCATGGGCTTGGGAAGAGCTTGGCGAGATGTCGAGCTACGGACTTGTCAAGCAGCTGAAAGAGATCCCTGAAGATGCAGCCATCACCGTTCATATTAACAGCAACGGCGGTGAGGTCAAGGAAGGCCTTGGCATATATAACGCGCTTAAAGGACGAAATGTAACTACAGTCTGCGAAGGCTTCGCAGCCTCAGCGGCAAGTGTGGTCTTTTGCGCAGGGAAAACAAGGATCATGCAGCCGGCCAGCCTTTTGTTTATACATCAGGCGCTTATGGCCACAATCGGCAACGCAGACGAACTTGAAAAGGATGCACAGGACCTTCGAAAGATCACAGAAGCGATCGTTAACAGCTATAAAGAGGCGGGCGTAAGCTTGTCGGATGATGAGATCATGGATCTTTTAAGGGCTGAGACATGGATCGCTCCGGATGAAGCTCTCGATATGGGATTTGCCACGCAGATATCTGACGAGGAACCTGAAGAGGGAGCGTACACGAATGATGCGATGCAGAGCATCATGAATGCCGTTAAGAATAAAAACAACGACGTCAGACATCTGACATATGACATGTCGATCACATGCGAAGACGGATCGCTTGACAGGTTCAAGGAGCTCGCTGAGCACATGAGCGCGACGGTCGAAAGGCTGGAAAACGTAGCCACCAATACCTTGCCGCAGAATCCGGCAAAGGTGGAACATACAACAGGCTTTTTTGGATTTAAGGAAGCCGAATAACTATTAACAAGCCGGAAAAGACGGCAAAGGAGGTAAAATATGAAAAACAAAGATGCATTGAATGCAACACAGCTCGAGATTGCACAGCGCATATCTAACGCTGCAAAGGAGGGCAACCAGGCAGACTTCGAGGCAGGTCTTCAGGAGATGTTTCAGAACATTCATGATCAGATCGTGAATGAGGCAGAGGCCATGAAGGATGTAAGTGATGCTACCATCCTCGCGCAGAGAGGTGTTCGCCAGCTTACATCTGAGGAGAGGAGTTTCTACATAAACCTCATCGACAAGATGAAGGCCGCAGGATCAACCAATCCGATGAACGCGCTTACAAACACCGACAAGACCTTCCCTCTTACCATCATCACTCAGGTAATGGAAGACATGAAGCAGGAGCATCCTCTTCTTGCTGCAGTTGATACCGTATCTGTATCAGGTCTTACAAAGATACTGCTTAATGCAGACGGTGGCGACAATGCTACCTGGGGAGCTCTTGAGAGTGCTATAACAAAAGAGATCGACTCCGCTTTTAAGGAAATCGATATGACACAGAATAAGCTGTCGGCATGGATGCCTATCTCAATCGACATGCTTGAGCTTGGAGCTAACTGGCTTGACACTTATATCAGGACATGCCTCTCAGAAGCATTGGCGATCGGATTCGAGAATGCGATCGTTACCGGTACCGGCAAGGACATGCCTATAGGTATGGACCGTCAGGTACAGGATGATGTGACCATAGTAGGCGGCGTATATCCTCAGAAGGACGCAATCGCAGTAACAGATCTCAAGCCTGCAACATACGGTAACCTCATCTCAATGCTCGCAAAGAACGAGCAGGGCAAGAGCCGCGCAGTACGTGATCTTATCCTTGTATGTAATCCCCAGGATTACTACAAGATTGTGATGCCTGCGACAACGATAATGACTCCGGATGGCAAGTATGTCAATGACGTACTTCCTTATCCGACAAAGATCATCCCTTCAGTGGCATGTGCAACTGATGAAGCCATCCTTGGCATGGGTAAGAAGTACTTCCTCGGTGTAGGTGGTAAGAGGGGTATCCAGTTCTCTGACGACTATAAGTTCCTTGAGGATAAGAGATACTACAAGATCGTAGCGTATGCAAACGGTCGTGCAAAAGACAACAACTGCTTCTTAAGGCTCGACATCAGCGGCCTGAAGAGGCTTATCCCTGAAGTTATCACTGTGGATCCGTCGGATTTTTAGTAAGCTTGGATGTTAAAGCTGACGTTCATGCAAGCGTATTAGGATATACGGTCAGCGATCTGCAGAGCGACGTAACTGTAAACAGCAATGAGATTACAGGTACTCTCGCTTACGTAACTGACTTCACAGGCTTCTCGGGAGATCCGGAGCTTCAGAAGGGTAATTTCCTTGCACTGTCGTTTGACTCTGATCCCGCTGCTGACAAGATGACTGTACAGCTTGTGGGAGCACAGGTGACTCCGAACGAGATAGTGCTTGATGCTGATAAGGACTGTGTATTCAGGATAACCAACAAGGATACTCAGAACATTATATTCAGGGCATACAAGGGCGGAAAGGTAACTTGCAGGACATATAAGTTAAACAACCTCGTCCTTGAACCTGCAGAATAGGAGGCAGATATGAGAGTACACAGCACAGTGGCTGCCGGAAGCGATTCCGTAAAGGGAAACGTGAAGGCAGAGGAGCCTAAGAAGGAAACCAAGAAGAAAAAATAGCAGGAGGTAAGTGCGATGAGCGCCATAGTTATATCCGAGGAGCTTCTTGCTGAAGCGAAGAACTTCCTGGACATTACGTGGGAAGACGAAGATAGCGATGCTAAGCTCAAAGGGCAGCTGAGGCGCGGCATAAGTTATATATCGGCGAAGACCGGCGTTGATACGTCGGCCTACGCCGGTGAAAATACAAACTATCGCGCACAGGAGCTCTTGTTTAACTATCTTCTATATGATCGCGCCGGAGCGGTCGATCAGTTCAAAAAGAATTACAAGTCCGACATAGTCGGGCTGAGGATCAAATGGGAGGTAGCCAATGCGTCCAAATCAGAAGGTTGAGACATTTCCGGATGGGATTGTTGAAGTATATGTTGAGACAAACAGGACGATCGGCACCGAACCGATAGTGAGGTTGAGGTTTGAGGAGCAGTCGGTCGGCATAAGACGGTACTACGAATCTCAGGAATCAACTGCCGGCAACAGGATCGACAGACTCATCAAAGTGCCTCACACAAATATAGTCAACCGGATGAACATAGCTGTCATGGTCACGGAAGACGGCAAGCAGTACAGGATACAGCGTATCCAGGAGAAGCCGGAAAGACACGTCGATCTGTGGGAGCTTCAGAACATCCAGGTCAAGATAAGAGAGCAGTGAGATGGCGAATATACGATGCAAGATTGAAAACCTTGACGAAGCGATCGGCTCAATACTCGAAGAGTACAGAGACGACATCACGGAGGCAACCAAGCAGGCAGTGAAGGTAGTAGCTAATGTAGCCAAGGAAGAAGTCAAAGCCGGATCACCGGTCGGAAAATACACCAAGCACAAAGGTCGGTACAAAAAAGGCTGGGCGGTTAAAGAGGAAACAGTCAGCAGGCTGCAGGCCAAGGCCATAGTACACAACCGCACTGATTACCAGCTGGCCCATCTGCTTGAAAAAGGGCATGTGCTGAAAAGAGGCGGACGAACACTCGGACGCGTTCCTGCACAGGTACACATAGCACCGGCAGAAGAGCACGCTATCAAGAATTTTGAGGAGGCAGTGGAGAAGATTGCGAAAGGATGAAATAGTCAAAAACATCTGTGATCAGCTTGTCGAGGATGAACTCATTACGGACTACAGATACGATCATTTCCGGGAAGATGAAGCGGTTCCATTACCGTTTGCGGTCTATCGACGCGTAGCGCCTCAAAACTTTGCTGCAGATAATAAAGTATATTATCCCGGAAACAATGTTGATCTGGAAGTATATGCGTCCGATCCGGATGAGATGGTCGAGATCATGGAGAGTATCAGCGCCAGGCTCGATGAAGCAGAACTTTTTTACAAAATAGCCGCAGACACGGCTTATATTAACTCGGAAGATATGTACGAGTCACTATATGAACTTTAAGGAGGAAAAGAAATGGGTAACAAGGTAAAGTATGGCCTTAAGAACGTCCATGCGGCTAAGGTAACATTCGACGACAACGGATATCCGATATTCGGTATTCCGAAGAAAATTCCCGGAGCAGTTAACCTGTCGCTGGACAAGTCAGGCGATCCCACAGAGTTTTATGCCGATGATGACAAGTACTTTGTGGTAAACAACAACAACGGATACTCGGGAGATCTCGAGATAGCCCTCATACCTGAATGGTTCAAGGAGGAAATCCTTAACGAGGTCAAGGACAGTAACGGAGTCCTTCTCGAGGACGCAGATTCACAGAGCGTACACTTCGCTCTCATGTTTGAGTTCACCGGTGACAAGAATGCCATAAGGCACGTTGCATACAACAACACCGTGACCCGTCCTAAATTGGAAGGGAAGACAAGAGAGGATTCGACCGAAGTCAAGACAGATATACTGACCGTCACAGCTGCACCCTGCAAGTTCAGGATAAGCGGCCAGGATGTCAGGTACGTTAAAGCATCATCGGGTGATGCTACATCACCGACAGCTTACAACAACTGGTATTCGTCAGTATATGTTCCAGATACACTGCCTACGGGTATAACGATATCCGGAGGATCCAGTGTATCGGTTGGTGAGGATCTTACCCTCACTGCAGTGACCGTACCTGCTACAGCAGCAGTTAACTGGTCAAGCTCTGATGAGGATGTTGCTACAGTTGCGGACGGAGTTGTTACAGGTGTATCAGCCGGATATGCAAGGATCACAGCTGAGCTCGACTCGGATCCGACCAAGTACGATACAAAGATCGTAGAGGTCACAGCATAAGACATAAAAAGGATACAGCCCCTGCTCGGTTCCGGGCAGGGGCTTTTGTGAAAAGGAGAGAAGCATGTATAAGGAATTAGAACTTGAACTGGCGAATGGTTCCATACAGAAGGTGCCCTTTAAGGCATGCGGTACCACGTCATGGAGGTACTACCAATTTACCAAGAAAGAAGTACTGAAAGAGTTGGCCATACCGAATATACCTGAGAATTATAACACACTGGATATGGTGTATTCTAAGCTCGCATATATCATGAACAAGCAGGCGACAGCCAAGACAGCGAGCGACATGGCAAACATAAGCGAAGACGACTATTTGGAGTGGCTTGAGAACTTTGCGTCGATGGAATTTTGCACGCACTCAGCAGAGCTTCTTGATATATATCTGAATAACAAAGAAACGAATAGTGACGCAAAAAAAAATCCCGGCCAACCGACAGAGAGCTGACATCGGCTCTTTATTTGTTAAGGGCGAAACAGCTGGGACTTACACTTGATGAGATGGAGCAGCTGGAAGAAGGCGTCATTTATGACATGATCACAGAGTCTTTAAATGATACGGCAGAGGATGCTTATACAGAGATGGCCACACAAGAAGACTTTGACAGATTTTAAGGTGAAATAATGGCAGTAGGCGGACGAATTAAAGGAATCACAATTGAGATAGATGGCGACACCACCAAGCTCACCAATGCGATCAAGCAGTCAGAACAGCAGATCAGACAGAGCACAAGTGGACTTAAGGATGTAAACAACCTCCTTAAGATGGATCCCGGGAATACCGAACTGCTAAGCCAAAAGTACAAACTCCTGCAGACGGATATCGACGGATGCAAGACCAAACTTACTACCCTCAAAGAAGCTCAGCAGCAGATGGTACGCGAAGGCAAAGTCGGTACCGATGAGTATGACAAGCTCCAGCGGGAGATTGTAGAGACAGAGCAGAAGATCAAGAGTCTCACAAAGGAGATGCGGAACTTTGGCTCCGTGTCTGCTCAGCAGGTAGCCCTTGCCGGTGAGAAGGTCAAGAGCTTTGGTGATGGCATGCAGAATGTTGGCCAGAAGCTCATGCCGGTTACAGCTGCATTAACTGCAGCAGGAACAGTCAGTGTACAGAAATTTGCTGAAGTTGATAAGACCATGACTCTTACCAATCAGACGATGGGCAACACTAAGGAGCAGGCAGATCTTCTCAACAGGGCAATGAAAGATGCCGCCATGAACTCGACATTTGGCATGAATGACGCAGCTCAGGCATCACTTAACTTTGCAAGGGCAGGACTTTCGGCAGAACAGGCAGCTGCCGCGATGGCTCCGGCTATGAACCTTGCAGCAGGTGAAGGCGGCAACCTGGATACAGTGTCTGCAGGCCTCGTGGCTACGATCAATGGTTTTGGTGACAGTTTTCAAAACACATCCCACTATGCGGATGTATTTGCGATTGCATGTAATAAATCAGCCTTGGATGTAGATGGCTTATCAGAAGCCATGAGTATCGCGGCTCCTGTGTTTAAGACAGCCGGATACAGCGTTGACGACGCAGCCCTCTATATGGGTGTTATGGCAAACAATGGTATTGAAGCATCCGAGGCAGCCGATGGTCTTAAGACAGGTCTTGCAAGACTTGTAGCCCCCGCGAAGCAGGGCAAAGAGGCAATGATAGACCTCGGACTTATGACAGAGGATGCCATCTCAGGGAAATTTGTCTCGGCATTTACCAATGCAGACGGCTCAATGAAGTCGTCTATAGAGATACAGAGTATCCTACATGACAAGTTCAAAGACTTGTCAGAGTCTGAGCAGATAGCAGCGGCTTCCGCCATCTTTGGCAAGAACCAAATGTCCAAGTGGCTGGCACTCATTAACACAGCGCCTGAAGACGTGCAGGCACTCTCGGCAGAAATCCAGGGATGCGCCGGTACAACTGACGAGATGGCAAAAGCCATGATGAGCGGCTTCGGAGGTTCACTTGAAAAGCTTAAATCAAGTGTAGATGTGGCTGCCGAGTCATTGGGTGAAGCGCTGGCTCCGACCATATCAAAAGTCGCTGATGCGATCCAAAAAGCAGTAGATTGGTTCAATTCGCTCGACTCAGAGGAACAGACGGCAGTAGCAAATGCGCTCCTACTTGTGGCAGCTCTCGGGCCTGTGCTCATAGTGGGCGGCAAGATCGTGTCCGGCTTGGGAACCATAATGACACTTGCTCCCAAGGTAGTCGGTGGATTTAATGCGATCACCGGTGCCGTAGGGAATATAGTACCCTCTATGTCAAGCGCCCTGCCTGCGATCACAAGCTTCATGGAGGCCGATATCGGAGGAGCCCTTGCAGCGGGCGGCGCTACGGCTGTTGGTACGGCTGCGGCTGCGGTCGGTGGTTCGATAGTTGCCTTCTTTGGAGGCGCCGAGTTCGGTAAGATGATCGGAACATATATGTTCCCGGATGATGCCGAACTGTATGCGCATTATGCAGGTATAAGCGGAACTCTCGAACTTGTAAAAGACACGGCGGTCACTTTCGCCGAGCGTACACAGGAACATGTACAGACTGCATGGGGCAATGTCCAGGAAGCCGGAGCCGTGATGGCAGAACGTACCGGAGAACACCTGGATAATATCAAACAGTCTGCCGGCGACACCTTCAATAATGTGATCGAAGCCGGGAACACACTTAAAGACCGTACATCCGAGCACTTCGAGACCATGAAGACGAATGTAGGAACTTCGCTCGATAACGTCAAGGAAGCGGCCGGTACTTTCGTTGATCGGACGAACGAACACTTTGAGAACTTCAAGACGAAGACGGGGGAAGTATTTACCAATGTCCAGGAAGCAGCCGGTACTTTAAGAGACCGTACATCCGAGCACTTCGAGACCATGAAGACGAATGTAGGTAATGCAATGAGCAACCTGCAGTCGAATGTAAATGATTTTAAGGACAAAGCTACCTCGAACTTCGACTCCGTTAAACAGAAGGTCAGCGACCTCGGAAGTGCAGCACAGGAGAAGTTCAGCTCGATGCAGTCTCATGTGTCGAGCGCGATCGACAAGGTTAAGTCAGTGCTCGACTCGTTGAAACAGAAGTTTGACGACATCAAGTCGCATATTTCGAGTACTATAGACTGGCTGAAGGGATGCTTTAACTTTGACTGGAGGCTTCCTGACATCAAACTGCCTCATTTCAGCGTAAGCGGAAGCTTCTCACTGGATCCGCCATCTACGCCGCATTTTAGCGTGGACTGGTATGCGAAGGCCATGGAAAAAGGTATGATCCTCAACAGCCCGACCATCTTTGGAGCGATGGGCGGCAGACTCCTTGGAGCAGGTGAAGCCGGGCCCGAGGCAGTAGTAGGTGCGTCATCACTACAGAGCATGATCACAAATGCAGTTGCTGCCGGAGGCTACGGAGGGGATATAGTCATCCCGATATACCTTGGTAATACAAGGCTTCAGACCATGGTCGTTGAGGCTCAGAAGATAAGTGATTACAGAAGCGGAGGCCGCTGATGGTTAATGTATTAAGAGTAAACGGGGAGTGGTTGCCAACGCCTGAAGGCAATCTCTCCTTCAAAGATACAAAGATAATGACAGAGAAAGAATCGGAGGCCGGCACTACGCTGGCGCTGGTCACAAGACTGAGCAAGCTCACGATAGCCGGTAAATGGCATCTGTCAGGCATATGGGCTGAGAGGTTCCGGGCGCTGAGGAACGAAGACACAGTGATGGTGGAAGCATATTATCCGGATAGGAATCAGCTGACCGAGAGAGAGTGCTTTTTTAAGATCACCGGAGAAACACACCTGGTTAACGCGAGAAAGCAGCTGATGCATGAGGGCGGCTTGTATGAGGTCGAGGTTGAGATAGAGGAACTTTAATGTATAACGTATCGGACGCTTATAAGGTCGCTATGGCCAGACCTGTACAGCGGGGGAAGCTGTCGGGGACAATTGAATCTAAGAGCGGCTCATGGAGCGTGGACTATATCAACGACAATATAGGAAAAGGATCCTTCTCACTCACCAACCAGTGTTCCGGAAATGATAATGTCGAGATTGGTACGGTATATACTGCAGAACTCAGCTGTGTATTTATGGACCTTGATATAGAACGGTATCAGTGGCAGGACAGTATCGTTCGGCCAATACACTCACTCAGGCTCGGTGATGGCACCTACGAACCGGTACCGCTCGGTGTATTTAACGTCAAACAGGCTGACTGGATAAGTTCCGGAGTCGAGATCAAGGCATATGATAATATGGTCAAGCTCGATAAATCCTGTGCTATCAAGACCATGCAGGGGAGTATATACACGCTCCTGTCAATGGCCGCATATGCATGCAGGGTAGAACTTGCTCAGAGTGAAGAATACATACAGTCGCTTCCGAACGGAGACATAGAGCTGACTGTATTTGTCGATAATGACATCGAGACATGGCGTGATCTTGTCGCATGGTGTGCGCAAACTACAGGAACCTTTGCCATCATGGACAGAGCCGGCCGCCTTGAACTGAGGACGTACGGAACAGAACCGGTAGATGAGATCAACTACGACCGAAGGATCACAGGCTCGAAGTTCTCGGACTTTGAGACACGATACACAGGTATGTCGATCGTCAATATATCGGAAAAGAGCACGACATACTATAACGTGCTTCCGGATGACGGCCTGACATATAACTTAGGATCCAATCCACTACTGCAGACAGGATTTGAGGATGTGCTTGAGCAGCAGCGCAGAGCCGTCCTGGATGCTTTGACGGTAATCGAGTATGTACCGTTCGAAGTCTCTATGATATGCCCTCCGGCGTATGACCTGGGAGATATCGTGATCTTCAAGAACGGCATTGCAGACGGAGATAAGATAAGCTGTATCACCCAGTACGATTGGAAGTATGGAAATGACTACTCCATCAAAGGAGTGGGGCAGAACCCGGAGCTTGCATCGGCGAGATCAAAGACTGACAAGAATCTGACCGGCATAATGAAATCCGGGGAAGAGAATAAGATCCAGTACTATTCCTTCACTAATGCATCGGATATCAAGATTGAGGATGGTGAGACCAAGACCATCATAAATATAAGATTCCAGTGTACACAGCCGACAACAGCGATATTCCATGCGGAGGTACTGCTGCAGGCTGAGACTACGGTTGATGACATCACGTACAAGGATGCGATCGGTAAGGTACTGTACTACTTTAATTCCGAGCTCGTGATCGACTATGAGCCACAGCAGGTATGGATGGATGGGCGGCACATGCTGCATCTTCTTTATTACTTCAATCTACAGAATACGCAGATAAATGACTTCGACGTGCGGCTCAATATGACCGGCGGCTCGGCATTTATCAAACAGATGAGCATCAAGGCGGCCATCTACGGGCAGAACCTGTATGCTACGGATAAGTTTGACGGAATAATCAAGATCACTGAGGACTTCAGTGATATGGCTCCGGTACTGATCCCTGAGCTTAACATCCTCAACACCATGACAGAGGAGCTGGCGAGCGAGATGTTCGAGGAGATTACAGACGGATGCAGCGATGACTTCTCGGGTGTGGTCGCTGTACTTGAGACACTCACTATAACAAGCATGACCGGAGAGACGGTGGAGGTAACGACGGAATGAGAGGAACTTGTGAGATCGTATTAAAAGATAAGAACAACAGGATCGTGCACCATGAAAAAGAGCACAACCTTGTTACCAATTTTTTCCAGGAATATTTCAAAGAGCTCGGTCCTATCAAGGGACTGCCTTATAACTACAGAATCGAGAACATGGTCGGAGGCATCCTTCTTTTCCAGAATACCATCGAAGAGGATGCAGATAATGTGCTTCTCCCTGCAGGGAACAAGATGATCGGTAATGCTGCGACTCTTATCGTACAGGGATCAGGTGCTGCAGTTAAAGAACTGGGAACATATATCGCTGACTCCACCAAATGGCTTGACGACGAAACGTATCAGATGAAGTTTGAATGGGCTCCATCGCAGGCTGTAGGAACGATCAGATCGGTATGTCTCACCTCAAGGGCGCACGGCTTTATAGGAGAAGGCAATGAGAGCAGCTACAGTCAGAGAAGCACGCCGGACTCATCACAAACAAACTATGAGGACTTCCGACAGAACTATGCTAACCTTGGATATAACCAGGGACATCAGGCCGGTAATAACAAATGTCATTGCGCATATAATAATGTGGCATATCACATGATCATAAATGCCGCCGAAGGACGTATTCAGGTTAACAAATATAGGATCCCGATGAACTCTATTGATTTCAGGACGGCATTCTCCGGAGATGTTGATAGATTGATAGAGTCAGTGACCGAGAATATCCCATATGAGTATATGGAGGATATAAGGGAGGTAATTCCGAGTGCATACGTATCGATGTCCGACGAGGGCAAGATCTACTTTTTGATCGGAAAGTACGGATATACCTCCGGCTCTACGAGATACTGCTTCAGCGTAAATGCCGCTCACCCTTATATATACTGCGGGACTTACAATATAGTAGATGATTCGTTTACCTGGAAGAGGATAAATGTCTACTCATACTATACAAGAGAGACGGGATTCATGGCATGGTATGACGGCAAGTATCTCCTTATCGCGATCGACAATTACTATTACTATGTAAATCAGCGCTGTGGCGTGATCGATACGGAGAATCTTACCATAGCGGATGTCGGTGGGTTCATATATGGTCGAAGCTGCACGCTTTACAGATGTGATAACCACCAATTTTATTTATACGCCGGAGGAAATGCGCCAACCTCCGATACGTGGGGTCGCGGTACTAAGATTGATGCGGTGAGAGGGGCGTGGGGCCCGCTCAACATGACCAGCGCATACAATGAGTCTGTATACAAAGTCAAAGGGCATAAGCTGGCCGCTTGTACCGGATACAACCCAATGAACTTTAACAGACATGGTGACTACCTTGCGACCATTTACAACCTGCCGCAGGCAATCACCAAGGCGGCCGATCTGACGATGCAGATCACATACACGCTTAATTTCGGAGAGAATGATGGCTAATTTAATCGAGTATGACGGCGAAAGCAAAGTAATCAAACGATTATGCAATATAGTAAACACTCTGATCCGGGACGTGGAAGTCAACGGCGAATCTGTGATCAATGAGGAAAGAGTGGCCGAGATAGAGATGTTGGTACTCGGAGAAGGGGCCGAGAATGCTTATCCGGGCGACCTCGGCAAACAAGCTCATGACCACTCACTGGTGACATCCGGCAATCCTCACCATGTCACAGCCGAGGAATTGGGACTCGGAAGTGTCATTGATCAGATAAATGCGATCATGCAGTCGCTTGGACTGTCATGGGGATGGATCACACACCGAAACGAACAGATGATAGACCACGATGGGAATAGACTTGTATTCCATGGAGTGGGCCTTGAAGAAACTTATAATATTAAATGGAGTGATGGAGGCAATAATGGCTGATAAAACTATACCTCAACTGGAACCAAAGACCACGATATCTTCTACCGATCTTATCCCTATAGACGATAACACACAAACCTATAAGATGACTTTTGCCAACTTCTTAAAGGCGATCCCAGGAGTGGTAAGTATAGCGCTTAATCAAGCCGGGGATGGGTTTGTAGTAACGTTAAGAGATGGGACGTCTGCAGAAATAGTGACTCACGATTCGGCAAAACAAGATACTCTTACTTTTGATTCGACTCCGCAACAGAACTCGCAAAATCCCGTCTATTCGGGCGGAGTGTATGCTGCAGATGTGGCTGTAGCACAGCTGGTGGCTGATGAGGCACAGACAGCAAGACAGGCAGAGGCTGCGCTTGGTCAGGCGATCGCGGAGATGCTCGGAGACCTTGCTAAGTTTGAAGAAAATAATATAGCCTCAAAAACCTACCATGAGAATGATCTTGTAGTCTTGAATGACGGTAAGTTATACAAGGCGACATCCGAGATACAGACAAACACACCACTTGTCCCGGAGACGAATGTCGAACAGACCACGATGGAAGAAGTGTTCCATCGGGTAAAGCCTGTTACAGAAGGCGGTACCGGCGCTGAAAACCAGGTGGATGCAAGACTTAACCTCGGACTGGGCGGGGCTGCTATCAAGAATGTGGCGGATACTGTAGCAGAAAATGATGCAAAGCTTCCCACTGGCGGAGCTGTATATACTGCAATTAAGGCAGTTGCAGACAGACTTAACGACCTTGGACTATATGTAGATAGCGAAGGCTATGTATGCCAATCAATAAATTAAGGAGGACATTATGGCAGCAAGAGAAAGATTAGCGACAGACGAGACTTTGAGAGGAGTGCTTGGAGCTGTGGAGCGCGTAGCACAGGCGATCAACAGGGATTCCGGGAACATTTACGGTTTCCATATTGACGGCGCCGAGAGTGATCCTGCGGCTAAGGTAACTTATCTTAAAGATGCTCAGGGACTGACTCCGGCTAAGATGAACTACACGACCGGAGTGTTTGATTATGGCTCATGGGAGGATGCATTTTTCATGCCT
>JAEEGL010859944.1_pt1 | contig 30366 bp, 36 predicted proteins | sample 9134231 | NCBI WGS metagenome assembly JAEEGL01 (sample SAMN16246548, study PRJNA631951) | gut metagenome | biome: gut microbiome; feature: rumen; material: fiber-attached | host: Bos | place: Iran: Karaj | collected 2018-10 | reverse complement strand
GTAGAAGCCACTGCGAAGTAGAAAGGAGAAACTACTAACTATGCCTATTAAGTCATTTAGACCTTATACACCGTCCCGCAGAACGATCACGGTTTCGGATTATTCCGATATTACCAAGACCACTCCGGAAAAACGGTTGACCAAAGGTCTTCGCAAAACCGGCGGAAGAAATAACACCGGTATGATTATGGTACGTCACATTGGCGGAGGCCACAGACGTGCTTATAGACAAATTGATTTTAGAAGAGAAAAATACGGCGTGCCGGCCAAAGTCGTGTCCGTTGAATACGATCCGAACCGCAGCGCCCGCATTTGTCTTTTAAATTATGCCGACGGCGACAAGAGGTATATCTTGCAACCTGTTGGTGTAAAAGTGGGCGATACATTGATGTCCGGCCCGGCTGCTGATATTAAAGTGGGTAACTGCCTTGCACTTAAATATATCCCGGAAGGTACTTTTATCCACGCAATCGAACTGAAAGTTGGCAAAGGTGCGCAACTTGCGCGTAGTGCCGGTTCCCAAGCGCAGCTTATGGCCAAAGAAGCCGGTTATGCTCACATTAAGATGCCGTCCGGCGAAATCCGCTTAGTACCGGAGGGTTGCTGTGCAACCATCGGTCAAGTAGGAAACGTAGACCACGGCAATATCGTTATCGGCAACGCCGGTCGCAACCGCCATCGCGGTGAACGCCCGACCGTACGCGGTAGCGCTATGAACGCTGTAGATCACCCGATGGGTGGTGGCCGCGGTCACGGTAAAGGCGGAAACATTCCGCGCTCTCCGTGGAACCAACAAGCCCGCGGTTTGAAGACACGCTCTACCAAAAAAGCGTTTGGCTGGATGATTGTCAGCGATAGAAGAAAAAGTAAGGTTAAATAAGTATGGGAAGATCAACTAAAAAAGGTCCGTTTGTGGATTTAAACCTGTTGGAAAAGGTTCAAGCAATGAATGCTTCCAACGAAAAGAAACCTATCAAAACGTGGGCAAGATCCTGCACCATCGTACCGGAATTTGTAGGACATACCTTCTTGGTACATAACGGCAGAAAATTTCTTCCCATCTACGTTTCCGAACGTATGGTAGGTTACAAACTCGGTGAATTTTCGTTCACCCGGTTGTTCAAAGGCCATGGTGGTATGACGAAAGATTCCACCGCCTTGAAATAGGATTGAGGATTTGATATGGAAGCTTGTGCTAAAGCCAAATTTCAACGCTACGGTAGCCGCCGTGTAAATTTAGTGTTGGACCAAATCCGCGGTAAAAACGTAAAAGCAGCTGAAGAAGTATTACCCTTTGTTGCAAAACGTACCGCTGATTTAGTAGCCAAAACCTTACACAGTGCCGCCGCAAACCTAGAAGTCAAAGCAGGAAAAAAATTAGACTTCAGCAAGGTATTCATTAAAGAAGCCTTTGCAAACCTCGGCCCCAGCGGGCACTTACGGCGCGTACAGCCCGGTCCGCAAGGCCGCGCCATGCCTTATAAAAAGAGCATGTGCCATTTAACGGTTATTGTAACCGACGAAAAAAAGGGAGGTCGCTAATTTATGGGACATAAGATTCATCCCCGGTCTATCCGCTTAGGATACATTCAAGACTGGCGTTCCAGATGGTTCGCTCCCAAGAATATGCCGGCGCTCATTTCGGAAGATTTCCAAATCCGCAAAATGATTGAAGGCAAATTCGCAATGGCGGCCATCAGCTATGTCGGTATTGAAAGAGCCGGTTCTTTCTTGCGCGTAAACATTCACACGGCCCGTCCGGGTGTTGTGATTGGTAAAAAAGGTGCTGATATTGAAGCCCTTCGCAAAGAACTTGAAGCCATGACCGGTAGCAAGACATTTGTAAACGTAGTCGAAATTAAAAATCCGGAAACCGATGCCCAATTAGTGGCACAAAATATTGCCCAACAATTGGAAAAACGCGCACACTATGGTGCAGCTATGAAGAAAGCCATCGAAAAAGCGTTGTCCGGCAAAGCATTAGGTATTAAGATTATGGTGTCCGGCCGTTTGGGCGGGGCCGAAATTGCCCGCACCGAATGGAAACGTGAAGGCCGCGTACCGTTGCATACCTTGTGTGCCGATATTGATTACGGTTTTACGGAAGCCAATACCATCAGTGGTAAAATTGGTGTTAAGGTGTGGATTTTCAAGCGGACACATTTCGCCAAATCTCCCAAAGAGATTATGAATGAACTGAAAAAACACCGCGATATGGAAAACGGTGCTACCGAAGGTGCAGTAGAAACTGCCGCCGAGGAAGCCAAATAAGAGGAATTTAACTTATGTTGATGCCGAAAAGAGTGAAATATCGCAAACCCTTCAGCGCGCCCCGCATTAAAGGTAATGCCAAGCGCGGTACAGAAGTTGTGTTTGGCGAATATGGGTTAAAAGCTTTGGAACCCAAATGGATTACTGCACGCCAGATCGAAGCTGCCCGTGTAACCTTATCCCGCTTTATCAAAAAGAAAGGTAAATTGTGGATTCGCATTTTCCCGGACAAAGCCATTACGAAACACCCGGCTGAAACCCGTATGGGTAAAGGGAAAGGTGCCCCGGAATACTGGGCTGCCGTGGTAAAACCCGGCCGTATCCTGTTTGAATTGGAAGGTGCTTCCGAAGAAGATACAAGAAGAGCTATGCGCCTTGCTTCTGATAAACTTCCGATTAAAACCAAATTGGTCTGCAGAAGGTAATTATGAAAACCAACGAAAAAGAAGCTTTGAAAAAACAATCTTTGGCCGACTTGAACGAAGCACTCGGCAAAGCCCAAGAAAAGAAGTTTAATCTTCTTTTTAAACACAGCACCACGCCTTTGGCTAACCCCATGGAAATTCGTGCTGTCAGACGCGAAATTGCTCTTTTGAAAACGTTAATCAGCCAAAAGAGCTTGCAAAAATAGAGGTTTAACATGACAAATCAAGAAACCCGTGCCAAACGGAAAGTATTAACCGGCGTGGTAGTGTCCGACAAAATGAACAAAACCCGCACCGTGAGTGTAGAACGCTTGGTTCATGACGACCGCTATGGCAAAACGCTCAAAAGAGTTGCAAAATTCCACGCGCACGATGAAGCTAATGAAAGCAAAACCGGCGACAAAGTGGAAATTATGAGCACCCGTCCTGTTTCTAAAACGACGAAATGGCGCGTTTCCAAAATTGTGGAAAAAGCCAGAGCATAGTTTGACAAACTACGGAGTTAAGAAAGTATGATTCAAATTAGAAGCATTCTCAATGTGGCCGACAATTCCGGCGCCCGTAAAGTTCAGTGCTTTAAGGTGCGCGGTGGCCACCACCGGGATATCGCAGGTTTGGGAGACGTAATTATGTGCTCCGTCAGAGATGCGATCCCGACTTCCGCCATTAAAAAAGGCGACGTGGTCCGTGCGGTAGTAGTTCGCGTGGCCCGCGAAAAAAGACGTAAAGACGGTTCCTATATTCGTTTTGATGATAATGCTGTTTGCATTATCAACGATAACGGGGAACCCAAAGGCACCCGTGTGTTCGGCCCGATTGCCAGAGAGTTGCGCGAGAAAAATTTCTTGAAAATTATTTCTCTTGCACCTGAGGTGGTATAGTTATGAAGATTAAAGCAAAAGATACCGTGCTGGTGTTAGCCGGCAAAGACAAAGGCAAGAAAGGCGAAGTGAAATCTGTAAACCCGGCCAAAAACAGAGTTGTAGTTGCTGGTGTAAACATGGTTTCCAAACATACGAAACCTTCCCAAAATAAGCAAGGCGGCATCGTGCAGATGGAAGCTTCTATGGACGCTTCCAACGTAGCTTTGGTTTGTACTCACTGCAAAGAAGCCATGACGCCTAAAATGCAAATTACGGCCGACGGTAAAAAAGTACGCGTCTGCCGCAAATGCAATGAGCCGATTATCTAAGTAGGAAACGAAAATGACTGCTAAGAAAGAGACGAAAAAAGCTGTAACAAAGGCACCTGAAGGGTACGTCCCGCATTTACAGGTCCTTTATAAAGAAAAAGTTCTTCCGGCCTTGCTCAAAGAAATGGGTGTAAAAAGCCCTATGGCCGCGCCGAAACTCACAAAAATCGTGATTAACATCGGCGTCAAAGAAGCCCGTGAAGATATAAAGGTGATGGATATCGCCAAGAACGATTTATCCGCCATCGCCGGACAAGCCGCGCAAGTGCGCCGTGCTAAAAAGTCCATTTCTAACTTCAAACTCAGAGAAGGGATGCCTATCGGAGTGCGCGTAACGTTGCGCGGAGCCAAAATGTATGAATTTATGGAACGGTTCATCAACATTGCTGCTCCCCGTATCCGCGACTTTCAAGGATTTAACCCGAGCTTTGACGGAAGAGGCAACTTAAACTTGGGGATCAGAGAACATTATATTTTCCCGGAAATTGACGTGGAAAAATCCCCGAAAGCTTATGGTATGAACATTACGTTTGTTACCACGGCCAACGACGATAAAAGCGGCCGCTTACTCATGGATTTCATGGGTATGCCTTTCCGCAAAAACGCTAAATAAGGAGCAAACACTATGGCTACGAAAGCATGGGTTGCAAAAATGGCGAAAGACCAAAAGTTTGCCGTGCGCTACCACAACAGATGCCAAATCTGTGGTCGTGCAAGAGGATATTATCGCGACTTCGGTCTCTGCCGTATCTGTCTGAGAAAGATGGCGCACCAGGGGTTAATCCCGGGTCTTAGAAAATCTAGCTGGTAATTTAAGGAGGAGCTGCCGCAGCGGGTTAACTCCGCAAGGAAAGTAATTTGCACGGCAACTTATATTATGGATCCAATTGCAGATTTCTTAACCAGAATAAGAAACGCTAACATGAAGAAAAAAGAAAAAGTGGATATTCCTTTTTCTAAAATCAAAACTGAAATTGCGCGCATCCTTAAAGAAGAAGGATATATTGCCAATTTCAAAGCCGTCCATAACGAAACAAAGGGCGGCGTGGTAAGAGTATTTTTGAAATATACGCCTGAAAACGAATGTGTTATCCAAGGTTTGAAACGTGTTTCCAAACCGGGTTCTCGCGTTTACAGCGCTTATAACAACATTCCGAAAGTGCGCGGCGCATTCGGTATTTCTATTCTTTCCACTTCTAAAGGTTTAATGACCGACGCGCAAGCCAAAGCGGCCAAAATGGGCGGCGAAATCTTGTGCCAGGTGTGGTAAGGGGGAATGTATGAGCAGAATCGGTAAAAAAGTCATTAACATTCCCGCTAAAACCAAAGTGGAAATTAAAGATAATGTAATTACCGCTTCCGGTGCGTTAGGAGCACAATCCTACACCATTCCGGCCGGTATTACGCCCAAGATTGATAATGGTGTGTTGACCTTCTCTATCGAAGAAAAGGATTTCAAACGCTTGAACGCTTTGCACGGCACTACCCGTGCCAACGTGGCTAACATCATTGAAGGTGTTACCAATGGTTTTACCAAAACGTTGGAAATTAACGGGTTAGGTTACCGCGCAAACGTAGCGGGCAAAAAACTCAATTTGGAATTGGGTTTCTCTCACCCAGTCAATTTAGACATCCCGGAAGGTTTAACCGTATCCGTGGATCCCAAATCGGGCTTTGTAACGATCAAAGGCAGCAACAAATTTGCCGTGGGCGATTTTGCCGCCAAGATCCGCCGTATCAGACCGCCGGAACCGTACAAAGGCACTGGTATTAAATACCAGGGTGAACACATTGTACGCAAAGCCGGTAAAACTGCGGCGGGAGGTAAATAATTATGGCTACTAAGCAAGAAAGATACCAATACAGAAAGGACCGCAGCCGCGGACACCTTTTGAAAAACGGTGCACACCGCCCGCGCTTGTCTGTTTACAGAAGCTTGAAATACATTTATGCCCAAATTGTTGACGACAATACACACAGCACGCTTGTGTCTGCTACGACATTGTCTAAAGAATTTGAAGGCAAATTTGAAAATTCCGCCAAGAGTATTGAAGCCGCTAAAGCTTTAGGTGAAGTAATTGCCAAAAAAGCGTTAGACAAAGGCATCAAAGAAGTAATGTTTGACCGCGGCGGACGCGTATATCACGGCAGAATCAAAGCATTAGCCGATTCCGCCAGAGAAGCAGGATTGAAATTCTAAGGTTTAGGTGAATTGAATGTCCAATGAAACGCTCGTAAAGAACGAGAATAAAAAAGAAGCGAAAGGCAAAAGAGCCGAGTTTCAAAAAGCAAGACCGGCGGTTGAAGGTAAAACCACGGTTATCCACATCGCCAGAACGACCAAAGTAGTAAAAGGCGGAAAACGTATGGGTTTCCGCGCGTTGGTCGTAGTCGGTAACGGCATGGGCAAAGTGGGCGTTGCTATTGGCAAGGCGAATCAGGTTCAGGCCGCTATTGCAAAGGCCGAAACCCATGCGCGCAAACATATGATCACGTTCCCGATCGTGGGCGAGACCATTCCGCACGAAGTAATCGGCAAGTTCGGGGCTGCCTCCGTTTGGATGAAGCCCGCTGCTCCGGGTACCGGGGTTATTGCCGGTTCGGGCGCGCGTTTACTGTTTGAAGCAGCCGGTATTAAAGACGTGCTTGCCAAGAGTTTAGGCAGCACCAACCCGTGCAACCTCGTCTATGCGACGATGGAAGCGTTTAAACAGCTTAAAAACAAAGAAGCAGTCAATGTACTGCGCGGTAAAGCCGAAGCCGTAAAGGAAGAAGCCCCCGCCACCGAAAACGCTGCTCCTGCCGCAAAGGCCGAATAGTTTTGTGGAGAAAATAAAATGGTAACTTTAAATAAACTTTTCCCTAAACACGGGTCTCGCAAAGCAAAAAGACGCTTGGGCATTGGTCCGGGCTCTGGTTTGGGTAATTACTGCACCAAAGGAATGAAAGGTCAAACCTCTCGTTCCGGTAACACCCGTAAAGAAAGCAAAGAAGGCGGACAGATGCCTTTGATCCGCCATACGCCGAAAAGCGGTTTTTCCAATAAAGATTTTGCCAAACGTTACGATTATGTAAACGTTGGTTCGTTGGAAAAATTGTTTAAAGCCGGTGCCGAAGTAACCCCCGAGGCCTTGAAAAAAGCAGGGGCCATTCATGATGCTTCCCGCGTCAAAGTATTGGCCAATGGCACTTTAAACAAGGCCTTAAAAGTGTCCGCACATGGTTTTTCTGCCACCGCGAAAGCGGCAATCGAAAAAGCCGGCGGCACTGTAACCGTAATTGAGACCAAATAATGTCCAATAATACAGTTGCAAATATTTTTAACGCTCCCGAGCTCAGAAAGCGTCTGCTTTTTGTGCTGGGGGCGTTGGCTGTTTTCCGGGTGGCTGCGGCCATCCCGATACCTGGTATCAATGCAGATGTTTTACGCCAATTATTCGACGCTCACCGAAACGGTATTTTAGGTTTTATGAATATCTTTTCGGGTGGTGCTTTGGGGCGTTTCTCTATTTTGGCACTGGGTATTATGCCTTACATCAATGCTTCCATTATCATGGGGCTCGTGCGCGGGGCACATATTTTTCCGGCGTTAGACCGCATGCATAAAGAAGGTGAATCCGGCAGAAGAAAAGAAAACCAGATTACCCGTATTTTTGCACTGTTCTTGGCCTTGTTGCAAGGCGGTATGATGACGTTTGCTATTACCCGTGTAGAAGGTGCCGGTCGTGTACCGGCGGTAGTAGATCCGTCATTTATGTTTTTTGCCACTACCTTGGTAACATTAGCCGCGGGGACGATGTTTGTAATGTGACTGGGTGAACAAATTACCGAAAAAGGTGTCGGGAACGGTATTTCCTTAATCATCTTTGCCGGTATCGTAGATCGCTTGCCCAGTGCCATTATGGAAGTCGTTAGCCGTGTCCGAGCGGATGAAATGGATTTCTTTATGGCCCTGATTATTTTTGGGGCTGCCTTGGTCATTACCGCTTTGGTAGTTTGGTTGGAAACAGCCCAACGCCAAATCCCGGTACAATATGCCAAGCGTCAAATCGGTAATAAAATGTATGGTGGGCAAACCAGCTATTTACCGCTTAAGATTGATCAAAGCGGTGTAATCGCGGTAATCTTTGCTTCTTCTGTCATTTCGTTACCGCTGACGATTGCCAGTTTCAACCAGGATGCACCTTGGGCTCAAAAGATTTTAGAAGCCATGGGCCGCGGGAACATTTGGTATATGTTGATTTTCTCCGCGCTCATTATCTTCTTCTGTTATTTCTACAATTCCATGACGATTAACCCGTCGGATGTAGCGGATAACATGAAGAAGGGCGGTGGTTTTATTCCGGGAATTCGTCCCGGAGAACCGACAAAGAATTACATTGAATGGGTAATGAATCGCTTGACGTTCTGCGGTGCCATCTTTGTATGTTTGATTGCAGTATTACCGGATGCCTTCCGCGCAGAATTCGGCGTGGATTTCTATTTCGGTGGCACGGCACTCTTAATCGTTGTCGGTGTGGCGCTGGATACGGTTGGCCAAGTGCAAGCACATTTGCTCGCACGCAATTATGAACCGTTAATGAAAGGTTCTAAACGCATTAAAGGCCGCTGGTTCAACGTCGGACAATAGTTTTTGTGCAATTTGGGGGGAATTCCTTTGTTGCTATGCACTTGGGGATTCCCACTAAATTCCTAAAATTTTATGAACATCATTTTGATGGGTTGCCCGGGGGCCGGAAAAGGGACCCAATCGGCAAAACTTCAGGAGTATTTTCAGCTGAAACACATCTCCACCGGGGATGTGCTTCGTGCGGAAATAGCATCCGGTTCAGCGTTAGGTAAACAAATTGCCGGCATTATTGATAAAGGCAATTTAGTATCGGATGAAATGATGATTGCAATGTTGGAAAACATCGTAAAAAATACCAATAAAGGTATTGTTTTTGATGGTTTCCCACGGACGGTAGCACAAGCAGAAGTGTTGGATGATATGATGCGCCGTTTGCAACGTAAAATTACCAAAGTGGTAATGATTAATTTGCCGGAGAAGGAAGTGGTAGGGCGAATTTCATCGCGTCGCCAATGCAAAAAATGCGGTGAAATTTTGCACATTACTTCCGCGCAAGAGAAGGTTTGTCCGCATTGTGGCGGGGAGTTGTATACCCGTCCGGATGACACCCCTGCGCGTGTGAAACACCGGTTGGAAATATACCACAAAGACACATTGCCCGTTAAAAATTATTATCAAAATTCGGGCAAATATGTAGAAATTAACGGGGATCAATCCCCGGAAAAAGTTTTTGAGGATATTAAAATATCCTTGAGTAAGTAAAATGATAGAAGTAAAAAATGATCACGAAATAGAAAAAATGCGTGCAGCCGGTAAAGTAACAGCGGCGGTTCTCAAATTGATGACCGAAATTGTGAAACCGGGTGTGTCGACGTTGGATCTGGATCGTGAAGCCGAAAAAACAATCCGCTCCTTTGGGGCGACACCGTTGTTTTTAGGATATTACGGGTTTCCGGGTAGTATTTGCGCGTCTGTCAACGAAGAAGTCGTGCACGGAATCCCAAAAAAAGATACAATATTAAAGAAGGGTGATATTATCAGTATTGACACAGGGGCCCGCCTTGACGGTTTCTGTTCAGATGCCGCAATCACCCTCGGCGTAGGAGAAGTTTCTGATGAAGCCCAACGGCTGATGGACGTTACCAAAAAGTCGTTATATAAGGCAATCGGGCTAGTCAAACCCGGCCGCCGCCTCGGCGACGTGCAAAACGCGGTGGAAACTTTTGCTAAGCAAAATGGTATGGGAGTCGTTCGTGATTATTGCGGGCATGGAATTGGTCGCAATATGCACGAAGAGCCCAGTATCCCGAATTTCGGGAAACCGGGCACAGGGCCTATCCTTGAGAAGGGAATGGCCTTGGCTATTGAACCCATGCTTACTGCGGGAACTTACAAAGTCAGGGAGTTGGAAAACGGATGGACCGTTGTTACACAAGATGGCAGTTTGGCTGCTCACTTTGAACACACCGTCGCAGTTACCGCTAACGGCAGTGAAATTCTCACTGCTTTTGAATAAACCCCCTGCGTTTAAAAAACAAGAACGGCAGGCGGAATATTCTGTGATTTAATCCGAACTCGGAGTTGTATGAGCGATAAAATCGAAATTGAAGGTAAAGTTCTGGAAGCACTACCCAATGCAATGTTTCGTATTGAAATTGCGGGTGGAAAAGAAATTCTGGGGCATATATCCGGCAAAATGAGAGTTCATCATATAAGAATTCTTCCGGGCGATAAGGTTAAGTTGGAACTTTCTCCGTACGATTTAACCCGCGGAAGAATAACTTATAGGGAGAAATAAATGAAAGTCAGAGCTAGTGTAAAAAAGATATGCCAAAAATGCAAAATCATTAAACGTAACGGCGTAGTCCGCGTGGTTTGCGAAGTAGCAAAACACAAACAACGCCAAGGTTAATTTAAGGAGTTCTAAAATATATGGCTAGAGTCGCAGGTATTGATTTACCGAAAAATAAAAGAATTGATGTTGCCTTGGAATATATTTATGGCATCGGCAAGAAGAACGCCAAAGACGTGCTTGCCAAAGTAGCAGGCCAAATTGATCCGGCAACCCGTGTCAAAGATTTGACCGAACAACAAGCGGGTCTTTTAAATACCATTTTGCAAAAAGAATACAAAGTGGAAGGGGAACTTCGCCGTGAAGTAGCCCAAAATATTCACCGCTCTATTGAAATTGGTTCGTACAGAGGCCAACGCCACCGCCGCAACTTGCCGGTACGCGGCCAACGCACCAAAACCAACAGCAGAACGCGCCGCGGAAGAAGAAAAACGGTCGGTTCAAAAGCTGCTGCAAAATAAATTTAACATAGGAATTTAACATTATGGCAGAAGAAAAAGAAACAACAGCCGCTAAAGCACCGGCTAAAGGCAAAAAGAAAAACGCCAAAGCACCGGTATTCGGTGTAGTGCATATTTACTGCTCGTTCAATAACACGATCGTAACTGTGTCCGACGATAAAGGCAACACCGTTGCCTGGTCTACGGCCGGTTCCCACGGTTTTAAAGGCACCAAAAAATCTACGCCGTTTGCTGCACAAATTACCAGCAACGCCGCTGCCGAAAAAGCCGTGAATATGGGTATGCGTGAAGTAGCCGTAAAAGTTTGCGGCCCCGGCCAAGGACGTGAAACGGCCGTACGCGCCTTAGCCCAAGCAGGGCTTGTGGTTTCGTCAATTAAAGACGTAACCCCCATCCCGCACAACGGATGCAGACCGCCTAAAGCACGGAGAGTATAGTTTTATGTCAAGATATATTGGACCCAGCTGCAAAAAATGCAGAAAATTAGATTGTAAACTTTTCTTAAAAGGAACCAAATGCTACACCAATTGTGTCATCGACAAATTGGCTGCTGCCACCAAACGTGGCGGTAAAGTACGCAAAGCCAAAGTTTCCGAATATGGTATTCGCTTGCAGGAAAAACAAAAAGCCCGCTTGCAATCCGGTATGTCGGAAATTCCGTTCCACAATATGTTTGCCACGGCCGCCAAAGCCGAAGGGCAAACCGGTGAAAATTTCTTGCGTAAATTGGAAACCCGCTTGGACAATATCGTTCGCCGTTTAGGTTTTGCGGTTTCATTGAAAGCGGCCCGCCAACTGGTATTACACGGTTATGTAACGGTAAACGGTAAAGCGGTGAATGTTCCTTCTTACCAATTGCGCGTTGGAGACAAAGTTACGTTGGATAAATCTTTGGCCGAAAACGTGCAAGTGAAACAAGCTTTGACCGATGCAGAAAAACGCAATCAACGTCCCAGCTTTTTGGAATATGATAGCGAAAAACTGACCGGTAAATTATTAAGATGGCCCGACAGAGCGGAAAGTTCCTACCCTGTCAATGAGCAGTTGATCGTAGAATACTACTCTAGATAGTTTGGAGGCATTACATGGCTTTAAACGAATTAGTCCTTCCCAAAAAGATCCAATTGGAAGAAAAAACCGCTACCGAATACTACGGCAAATTTATTGCCGAACCGTATGAAAGCGGTTATGGGCACACAGTGGGTAACTCCTTGCGCCGGATTTTGCTTTCCGGTATGGAAGGGGCTGCCGTAACGGCTGTGCGTATTGCAGGTGCCGTGCATGAATTCAGCACCATTCCCAACGTGCGGGAAGATGTTATTAACATCTTGTTGAATTTGAAACATCTGCGTATCAAAATGGAAGGCAAAAACCGTGAATACTTGCAGGTAAATGCCACCAAGCCCGGTGTGGTAACCGCTGCTGATATCGAAGAAATAGACGGCGTGGAAATTATTAACAAAGATTTGGTGCTGGCCACTTTGGAAGCCGGCGGCAAATTGGATATGGAAATCGAAATTTCCCGCGGTAAGGGATATGGCCCGGCCGAAGACCTCGCCAAAGTACAACGTCCTTCCGGTTTTATTCCGATGGATGCGTTGTATTCCCCGATTGTGAAAGTACACTACGATGTCGAACCGGCCCGTGTGGGGCAAAAAACGGATTATGACCGCTTGATCTTGGAAATTACGACCGATGGCACTTTGTCTCCGGCGCGTGCGTTGCACCGTGCGGCGGTGTTATTGTCTGACTCCTTACATATCTTTACGATTGAAGGCGAAGACGGTCGTGTGGCTACCGTGAGTGACGAACAAGTGGAAGAACCCGTTACCACGGCACCGGCTACTGCTTCCTCGAGACAAGATGACCTCTTAAACCAATCCATTGAGTTTATTGAGCTTTCTTCCCGTTCCATTAATTGCTTAAAATCCGAAAATATTCATACCGTACGTGATTTGGTCAAAATGACCGAAGGCGACTTGAATATGATCAAAAATTTTGGCGCGAAATCGATGGAAGAAATTAAAGCAAGACTTGCCGAGATGGATTTAACCCTCGGTATGAAAATTTAAGGAGTAGTTTTTCGTATGATTAAAAATACCGGATATAGAAAACTGGGTAAAACGCCTTCTCACCGCAAAGCGATGCTCAACAATATGGCTACCAGCATTATCCTTCACGAAGAAGTGAAAACAACGCTGCCCAAAGCCAAAGAAGTGCGCCGTGTGGTAGAGGGGTTGATTACCCTGGCCAAAGCCAATGATATGCGTGCCGCAAAAGATACGTTAAAAGATGCGGCCGCCATCAAAAAATTATTTGATGTGTTGGCAACTCGTTATGCCAACCGCCCGGGCGGATTCTGCCGTATTTATCGCGCCGGTTTGCGCCAAGGCGACAACGCCGAAGTGGCCATTGTTAAATTAGTGGACTAATCATTATGGTAATAGACTATCTAGGGGGGCTTTTTTCTTCTGACCTAGGGATGGATCTGGGCACTGCCAACTGCTTGATTTATGTCAAGGATAAAGGCATTGTGTTACGGGAACCGTCCGTAGTGGCCGTGGAACGTGAAACGGGTGAAGTGAAAGCCGTAGGTGCCAAAGCCAAACAGATGTTGGGTCGTACTCCGGCCAACATCGTGGCAGTGCGCCCGATGAAGAACGGTGTGATTGCGGACTTTGAGGTAACGCAAGAAATGATTCGTTATTTCATTCGCAAAGTACATACCCGGAGCAGTCTGTTACGTCCTAGAATTGTGATTGGTATTCCCTCGGATATTACCGGCGTCGAACGGCGTGCGGTAGATGATGCGGCCCGTCAGGCGGGTGCACGCGAGGTCTATTTGATAGAGGAGCCCATGGCTTCGGCTATGGGCGCCGATTTACCGATTGCAGAACCGCATGCCAGTATGATTGTAGATATCGGTGGCGGTACAACGGAAGTAGCGGTCATTTCCTTGGGGGGAATGGTCGTGGCGAAATCCATTGATGTCGCCGGGGACGAATTGACGGAATGTATCGTCCAGTATTTTCGTAAGAAATATAATTTAATCATTGGTGAAACGACTGCGGAAGAAGTAAAAATAAATTTAGGATCTGTTTATCCGCTCAAAGAAGAAAAAACGATGGAAGTTAAAGGTCGCGATCAGACCCAAGGTTTGCCGCGTACGTTGACGGTAACTTCTGAAGAGATTCGCCAAGCACTCATGGAACCGGTTCGGTTAATCTTAGACGTTATTAAGAGCACCCTAGAAGAAACTCCGCCGGAACTTGCGGCCGATTTGGTGGACCGTGGTTTGGTGGTGGCCGGTGGCGGTAGTTTATTACGCGGGATTACGGAACTCATCCGCAAAGAAACGGATATTCCGGTACATCGCGCGGCTGATCCGCTGAGCTGCGTGGCCTTGGGAACGGGGAAATTTTTAGATCAACTCAACGAAAAAGGTTCTCGTTTCTTCGGTTCTCGCGGGAAGACGTTTTAACCAATAGATAAACTGTTTAAGCGGACACAGTTCTTAACAACGGTGTCCGCTTTTTGATAGATATGGTAGTAAAAAAACACAAAACTTCTAAAAAAGGGTTTTCAATTCGCCGCAACTACTGGTTGCCGGCGGGGTATTTGTTGCTATCGGTTTTCTTGATGATTTTACCGTTGGAAGGTTTTATTTCCTCTTTCAAAACGGTGTTAGGTTATATTTTTTTACCGCAAGTGCGTGCGGCGCACAGCGTGACGACTTATGCACAAGAGGTCTCTCAAACTGTGCGGGAACTTCTGGATGCCCATAGTGAAAACCAAGAACTCAAGCAAGAGATTGCCACCAATCGTTTGTTAGTAGCGCAAGCCCAAGCCGTGCTGGAAGAGAATCAGCGTTTGTCCAATACCCTGCAACTTTCGGCACAGCACCGTTGGAAAGGAAAATGGGCCCGTGTAGCTTATCGGGAACCTTCGCAATGGAACACCGTTACGTTGGATAAAGGTACACGCGACGGTATTGCGGAGCGCAGTGCCGTCATTGCCATGGAGGACGGGAAAGCCGGATTGGCCGGTATTGTTATTGAAGTTACGGAACGGACCTCAAAGGTTTTGCTTGTGCGGGATGAGGATTTTTCGGCGGCGGTCTATTTGGAACGAGGCAAAGAAACAGGATTGCTGACGGGGAACGGTCCGCGCCCGGTACGTATTCAATATATCCCTTTGCAAGCTTATGTAGAGGAGGGGGATAACGTGTATACTTCTTCTACCAGCAGTGTGTTCCCGGCGGGAATTTGGGTAGGAACCGTTAGCAAAGTAAAAGAAGACGAATCCTTTCAAACCGCGCTTACGGTGCAAGTGGATTTGGCTATTCATTCATCGGCTATACAAGAAGTTTTTGTGATTGCGGCGGGGTGAAATTATGGGAAATGTGATTAAATTATTTTTATTGTTTTTGTTAGCTACCGTTTGCCACTGGGCGTTTGCATTAGGGTTGGGATATTTGGGATTGCAAGTGAACCTCATGTTGGCTTTTGCATTGGCTTTTTGCACAGTTCTGCGCCCGGCTTTCGGTTATCCAACGGCATTTTTATGTGGATTGTTTTTGGATTTTTTTGGTACCAAAGTATTTGGTAACAATGCTTGCACTTTTACGGTAGCCACGTTTATTATGTATCAAATTATGCCACGGTTTGACTTTGAAGGGGTTTTACCGCAGGTGCTGACGGTATTTTTATTGACCTGTTTTACCGGATTTTTAAACGCTTGGTTGGTATGGGAATTTTCCTCCAGTATTTTATGGCCGGGCTTTGGAAGCATTTTCGGAGGAGCTCTCATCAGTGCGCTTTTTGCTCCGGTAGCGTTTTGGTTGGTAAGCAGGACACTTGGTAGTGGGCCAATGTGCCAATCCCAACAACATGCAAGTTTCTAGAATTTTATTTAACAGTCGTTTAAAAGGGCTTTTTGTTATTGCCGCTATTGTGGCCGGCGTGATTGCGTTGCGCTTGGCGGACATTCAAGTGATTCGTCACAAAGATTATCAGCAAATGGCGGAAAGCAACCGTACGCAGGTTTTGTATCAAACTGCGCCCCGCGGGCGTGTATTTACTTCGGACGGAATTGAAGTCGCTTCCAATTCTCCCTCTTTTAGTTTCTATTATTTGGGTGTAGGAAATAAGGAACCGGAATATCTTAAAAAATTAGCCGCAGATGTGGCTCCCTATATGAACATGGCTACGGAGGACGTCTTCCAAAAATTGCAAAAAGGAGTCCAAACGGGCAAAGCCATTGCCATTGCGGACAACCTCTCCACACAAAGCACCGTTGCTTTGAAAGAATTACAGTTTTATTATCCGGGTGTGTATTTAGTAGAAGAAACAAAACGCAATTATCCGCACGGTATTTTCGCCAGCCATTTGATTGGTTACATTGGGCAAATGGATGAGCGGGAATGGCGCCGGCGCGATACCAATATGGGATATCGTTTGAGTTCCAAAATCGGAAAAAACGGAATTGAAAAGAAGTTTGAAAAAGAGCTCAAAGGGCGCGATGGCGGTATCTATTTGGAAGTAGATTATCGCGGCCGTGTACGCAGTTTAATTCAAGATAAAAAATGGGGAGCCGGCAGTGACGTTTATTTGACATTAAATTACAAAGTGCAACAAGCGGCGGAAGAAGGACTTAAAAATTCTAAAACAGGTCGTGGTGCGGCCGTTGCATTGGATCCGCGTAACGGTGCGGTATTGGCCTTGGCCAGTGCCCCTGCATATGATCCGAACATTTTTGTGGCGTATAGTGACGATAAAAAAGCCCAAGCACAGAAGAAAAAAATTAAAGAATATAATTTGGCCATTCAAGGGACTTATCCTCCGGCTTCTACTTTTAAAATCATTACGGGCGCGGCAGCGTTGGAAGAAGGGAATATTGATGTGAACCGTAAAATTAATTGTACGGGGAAATATGATGCAGGTTCGCGTATTTTCAAATGTTGGGGAACACACGGTCCCGTGGATTTTTTTGATGGAATGAGTAATTCGTGTGACGTATATTTTTACGCAGTAGCTTCGCAGATCGGGCCGGCCCCTATTGAACGTGTGGAACGAAAATTTATGTTTGGTCGTCAAACCGGGATTGATTTGCCCGGTGAAAAGGCCGGCAATTTATACGGTCCCACCCGCCGTGCCCGTAACAAAACCTATTGGTTTATAGGTGATACGCTTAACCTTTCCATTGGGCAAGGAGAGTTGTTAGTTACACCCATTAAATTGGCACAATTTGCCGCTGCCGTAGCCAGTCGCGGAAATGTATACCGTCCGTACTATATAGATAAAATTGTGAGCAATCAAACCGGCAAAACGGAAGAAATCGGCAAAACGGAAATTTTGCAACATGCGGACTTAAAAGAATCAACTTACGATACACTTTTTGCAGCTCTGAAACATACCGTTGATGATGGAACGGCCCGCCGTGTAAAAATTAAAGGGTTGGATGTCTATGCAAAAACCGGAACAGCCCAAAATCCGCATGGAGAAGACCATGGTTGGTTAATGGCATTTGCCGGAAAAGAAGGAGAAGAACCGTCCATTGCTTTGGCCGTATTTGTGGAATTTGGAGAAGGCGGAAGTTCCGCAGCCGGTCCTATCGCACGGGATATGTTGGAAGCTTACTTCGGTATAGAAAAACAAAAGCCGGTTGTGGCTGTTCCTCCGCAAACTCCGCCTGCAACAGTGGCAACGGTAGCACAAGTTCCGCAAAGCCAACCAGCGGAAAGCGGTGGAGAGGAAAATTTATGACAGTATTTAAAAACCTGGCCGCCAAAGGCCGTTCTCGCGTTGATTATTTACTCTTAGGGGCCATGATTGGTTTGGTGGTGTTGGGAGCGGTGTGTATTATGTCTGCGGTAAACAGTTTATCGCTTTCCAATCCGATTGTTCGTACACATTTGTTGGCGTTACCCATCGGGGTATGTGCTTTTGTGGCAGGATGGAGTTTTAATTATCAGATTTATGATGAACAATGGAAATATTTGTACGGATTTATTTTAGCCCTTCTGATAGGTGTTTTGGTTTTTGGATCGTATCAGCGCGGGTCACGGTCGTGGTTTGTATTGCCGTTTTTTTCCATGCAACCTTCGGAAATTTGCCGTGTTTGTACATTGTTGGTGGCAGCGGCCTGTTTAGATAGACGAGGCCGGCGTATTCGAGAAACTTCATCACTGATTTTATTGGGATTATTATTGGCTCCCATTTTTGGTTTGATTATGATGCAACCGGATTTCTCTTCCGTAGTGGTAACATTCCCCGCTATTTTAGTCCTGCTTTATTGTACGGGTATCAACGTATTCTACTTAGCGTTAATTGGTATTTTTGCCGGAGTAGCCGGATTTTTTACCATTGCCTGGACCTACATTTATTTACATCCGGAATTATTGGATTATACGGCGGTGCGGTTGTTTAACGATTTGGCGCATAATGGGTGGTACATGGGTGTATTTGCATTAGCCGTTGCGCTGCTGGGGTATGGGACGTGGTGGTTTTTCAAACAATTACGCATTTTTATGCCCTCCATGTATTTCTTGCTGGCCACGGGAGTCGTGCTGGCGGGTCTTTTTGGCGGAATCTTTGTGGAACACCAAATGAAACCGCACCAACGTAAGCGGGTGGAAACTTTTTTGGCACCCAAATCGGATCCGCGCGGGGCGGGGTATAACGTGTTGCAGGCCCAAATTGCTATGGGAGCAGGCGGCATTTGGGGAAAAGGCCTTTTCTCCGGAACGCAATCTCGTTTGGGTTTTGTGCCGGAAAAACATACCGATTTTATCTTGGCCGTTGTAGGGGAAGAGCTCGGTTGGTGGGGAACTTGTTTGGTATTGGGGCTTTATTTGATTATTTTATGGCGGATTATGATTATCGGCTATATGTCCAGCGATCGCTACGGATACCTAGTTTGTGCGGGAATATTCGGAATGTTTTTTACGTATATGTTGGTAAATTTTGGGATGTTGGTAGGAATTGTGCCCGTAGCGGGGATTCCGCTGCCGTTTATTTCGTACGGAGGGTCAAATCTGGTGGCCAGTTTTTGGGCCCTGGGTGTCATCCAATCCGTTTATGCGCAGCGGTTGCGGATATAAAAAGATGATAAAAACGTCAAAAATTTATAAAATGCGTGTAGTGTTCCGTGCGTTAAAAAACGGAACGACAAATGTTTTTAAAGCGGTAAGAGAGATGATACTTCACAGTGGGCTTCCGTTTGAGCCGGCCAAAATAAATAAACAATGGCCGCGTTTTTCATACGGACCGTCGTTATCGGTGCATCAGCAAGCTTTACGGGAGTACGTCGATGTTTATTTAAGTGCGCTTGTTCCTGCTGAGGAAGTGCAACGCAAGTTAGAAGAGGCCAGCGCGGGCGAATTGGTTATTTTAAATGTCCAGCGCGTGCCTTACGCAATGCCTTCCGTGCAAAATTTGGCGGCCGCTGCCATCTATAGCGTAGAAGGGCCTTTTGCATCCTTCGCGTTGGAACAAACGGTTGAAAATTATTTTAACGCGCCGCGGGTGGAAGCCGTATACCGTAGCGAGAGTGGGCTTGCGCTTAGCAAAAATATTAAACCATACGTATTGCAAGTTCAAACGCTCTGTGCGGATAAAATTCGGTTAACATTGGCGTGTGCAGAAGGGAAGTGGATCTCCCCGCAAGAAGTGGTGGCTTCATATTTGGGGATGGAAATTCCGGCCCAACAGGAAGATTGGACCGTGGAGGGATTCATCTTTGTAAGGGAAGGGTTGTATTGGCAGGATAGCCAAGGTGCCCTCTATTTAATTTAACGGAGAATTTGTTATGAGTAAAAATGTGGAAACACAGCCGGTGGTAGAAGTGTTGGTAAACACTTCTTTTGAAGAAACACGTATTGCTATTTTAGAGAACGAACGAGTCAACGAACTCGTTTGGGAGCGCCGCGGAGCGCTGAACATCGTAGGAAATATTTATAAGGGCACGGTGGAAAATGTATTGCCCGGTATTTCCAGCGCGTTCTTAAACATTGGGTACGAGAAAAATGCTTATTTATACATTTCCGATGTGATTGGGACGGACAAAAAGAACATTGATAAGGTCTTGCACAAAGGGCAAGAAGTAATGGTGCAGGTAGTGAAAGATGCTATCAGTACCAAAGGAATGAAGGTAACCATGGATGTAACGTTGCCCGGCCGTTATTTGGTGTTGACGCCGCATCAAAGTTTTGTGGGAGTATCTAAAAATATCGAATCGGCCGAAGTCCGCCACAAATTAAACGAAGTCGTTCAAGATTTGGCGGCCAAACATTTAAACGGGATGGGTTGTATTGTCCGTACGGAAGCGGAAGAAGCGACACACGATGAACTGGAACGGGAAGTAAAATATCTCTATCGTCAATGGCAATCGATTTTGAAAAAATTTGAAACGTCGCGTTCTCCCAAACTTCTGCACGAAGATATGGATGCTGTTTTGCAGGTGGCACGGGATGTTCTGTCCGAAAACGTACAAGTGTATTTGTTAGATAACAAAAACGATTACGAACGTGTACGCGATTTTGTGGAAAAAAACTCTCCCGATTTGGAAAACCGCGTCCAGCTCTACAAAGGGAAAACGCCGATTTTTGAGGCCTATAACATTGAGCCGGAAATTGATAATTTGCGAAAAATCAAACTACCGCTTCCCAACGGTGGCAGTATCATTATTCAGGAAGCGGAATCGCTTTGTGCTATCGATGTAAACACAGGTAAATTTACCGGGAATAAATCCCAGGAAGAAACCGTTACGCAAACCAATATTGAAGCCGCTAACGAAATCGCCCACCAGTTGCGTTTACGCAACATCGGCGGGATTATTGTGATTGATTTTATCGACATGCGCAAGGCCTCTAGCCGCCGCCGTGTGTTGGAAGCTCTCTCCCAGGCGGTGCAAGGGGACCGTGCAAAAATCCGTATTTTGCCCATCACCAAACTGGGGCTCGTGGAAATGACGCGCGAACGCAAACGGGCCAGTACCGGCAGTTTTATCAGTGAGGAATGTCCGGAGTGTCATGGTTCCGGGCGTGTACTATCTGCCGAAAGTATGCGTATTAAAATTCAGCGCGAAATTTATGATTTGACAAACGGCCGTCCCGGTGGGAACTTGCGGGTTGTGCTGCATCCGATGTTGGCGGAAGCCATTAAAAACCATCAGGACGATATTGAACAAAATATTCACCGCACGCTTAAAATTCAGGCGGATCCGCAACTCGCGTGGGAAGATTATAAAATCGTGTTGGAATAACGTATGTTCAAGCGTTTGTGCCAAAGTATATTAGCCGGGGTTTGCTTATTGTGGGCGGGTAGTGTATATGCACAAAGCCGCGTGGATTTTGTTGTTTCCGGCAAAAACAAGAGTTCTGTGGATGCAATGGAAGTCAACGGGGTAACACTCGTTAATATCCAGCGTGCTGCCCGCAAATTCGGCGTAAGTGTGGAGTTGTTTGCCGCTTCCAAACAAGCCAAGATATCTTCCAAAGGATTCTACGGTATTTTGACGGCCTCGTTGGACGAAGCAATCGTCAACGGGCAAAACGTTGCATTAAGCACCGAAGTTGTCAACAACGGCGGGGATTTAATGGCTCCGGTAGATTTCTTTTTATTGCCTGCATTCCAAAAATCAATCAACCGTTATGTGGAATTCAAAGATAATAAATTCCTGATAGAGCGACGTTTTACGTTGGCGTATGAATCGCCGCAAATAGAAGGCACGGAAAACAAATTGTGGTTTTCCGCACCCGATAATTTGAAATATACGGTAAAACAAATTAATTCGCACACGGTTACGGTTACTTTTAAAAACGTAGTGCTCAAGCGGGATATGCACGAACGTTTCAATACCGATTACATCACTTCTATGGGGGTGATGCAAATGCGGGATGATGCGGAGTTAAAAGTAATTTTGGGCCCCAAAGCAAAAGATTGGGGATTTACTCCCGCGGCGAAAGGTTGGTTTGTTTTTCGCGCGGCGGTAGAAAAAGGAACGCCGGTTTTAAAAGCGGATGATTCAACGACCGTTGCGCCCGAGCAAGAGATTAAGCAACAAACCCCGCGTGCAGCGGATTCCTCCGCTGTAGAATCTCCTTCCGTTTTGAATGAGGAAGATGATTTTGAAGAGATGCCCGCGGATGAGTCAGGCGCTGTGACAGCGGATACGCCGACCGAAGTTCCCGCCGAAGATCCGGCGCCTTCCGTTCCGGTTACTTCCGGGCCTGTTTTTAAAGAAGAGCCGCACCCGTTGTCCATTAGCGCGGTACATCCGAAAATTCGTATTGTGGTAGATCCCGGTCACGGCGGAAAAGACGCCGGAGCGGTGCGTGGCCGTTATCGTGAAAAAGATTGGAACTTGGCCGTAGGGAAAGAGCTGGGCCGCTTGCTTAAAAAAGCGGGATACGAAGTGAAAATGACACGCGAAACCGATGTATTTATTGCATTGGGGGACCGTGCAAAAATTTCCAATAATTTCAAAGCGGACTTGTTTGTTTCTATTCACACCAACGCCACAAAAAATACGGCGGCCAACGGATTCCAAGTATATTTCCGTTCGGAAAAAGCTACCGATAAAGAAGCGGCCGAAACCGCCGCTTTGGAAAACGAAGCCATGCAGTACGAAGAAGCCCACTACAATTTTGTGGATGCGTTGTTGCAATCCCTGGCCAAAAACGAGTTTATGAATGAAAGTTCAAAACTTTCCGGTTACATCCAAAAAGAAGTATACCGTCAGCCGGGCATTGGAATTGCCGTTAATCCGAAAACGGGCTTGCGCCAGGCCAACTTTTATGTGTTGCGTGGGGTAAATGCACCGTCGGTGTTAATTGAGATGGGTTTTATCAGCAGTCCCAAAGACCGTGTAAAACTTTCCAATGCTACCGTGCAGAAAAAAATGGCGCAAGGCATTTTCAACGGTGTGGTGCAATATGCCAATACCGAACTCAAAAATAAGTAAATACAAAATTTACGTTATAATCCCCGGGTACAACCCGGGGATTTTTTTGGGAAAAATCGGGTCAAAGGGCCCTGTCTGCAAAAAGCGTTTTCCAAGAGTAAAAAAAGATTGTGTTTTGAAAGGGAAATTGGTATAGTGTGGTGTAAAGAAAAATTAAGGAGTTTTTACAAGCCCGTTTGCGGGTTTGTTTGCGTTTGAAATATGAGCGAAAAAGAACAAACATCCACCAGTGTAAACACAGCAGTATCTTCGTCGAAAGACGCGATTAAAAATCCGACCCAAACCCAAGGGGTAGCATCCGCCACCTCTTCCGCACAAGCACCGCAAGATGTAACCGCAGCCGTGAATGCAAATGCAGACCAAAAGCCCAATCCGCAAAATCCGTTTTTAATAGATATCCCGGCGATTCCTACCCAGGAAGGACCGATGGGCATCCGTTACGATTTCAACGACGGTGCGCGTGTATTATTGCCGAAAGGGAAATGGCACGTCCAAATTGAAGATGACGAGACGGACAACATCATCTTTGCCTGCGACGCAGATGAAGGTTGGGTGCTAAGCACAAAGAAATACTATATTCCGTTTCGTATTCGCGTATGGGTACGTGGGCAACAAAATCCTGTTTTAAACCACACGCTTGATTTGAAAGGCAAAGATGTACAGCTGAAGTTTCCGGTAGGAACATTGGGCGATACGATTGGCTGGATGACCTACGCAAGCCGGTTTCAAGAAAAGCATGAATGTGCGGCGGAAGTAGCCATGTCGCACAACATGGCAGAAATATTTGAAGCGCAATATCCGAATTTATTCTTCACACACTTACCCGGTAAACCGCGGTTTGAAAAACCCTACGCAAGCTACATGCTGGGGCTGTTTTTCCGGGAAAATACCACCAATCAACCGATTGATTTCCGCAAAGTGGGATTACACCGTACAGCGGGGTTTATTTTAGGGGTAGACCCGCGCGAAGAAGCCCCCAAAGTGCGCTTAGGCAGCAAACGCCAAATCAAAGAACGATATGTATGTATTGCCACGAAAGCGAGTTCACAAGCCAAGATGTGGAACAACGGCTTTGGGTGGGATCAAGTAGTACATTACTTGAAAGAATTAGGATACCGCGTGTTATGTATTGATAAAGAAGCGGTAACGGGTTCCAATTTTACGTGGAACCGTATGCCGCGCGAAGCGGAAGATTTTACAGGTGCTTTACCGTTACAGCAACGCATTGAACTCTTGGAACATGCGGACTTTTTTATCGGGTTAGGTTCCGGTCTATCGTGGTTGGCCTGGTGTGCGCATGTACCGATAGTGTTAATTAGTGGTTTTTCGCTCCCAATGTGCGAATTTTACACGCCTTACCGTGTGTTTAACTCCCACGGATGCAATGGTTGTTGGGATGATGTCCATTGCAACTTTGACCACTACGATTATTTCTGGTGTCCAAAACATAAAGGCACAGACCGTCAATTTGAATGTACCCGTTTGATAACGGGCAAACAAGTTATTAGCCACATCAAACAGTTAATGAAAGACCATCATTTAAATGCCCCCAAAGATGATAAACAGGAGAAAAAATAATGTCTAAACGTACCCACCAACCCGAAAATATATATTCCAGCGCTTGTGTGCAAGCGTTGGAAGAACAATATTGTTCCAGCTGCAGCGCAGCAGTAGTAAGCTCGTGCTGCGTGTCCAGCCATGGGCTGGGATACCGTGTAGTATCACGCATTTACGATGGTGGGCGTCGTGCGGTGTATACGGCCACGGTGGGGGCCATGCTTGCCAACAATATGGCCATGCCGGCGTATGCTGAGGATTATGTGACGGTGACTGCTGGGCAAACGTCTACGGGGTTGGTGATTCCTAATGCTGCCGGTGCATATATTGTACAGGTCAAAGGGGGAACGACGATTGGCACCGTATTAAATTCGGCTGTCGTCTCAAATCATCATGGGGTGGAATCTGTTTATTTAGGGGGAAAAGCATCCGGCACCACAATTAACAATAAAGGGACACAATACCTTACGCGTTCGGATGCGAACGATTCAAAAGGTGGTAGTGCATATAATACCGTTATTAATGATGGTGGTACGCAGTATGTGCGTATGGGGATAACATCCCACACCTCCATATACACGGGGGGCAAACAAATTATGAGCACTTTCTCCGATGGGGCACCCGTTACTGCATACTATACGTCCATTTATGGTGGAGCGCAGAGCGTATTTGGAAATGCAGCAGGTGCAGGCATAGCACGTTCTACCGATATCTATGGTGGTCATCAAGATCTTGGCGCTCGCGCAAGTGCATATAATACCAATATCTACCAGGGAGGAAAACAGATAGTTGGATGGCTAGCATTCGCCTCCGATACAACAGTGGATGGTGGAATACAGCTTGTGTCAGATATTGTGAGCGGAGGGGTAACGTCCAACACAACGGTCAAAAATAACGGCTCGCAAGTAATCAATGCATACGGCAGTGCTTTTGACACTACACTTTCGGCAAATGGATTTCAATATGTAGAAGATAAGGGCTATGCCAGCAACACGAAAGTGGGGACAGGCGGTGCCCAGCATGTTAGGAGTGGTGGTTTAGCCGATCACACCACCATTTCCAGTGGCGGTCATCAATATGTTTCCTCCGGCGGAAAGGTTTCCAGCACAACCATTTCTGCATCGGGGACACAGTATATTTCAGATGGCGGACAGGCCTGGTATACATCGGTAAAAGACGGTGGTTCACAATATATTGAAAGTGGCGGGATGGCCATGTCCACTATTGTTTCGGCCGGGGGGTATCAATATGTATCTTCCGGTGGTAATGCGGTGAGGAACACTGTATTAGCCGGCGGAACGGCAATAGCAGAAACAGGGACGTTTACTACTTCTACTTGGGTGGAAGGAACATACAATTTAGAAGGTACAGCCAGCGGAACCCAAGTATTGGCCGGTGGTGTACTCAATGTAGCAAACGGGGCTACTGCCACGGCTACCTCGGTATATGCGGCAGAAGGAACATGGGGCGCCGGCGTAGAAAATGTGTACGGTACAACCAACGGTACAGAGTTATTTTCCGGTGCCAACAGCAAAGGCGGGAAACAAAATGTTTACTCCAAAGGTGTTGCCAGCGGTACCATTGTATCCGGCGGCGCGGTACAAACAGTTTCTGACGGGGGGTTGGCCACTTCCGGAACAATTCTCGCGGGAGGAACGCAGATAATTTCAACCGGCGGTAAGGAAGATCACACAACTATCAGCGGAACAGCCATTGTTTCCGGGGGCGCGCAATCTATCTCGGCAAAACTAGCCGGAGCTAACGCAGTACAAAGCGTTTACGGAATGGCAAATAATACAGAAATTAGAAACGGTGCTTTACAAGATGTAAGGGTTGGCGGTGTAGCGAACGATACCGACATTATGGGAACACAAAAAGTACAAGGTGTTGCCAATAATGCCATTGCTACCGGTAATGGTGCGATGCAACAAGTTTATAGCGGCGGAATTGGTGTAGGGACGGTTTTAAGCGGTGAAGTGCTACCGAATGGGAGCATCGCTGCTACCTTCCAATATGTGCTTACGAGCGGAACCGCCAGTAACACTTCTATTTACAACAAGGGTAGCCAGTTGATAGGGTCTACTAATATATCTTCTACGTGGACGGGTGCAGGTGCAGTTGCTTCCAACACCACGATTTTTTCAGGCGGGTTACAACGTATTTCCCTCAACGGAACGGCCGTAAGTACCACTATTAGTAAAGGGGGGGTACAAGAAGTTTTAGCCGGTGCGTCGGCAAATAACACTTCCATTAGAAGTGGCGGTGTGCAACAATTGGGCCGCATGCAAAACAATTCAGTCCTCTGGTCCGGCGGTACGGTCAGTGATACAACCGTATTCAGTGGCGGTTCTCAGCTTATTTATGCCGGTGGTGTAGCTAGCAATACCACGGTATCAGCACATGGTTATCAAGCCATTTACGAAAGCGGCTCTGCCGATCACACAACGGTAATGGCCAATGGCAGCCAATGGATTTATGCCGGCGGTGTAGCCACGAATAATATAGTATACGACGGCGGGAAACAATATGTGTATGCGGGCGGAAAAGTAAACGGAACGGTGCTTACTTCAGATGGATACCAACAAATTGCTTCCGGTGGTCAAGGTTCCAGTACAGATATATCCGGTACGGAAGACGTAGAGGCAGGGGCCTTGTCGGAAGACGGAAGGATTCTGGCAGGTGGTGTACAAAACGTATACGGTACGGCCAACAATATGATTGCTTTGGCTGCATCTGAGGGTAAAAATCCTGGTACACAAAATGTATTTAACGGCGGTATAACCAATAGCACGGTACTTTCCGGCGGTATTCAAAATGTATCCAATGGTGGTAAGGCCAGCAAGACGATAATTTCTTCCGGTGGTAATCAAAATGTTTACTCCGGTGGTATAGCCGATGGTACGATCATTCGCAATAAAGGTAAACAAACTATTTACAAGAGTGGTATAGCCAGTAATGCAATTATATCTTCCGGTGGTAGCCAGTATATTTCGTCCGGCGGTAAGGCAAGCGGAACGACTATACTTGCCAGTGGATCTCAATTTGTTTCCTCCGCAGGGAAAGCATACGGCGCGACGTTGGACGGAGGATATCAAGTAGTATCTTCCGGCGGATGGGCTTCTGATGTGACTATTAATGCAGGTGGTAGTCAGGCCGTGACCGGAGAAGTTTCTAAAACGATTATTAACGAAGGTGGCTCTGCACAAATATTTAGGAGCGGTTATGCCTACGACACGATTATTAACAGTCAAGGGAAACAAACCGTGCTGGGTTCTACCAAGAAAACAACGATTAGTAAAGGTGGTGTGCAAGAAGTTACAAACGGAGGTCGTGTAGAAAGTACGAATATTAGCGGTGGTGTACAATACCTATGGGAGGGGAGCGCTGATAGCACGATTATAAACAGCGGGACCCAATGGGTTGGATACGAAAATACCGCCGGAACGAGGACTGCTACTAATACGAGCATATATGCCGGGAATCAACAAGTAATATCCGGTTTAGCAGATCAAACCTTTATTTATGGTGGAGTCCAAAGCGTGGGTAGCAAAGGTTCTGCTACGAATACTACCGTTTTCAATGGTGGAAAACAAGCTATTTTGGCAGGAGGTTCTGCCATTAGCACAATAATATCTGCCGGTGGTTTACAACACATTTCCGATGGTGGATACGCCAGTGGAACGGAGGTGCTAGAAAGTGGTAAGCAAGTTGTGTTTAATGGCGGCTGGGCCGATTATACCCGAGTATCTGCCGGTGGTTCTCAGTATGTGTCTGCGGGTGGTTCTGCTACGAATAACTGGGTAGAAAACGGGGCTCACTATACTGCTGAACAAGGGGCTTACATCACCAGTCTTAATGTAGACGGAATTTTTGAATTGGAAGGTACCGCCAATGATACGGTAGTTGGCGGGAACGGAGAAGATTACGCTACGGTAAATGTTCGCAACGGTGGTGTAGCGAACCGCACGACGATTAAAAATGGCGGTGAACAAAATATTTACACGGGTGGTACGGCCAACAACACAACTATTTCTGCCGGTGGTGTAGAGAATGTATACGAAGGTGGTGTGGCCAATAACACGATTGCCTTAGCAGCAGCAAATGGCTTAGCAGCTGGTACGCAGAACGTATGGGGAACAACCAATAGCACGGTGCTTTCCGGCGGTATACAGAATGTATCTTCCGGTGGTGTGGCCAGCAAAACGACTGTAAGCAACGGTGGTGTACAACACATTTACTCCAGCGGTAAAGCAATCAGCGCAACCGTATCCGGGGGTGGTTCACAGGTAATTGATCCCAACGGATCAGCAGAGAATACAACCGTTTCTGCTAGAGGGACGCAAGATGTGTATGGGACGGCGATATCCAACTATATTGCAGGGACACAATATGTAAATAATGGTGCCACAGTTTCTAACACATATATTTCTAACGGCGGGAAACAAATTGTAAGTGGCGGAACTGTTAGTAAGACGTATGTTTCCAACGGTGGACAACAAATTGTTTCTACGATTGGGGCAGGTGATTTGGATGTAACAAGTACGGTTGTATTTGCCGGTGGGAAACAAACTGTGCAAGGGATGTTCACGCGTGTATCCCATACAATTCTTTCTGGTGGAAGCCAAGAAGTAGGAGATGCAGCTGGAGCGAGTATAAAAGCATATTCCACGGTGATTTCCAATGGTGGTGTACAAACAGTAATTGCCAACGGGGAAGTATACGATACACAAATCAGCAACGGTGGTAAACAAGAAATCCAACAAAATGGATGGGCCAGCGGTACGAGCATATTTACCGGCGGTTCTCAAATTATCAACAACGGTGGCGAGGCCAGCGCTACGATTATTTCCGGTGGGGAGCAACACATTTCCAACGGTGGTAAGGCCAGTGGCACAACTATTTCAAATGGCGGTAACCAATATATTTCCGAGGGTGGCACCGCAGTGAGCACCACGGTATTGGCTCACGGTTCGCAATATATCTACGGCGGAGGATCTGCGGACCATACAACGGTAAAGGCCTACGGTAGCCAATGGATTTATGAAGGTGGTATAGCCACGAATAACACCATTGAAGCCAACGGTAACCAATGGGTAGCGGCTGGTGGTATTGTAAACGGAACAACCATTACTTCCGGTGGTTGGCAATATATTGAAGACGATGGAGTAGAAGAAGGGACGGTTGTAGAAAGCGGAGCGGTAGATAATGTAGAAGGAACCGCCACTAGTACACTGATTAAAGCGGGTGGTGTACAAAACGTATATGGTACAGCCAATGACACGACCGTATTAGGAGCCAGTAATGCAGCACCTGCTGGTATCCAGAACGTATGGGGAACGACGAATGATACGATACTTTCTGGTGGTGTAGAGAATGTTTCTGAGGGTGGTATAGCGAACAATACGATAGTGACTTCCGCAGACATAGCAGGTTCGAAGGGCGGGCGGTTACACGTATATGAAGGAGGACAAACTTCCGGTACGCGAGTATCTGCCACAGGGGCGGAGCAAGTATTAGGAGGGACGGCCAACGGGACGACCGTATCTACGGGAGGTTACCAAGAGATAGGTTCGGGAGCCACGGGTGGTACAGCGAACGATACGATACTTGCCGGAGGGACGCAAACGGTCTACTCTACAGGTATAGCCAATGACACGGTGGTATCAGCGGGCGGGACGCAGAATGTAGGGTATGCTCCGAACGATGTGTTGGGAGGAACTGCGAACCGGACCGTTATATTGGAAGATGGCCGACAGGTTGTATATGACCAAGGTATAGCCACAGACACAGTGATATCGAATGGAGGGCAACAACACATCTCTAATGGTGGTTTAGCCGTTGGCACGGTGATATCCGATGGTGGGCAAGCATATGTATCGAATGGTGGTAAAACACGACAGACGAAGATAACTGCTGGCGGGAAACAGAATGTACTTGCCGGAGGTAGCACGTATCAAACGAGTGTTTTTGGTGGTATCCAAAATGTTAGTGAAGGTGGCATAGCGGAAGAAACAGAACTACAAAACAACGGTGTTCAAAATATATCCAATGGTGGACTGGCAAAGAACACGCTT
>JAEEGL014804613.1_pt1 | contig 30369 bp, 17 predicted proteins | sample 9134231 | NCBI WGS metagenome assembly JAEEGL01 (sample SAMN16246548, study PRJNA631951) | gut metagenome | biome: gut microbiome; feature: rumen; material: fiber-attached | host: Bos | place: Iran: Karaj | collected 2018-10 | reverse complement strand
GCGGGCAAATCCACCAAGGAAGTAACAGCCGCCTGCAATAACTACTGCAAATACTGTAGAAACTACTGTTCCAGTTTTTACTGCTTTTTCTGATTTAATTGAATAGAACTTGCCGACCATCTGTGGAAGCCCCCAGGTACCAAGAGATGTAAGGATGATTACACCAAGAAGGTTGAGAGGATCAGGTCCAAAGAAGGAAGCAAACATTCCGTTCATTCCTTTGAGGGCTGGAGCAGCAACGGTTGCATCAGCAGGAATCTGTGAAAGCTTGTTGAGTGCGCTTAAGAATCCGCCCTGACCTGCGATAACTGCTGCAATTACTGCAATAATACCGCCGAGCATGATCAAGCCCTGAATGAAGTCGTTGATTGCTGTTGCAAGGTATCCGCCAAGAATTACATAAACTGCTGTAAGACCTGCCATTGTGATAACACAAGTGATATATGGAATATCAAATGCAAGGCTGAACAGTGTTGAAAGTCCCTTATAAAGAGATGCTGTATATGGAATAAGGAAAACGAATGCAATTGCGGCAGCGGCAATTCTTAAAGACATGCTGTCATAGCGCTTTCCAAAATAATCTGGCATTGTTTTTGCATCAAGGTGATGTGTCATAACGCGTGTGCGGCGACCCATTACAACCCAGGCAAGAAGCGAACCTAAGAAGGCGTTTCCAAGTCCAATCCAGGTAGATGAAATACCGTATTTCCATCCGAACTGGCCTGCATAACCAATAAATACTACGGCAGAAAAGTATGATGTACCGTAAGCAAATGCTGTGAGCCATGGACCAACGCTTCGTCCACCCAAAACAAATCCGTTAACATCTTTTGCCTGCTTGTGGGCATAAACACCAACAACAATCATGATGGCAAAGAAGATGATAAGCATAGCGAGTTTAAGTATCATAAAAATCCTCTACATATGTGTTTCTATATATAGTAATAATATAGACAAAATTGTAAAAAGTGTCAATTATTAATTCTTTACAATGATGAGGTTTTGTGGAGCTACGGCTTTTTGATATTGCTTAAAGAGGTTTCTTTGTGCATAAAATCGGCGGAAGAGTTGAGTATAAGGCAGTTTGTCTCTTTTTCGCGCGCGTGAAAGCCGTTTTAATGCAGGAGCCGTTACAAAAAGTACCTTCTGGCAGTGTTCAAGCAGTTGAGGAGTTTTGTAAAGCACGGTTGCATTTATAACGGCTTTTGGATTTGCCGCAATAAATTCTTCTATTTGTTTTATGATGATTGGATATACAATTGATTCCTGAATGTTGAGCAGTTCCGGGAAAGAAAACAGCAGTTTGCCTAAAGCCTTGCGGTCTATTGAGCCGTCTTCGTTTGTAAGCTTGATGTTCTGTTGTTCTGCGTATGGTACAAAGGTTTTTAAGACTTTGTCTTTTACAAGTTCTATTGCATCGTGAACAAGGATATCTGCATCTACGCAGGCCCAGCCTTCTTTTTCAAGTTGAGAACAGATATAGTTTTTTCCTGCAGCCATTGGCCCGGTTACGGCTATGACGGTGCAGTCGCTCGGAATGACGGTGTTGATGTCTATCAATGGAATTCTCCCCAGTTTGTTCCGTATTCAATGCTTACCCGTAATGGGACGTCAAGTTCAACTGCATGCTCCATTTTGTCTTTTATAAGTTCAATAGTTTTTTCTATTGTTGATTTATCGTCCGGACATTCGAAAATAAGTTCATCGTGTACCTGAAGCAAAAGCTTTGCGGGGCTTTTTGTTTCTTCCAGTGCATTGCTTATGCTTATCATTGCTTTTTTTACGATGTCGGCAGCACTTCCCTGAACAGGTGAGTTTACAGCAATTCGTTCAGCTGCTGCTTTTTCAACTTTATTACGGCTGTTTATTCCAATTATAGGTCTAGTTCGGCCAAAGATTGTTTTTACTGTTCCTATCTGTTCTGCACCGGCTACAGTTTCTTTTATAAAGTTGTCTACATCGGCATACATGCGGAAGTAGTTGTCTATGAATTGAGCAGCCTGAGTTCGAGAAATGCCTAAGTCGTTTGCAAGGCGGAACGAACTCATTCCGTAAATTACACCAAAGTTGATTGTTTTTGCAGTTCGGCGCATTTCTGGAGTTACATGCTCTGGCGGTACATTATAAATTAAAGCTGCAGTTGCCTTGTGAACGTCTGTGCCGTCTATAAATGATTTGCACATGTTTTTGTCGTGGCTAAGATGAGCAAGAACAACAAGTTCAATTTGAGCATAATCTGCAGAAATGAGAACCTTTCCTTGCGGTGCAGTAAATGCGGCGCGGATTTTTCTACCGGCATCTGTGCGGACCGGAATATTTTGAAGGTTAGGGTCGCGGCAGCTCAAACGGCCTGTTGCAGTTCCTGTTTGTACAAAATCTGTGTGAATACGGCCGTCTTTGTCTGTGAGCTGGGGCAGAGTTTCTACATAAGTAGAATTGATTTTTGCAAGCTCTCGGTATTCAAGAATCATTCGCGGAACCGGATCATATAATGCAAGCTCTTCCAGAACTGACGTATCTGTTGAATAGCCTGTTTTTGTTTTTTTGCCTGATTTAAGATGGCGTTCTTCGAATAATACTGTCTGCAGCTGTTTAGGGGAAGCAATATTAAATTCGTGCCCAACTTCCTTGTAGATGTTTTGTTCTATAAGACCGATTGATTTTGTTAATTCCTTGCTGTAATCGTTTAGTGATTTTCCGTCAAGGTGAATGCCTGTAAGCTCCATTTTTGTAAGGATTGGAAGCACCTGCATTTCCATCATCAAAAGCTTTTTGAGTGTCTGAGTTTTGTCTGCTTCAAAAGGTTCACGGAGCTTGAGTCCAAGCTTGAATGTAAAGTCTGCATCTTCTGCAGCATAGCGGTAAGCCTGTTCTAACGGAACGTCTGCAAAGGTCTGACCTTTTTTTACTATGTCTGAAAATTCAATTCCCTTTAACCCAAGTAATGTTTCGCCAAGATATTCAAGGGAATATCCGTTTCTGCCGGTTCGTTCAGGATTGATGAGCCATGCGGCAACCATTGTGTCGTAAAGCTTGCAGCCGTTAAAGATTTTTGTAAAGCCCGTGTTGTAAAGAACTTTAAGGTCGAATTTGGCATTGTGCATTATTACAGTAACAGTGCTGTCTGTAAAAATTCGTTCGAGCTGTTCGTATGCCTGTTCCTTTGTGATATATTCCGTTTCATTGAACAAGTCGCTTGATTCCTGCTGGAGTGGAATGTATACGGCTTTGCCTTCTTCGTAACACAAGCTGAAGCCAAGAATGCTGCAATCAAAAGTATTGAGCGAGGTCGTTTCGCTGTCATAGGCAATGAGCTTCTTTTTGTCTGATGATTTTAAGAACGCTGTTATATATTTTTCAAGTTCTACAATGTCTGTAATTGCTTTGTAGCTGGATGTGTCGTTTTGTTTTAATTCGATTTGTGGTTCATGAGCTTCATGCAATCCCTGAGCTTCATGTGGTCCCTGAGCCTGTCGAAGGGTATTTTCATTTAATCCCAACTCTGCATAACTTTTTGCAACTGCAGGTGTTCCATACGCAAACAGTTTGTCGGCAGCAGCCTTGAAATTAAATTTGAGCGGTTCGCCATTCAATGCAGCATCAATTTCTGAACAAGGTACCTCATTACAAAGACGGATGAGCTTCTGACTGAAGTAGGCATTTTCGCGACCATCGGTGAGCTTTTGCTTGAGGGCGCCTTTTATTTCTTCTATATGAGCGTAGATTCCGTCAAGGTCGTTATAATCGGCAAGAAGCTTTGCAGCTGTTTTTACGCCAACTCCATGAACGCCCGGAACATTGTCTGCCGTGTCTCCATAAAGACTCAGAAGATCAAGAAGTTGTGCAGGACTAACTCCCCATTCAGCGGCAACACCTGCTGCATCCGTTAGCTTCCAGGTTTGTGCTCCAGATTCCGGTTTTAATATGAGGGTGTTGTCATCGACTAACTGCATGAGGTCTTTGTCCCCCGAAAGAATCTTGCAGGTTGCTCCCTGTTCACTGCATTTTTTTGCAACGGTAGCAATAATGTCATCTGCTTCGTAGCCGTCGCATTGAAGAACCGGTATTCCTAAGGTTTCAAGAATATCGCAAATCCATGGAATCTGAGCATGAAGGTCATCAGGAGTTTTATTTCGTGTAGCCTTATATTCAGGATACATTTCGTGGCGGAAAGTTTTAGTTTTAGAATCCATTGCCGCAAAAATATAATCCGGCTTGTAATGCTGAAAAATCCAGTGCAGGTTTCTGAAGAACCCAAACAACGCACTGACATTTTCGCCCTTAGGATTTGTAAGCGGTCTGCTTATGAATGCAAAGTAACATCGGAATATAAGTCCGTAGCTGTCCAATATATAAACTGTCTTTTTATTTTCGCTCATAAGGTGATTTTAACATCGCCATTATATAAAAATCAATCATAAAAATGAAAAAATGATACCAGCTCCCGTGGAAAATGTCTGTCGGCTGCAGGCTGAGCTTGGTTAAGAATTAGTTATGAAAAAAATGTTGGATGCGGAGTGAAAACCGGCTGACGGCTGCTTCTGAGTGGGGACCGGTCATAGAAAAAATCCGAGGATTTGCGCAGCAAACCGCAGGATTTTTACACAACCCAGCTCAGCCTGCAGCCGACAGACGGTTTTCACGGGAGCAGCCAGCATTTTTTTCATCTTTAAGATTGTATCTTTTTCATATAATGCCTATAAAAAATCACATTTGCAACAAACGTCAAAACCCAGCTTATGGGGTATGTTACATAAATACAATAAACATTATGGAACTGAGGAATCTGGAATATGGTGAAAATCCATATAATGCGGTACAGGCAGGCGCCGCATAAGGATGTTATTACTGGGGTTAGAGAATGTCCAATTCCGCGGATGCTGTTTGACATGCCGTCCATCATGCCGCAAAGGTAATAGGTTGTCATGATAACCCAAAAGCGGCGAACTCCTGCTTCTACAACTTCGGGACTGCTCGAAAAAATGCCGATGAGTTGATTGCGGAATAAAAGGAACAGACCGCCAAGAACAGCTCCAATTACGAAAATGCAGCCCTGCGAAATAAGTATGACTCTTTTTATTCTGTCTGTTTTGTTTGCGCCCATGTTTTGTGAACAGAAGGTTAGCGTGCCTTGAGAAAATCCGTTCATCGAAGTATATACAAAACCTTCAAGGTTTACGGCAGCCGCGTTTCCTGCAATTGCTTCGGCTCCAAAAAGATTTACTGATGACTGAATTATTACATTTGAAAATGAAAACATAATTCCCTGAAAGCCTGCAGGCAACCCGATCTTTACAATTTTTGCAAAAATATGTGTGTTTATTGAAAGCCTTTTAAAGTCCAGTTTAAAATCATCTTTTTCGCGCACTAAAATAATGATTACCGCCAAAGCTGCAAAGCATTGTGAAATTACTGTAGCCCAGCCTACTCCTGCAACATCCATCTTAAAGGAAATTACAAAAATCAGGTTCAATATAAGGTTTAATACGCCTGCAATAAATAAAATGTAAAGCGGTCGTTTTGTGTCGCCTTTTGCACGAAGCAGGGCACTTCCAAAATTGTAAATCATTGTAGCGGTAATTCCGCCAAAGTAGATTTTTAAATAAAGGGTTGCAAGCGTTAAAACTTCGTAGGGTGCCTGCATCAAAATCAAAATATATTTAGAGCCAATTATGCCTACAACAGTAAGCACGACACCGCAAGCCAGCGAAACAAGAATTGAAGTATGAACTGTTTCCTGAAGTTCTTTTGATCTTTTTGCTCCAAAATAATTGGCTGCAACGACATTTGTTCCTATTGAAAGTCCAAGAAAAAGATTTACAAGCAGATTTATGAGAGAGCCAGTTGAACCGACCGCTGCCAGTGAATTGTTTCCTGCAAAACGACCAACTACAACAACATCTGCCGCATTGAACATAAGCTGGAGCAAGCTGGAAAGAATCAGCGGAATTGAAAATTGGAGAAGCTTTGAAAGAATTGGACCTTGTGTAAGGTCAATCTGATTCGATTTACTCATCATCAGTTATTCTAATGAAAAAGGGGAGCATGCACAATGAAAAAATAATTTAAAACTAGTGAATAACAAAAAGCTGTGGTATAATTAACAAATAATGCTGAGGGTATATTAATGAGAATATTACGAACGTTACGGAATTATTTTCTTTACTGTGGAATTGAAAAGGATGAATATAACGCCGTAAAAAAAGATGCATATATTTCGAATTTTGTAGTATGGCGAAGCCTTCATATTTTTATGACCGTAATATTCGGTGCGCTGTTTATTACAACCTTTTTTAATGTACCTTTAACAATTAACCGTGTTTTTTATTTATGCGCATTCTTGTATTCCAGCATTTTCATGTGGTTCTTTTTTATTCTTAAAAAAGATTCTCTTCTGGCGCAGTTTCTGATTTATATTTCAATAACCATGCTGTTTTTGCTTGGTGGCTTTATTACTAAAAATAATCCTGTTGCGCCTGCCACAACCTTTATAGCGTTGCTGCTCATTACACCTATGTTCATGATAGATAAACCGTTTTTCATGACGATGGAATTATGTGGAGTTTCAACCATTCTTATAATCTGGATGCATTCAGTAAAGGCTTATGACGTCTGGATGGTTGATTTAATAAATGTAATTATTTTTACGGTAGTAGGTATTTTTCTTAATATTATTGCCAATTCAATCCGCATAAGGGAATTTGTTTTAACCAGAGAAATCAACATTCAAAAAGACACCGACGAAATGACTGGCTTAATGAACAAGTCTGCAATTACAAGAGAGATAAATGAATTCCTTGCAGACCCGCTTTCTGATAAGGGAATAATGTTCATGCTTGATATCGATCATTTCAAAGCTATTAACGATACGTACGGGCATGATGTTGGCGACAGGGTAATTGCTCAGGTTGGAAACTTCCTTTTTAAGAAATTTGTAAACGGAGAAATTGCAGGTCGTTTTGGCGGAGATGAGTTTATTGTTTTTATAAAAGATACTGAAAATCTTGATGCCGTTCATAATATTGCAAAGGAAATTGTTGAAGGCGCTTCTCAAAGCATCATGCTTCCGGATGACAGAGTAAAGGTAAGCGTAAGTATAGGTATTGCAATTTATAAGGGACAGGAAAAAAATTATTCCGAGATTTTCAAAAAGACAGATATTGCCATGTACAAAGCAAAGGCAGATCAAAATACAAGATATTGTATTTACGAATGATTATAAAGTTCCATTGTTTTTTGAAGCTGTCTGTAGGCAGTAAGCTTGTCTGGCGTATTAGGATTTGCAAGCCTCACAATTTGTGAAAGCTCAGATGCTGCAATTTTTGAATCTATCTGCGCAAGTTCTGAATCAAGTTCCGGCCCTCCAATCATACATTTTTCAACAGCCTCATTTATAAGTGCAGTAAGCGATTTTAGTTCACTGAAGAAGGTCGCCTTTATAGCCGAAATGTCTGCCACTTCAGTTGCTTTCTCGGTCCCTGAGCCTGTCGAAGGGGTCGCATCCCCAATAATCCCATCCACAACTTCCACTCCAGGAATCCTCATGCTTGAACTGCTCAAGGTATATGTTTTTACATCGAGGCAGGAAGAAATCTGGCTTTCAAACCACCATGCAAACATCTTCATTCGGGAATCTGTAAGCACCTGATTTCCGTTATAGTCAAAAGCATACTGCGGATTAGCACCAAATCGTGAAGCACTGTTAAATTTTTGAATAGAAGAAAGCCTGTTTGCGCCTATATTAAAGCTTTGTTCAGCACTGCTTCCTTTAATGTGAGTTTGTCCCTGAGGATAAGATAAATCAAGCCCTGCAAAGTAAATGCGTTGGGCACCAAGCTTACGGCAAAGATTCCATGCAGAGCTTGCAACTGAACCTCCGGCTCCTAAGTCTCCAAACTCACCAAGTGCTTTTTCAAAATAACCGCTTACAGGGAACATTTCTGAACACAAAATAATCTCTTTACATTTAAAACGGAAAACTGAAGGATAAACGCTGAGCGGACATACAAGAATGCTTGATGGTGAACTTAAGCCTGCAATATGCTTATAGGCATAATACTGAGGGTCTGTTATAACAATATAATCAGGTTCAACGCCCGCTTTGAGCAGTGCATGAAGTGCAGTTTCTACACAAACAATCACAGCCTGTTTTTTTAAATGCTTCATTTTTGGAAGCAGCGTTTCTAGCGAAGGGCCTGCCGCTACTACAACAAAATCCTTTGCAGTACATTTTTCAAGCTGATTAACGGTACTTCTTTTTCCAATCTGGTCAATGTTCTTTAATGAATTTCGTATCCAGAGCTTTTCGAATTTTTTGTAGGTAGCAGCATTAATATCATCTTTGTCGCGGTTTCGTTCAATAAGTGCAATGACAGAATCAAAGTAGGGGCGTGCATGCTGAATGAAAGATGGAATTGCATAAACATAAGCAGCTGAAACACCGGAATTGCCAACGCTTACCTCATTGCCTTCTAAAAGTCCCATAAGAGAATTAGCAGGGCAGCCTAATGCAATTACAAGCTTTTCAACTTTAAAAACTTCACTCCAGTCAACATAAAAAAGAGCACCAAAAAAGTGAAAAGGATCAGGTTCTATAAGAACAAGCTTTTTTACGGAACATACTGAAGGCCCCACACCCGTGCCGCTTGTATTAATAAGCTTAGCCATAGCGCAAAACTGCCAGCCAAGTCCTGCACCCATAAAGATTACGGTTTCTTTTTCTTTTGCTGCAAGCTGTGCCGCAGTACTCATTGCTTCGCGTTCAGGATTATATGAAGAATGCAAAAGCATGTTGTCTATTTGAGCAGTAAGGCTTCCGTTTTTAGCAGGCATAATTGACCAGAACGAAAATGCACCTTTAGTTTCACCGTTATTGTTAATATCTTCTATTATATTAATATAAAAATCAGCAAGTGCGGGAAATCTTGATTTAAAAGCCTGTATGTTTTTATTCCAGATAGAGTTCAATTATTGTATTCTCCGTAAGTGGAGTTCCCGGCTCCGGATTTTGACTGGTTACCCAGCCGCTTCCGTTTATATTAAGCTTACCCTTTGACTGTTCCATAAGTGGCAGTAAATCTTTTTTAGAAAGGCCTGTAAAATCTGGTGTAAGCTCACCAATTGAAATATTAGCAGTTGTAGGAATTGTAATGACACCGTTGTGTTCTACGGAAGAAGCTTTTCCTCTGCTCATACCCATATAATCAATAATAGTATCTGCGGCTTCTGCAATAACAGGAGCAACAATTCGTCCACCGTAAGTTTCGCCCTTTGCTTTTTCTACTACAATGTAAAGAACAATTTCGGGCTCATCAACAGGGAAAATTGCAAGACAGCTGGAAAGGAAGTCTGTATCGCTGTAGCCGCCGTTTATTTTGTCGGCCATCTGAGCTGTACCTGTTTTTACACCAATTGCAACGTCGCCGATATTAGCGCGGGCACCAGTACCTGTAGTTGCAGTAGTTTCCATACAGCTCAAAACATATTCAGCAGTAGTTTCTTTAAATACACGGTTTTTATATTCCGGCTCGTGTTCGTAAAGTATCGTGCCATCCTTGTCTGTGATTTTGTGAATGACAGTAAGTTTTACCGGAACACCACCGTTTGCAATTGCAGTAGCAGCCTGTACCATTTGAAGTGCGCTTACGCTTATTTCCTGACCAATTGCGATTGTAGGCTTAGAACGGGCAGACCATGACTTACTGTCGCGGTCTTTTACAATGCCTGTAGTTTCTCCAGTAAGTTCAATTCCAGTTCTCTGACCAAAACCAAGTTGACGGATTCTTGCAATAAATGTATCTTCACTTACACGGTCACTAATCTGGCCAAGAACATCATTGCAGGAATACTTTAATCCTTCGCGTGGAGTAAGCCATCCGTGATTTTCAAGACATTTGATTCTTATAGTTTCTCCACCCGGGATTTTATGCTCGTAAGCGCCGTCACACAAAAAGCTGTCATTAGGATTAATTGCGCCTTCATCAAAAACAATGCCAAGAGTAAAAATCTTAAATACGGAACCAGGTTCATACGCATCTGCAGCAGGCTTGTTCGTCTGTTCTGCAATTGTAGCACTTCCATATTCATTAAGGTTTGCAGAAGGAAGGCTTATATATGAAAGAAGTTCACCTGTTCGTGAATCAACTGCTAAAAGCATCATGCTTTCTGCCTGAGTATTTTCCATTGTTTTGTAGGCAATCTGCTCAAGCTTGTACTGAAGGTTAGCATCAATTGTAAGGTAAATGTTTTTTCCCTGTTCCGGAGTTTCAAGAGTTTTATCAATTTCGGGGTAGAGTACGCTCTGCTGAGAAAATTCAATTCCCGCTAGGCCAGTTCCTTCATCACCCATATAACCAATCAACTGAGAAGCAAGTGCTCCGTTAGGATATACGCGGCCCGGAAGCTTTTCGAAGTTAACATAATTGTACCCGCATTCCTTAGTTCGCTGGCTGATTTCTTCATATTCAGTTTGGGAAGCCTTCTTTTTAAGAATTACATATTCGCGCTTATTATCAACCCTTGAAAACAGGTCTTCTTCAGCAATGCCAAGCACCGGCGCCATGTTTTTACTGAATAATTGAGTATTTTTGATGTCTTTTGTGCTTACACCGATTCTGTAAAAATTTGTCTGAACTGCAAGCGGAACTCCTGAACGGTCAACAATGGAACCTCGTTCAATAACGGGAATATTCTGAGGCTTTGGAGAAGCCGGTTGAAGTGCAAGGCGCATGTATGCAACAAGAATAGCTATTACAAGAAGTCCGCAAAAAGAGAAAAAAACAATCAGCCTTTTGTTCTTAAAAAATGAATTCAATTTGTTCCCGCCCAAAATGCAAATAAATACATTTAAACTATACTCTTATTTTGGCCGATAGACAAGTATGGAAATAATCAGTTTTGTACAACAATCCAAAAAAAAGAGGACAATTACGCTTCCTCTGCGCCATAAAAGTATAAATTCAGTTTCCTACGCCTATACATATCCTTCTGAAAAGCATATTTTCAAGGCAGGAACTGTAAGTAAAGATATAACTTTAAAAAGCTGTATTGCAGGTGTAGGACAGGGAATTACAAATTTTGGAAGTCTGATTGCGCAGAATATAAAGGCAATCGTTATTTCTATATTTGTAATACTTGGAATTGCGGGGCTTGTTGTAACGGCATTTTTCATTACGGATTATACGCTCAGTCATACAAAAATAATTACTCTTAATGCAGAAGATTCCTTTGATATAGATTCTCTTGATGAAATAATGAAGAACTTTGCACTTGAAGTTACAAGTGACGTTGATGAAAACGGACTCCTTACAGACAGTACCGGTGCTGCAATTTCGGCAAGCCTGCTTTCTCAGCCGGTAGAGTATCAGACATATAAGGTAAAAAGCGGCGACACAATAAGCGGAATTGCTAAGAAGTTTTGTCTTACAAATATTTCTACACTTATTTCCGTAAATGATATTGGAAACGTTCGTCAGCTGGGGGCTGGTCAGAAGCTTAAGATTCCTTCAATCGACGGAATTATTTATACGGTAAAATCAGGCGATACACTTGAAAAGATTGCCACTTTAAATAATATCAAGCTTGAAAATATACTTGATGTAAACGAACTAACGACAGAAGCTTTGACTGTAGGACAGCAGCTGTTCCTTCCTGGAGTTGGACTTGACCAGAAGACACTTCAGTCAAGAATGGGTGAGCTTTTCATTATTCCAATTTCTGCAAGCTTCAGATGGAGTTCTCCTTATGGCTGGCGTGCCGATCCGTTTACAGGAGTTCAGTCATTCCATACCGGAACAGACATGGATTGTCCAGAAGGAACACCAATTCTTGCTGCAATGAGCGGAAAGATTTCTGAAGTAGGAAACAACAGAACCTACGGAAACTACATAATCATAAACCATGGAAACGGATATCAGACCGTTTATGCACATATGTCAAAAACTATTGCAAAGAAAGGTCAGTGGGTTAGTCAGGGCACAAAAATTGGTCTTGTAGGCTCAACAGGCTATTCAACCGGTCCACATCTTCATTTTATGGTTTATAAAAACGGAAATAGAATAGACCCGATGACGGTACTTAAAAAATAGGTGAAAAGAATGTATAATATCAGTGTAAGTGTTTGCAAAGGGTGCGGAAGAACCCTTAATAAAGATTACTTGTATTGTCCATGGTGCGGAGTTTCAAGAGTTTCTAATGATAAGGAATCGCTTGAAATGATGCTCAATCATTACGAGGAAAACAGAAAAGATGTACGACGAAAGCAGCTGTACGAAATGGAGCGCGAGCTTGAAGATTTGGAACAGGAGCTTTCGGTACTTGTTTTAAGTGCGGAGATGCATAAATGAAAAAATATCTGATTGCTGTAGCATTTGTTTTGGTAAGCGCGCTTCCTCTTTGCGCAAAAATTTCTTTTGGTACTTTTGATATAAATCAGAATGATGAGGTTCTGTTTTCACTGAGCCAGAATATGCCTGGAACAAACGCCTACAGCTCACTGTTTTATTCAAAGCTTGTAAACGGTGCAAGCAAGAATATGCCGGAGCTTCTTACATGCTACCCTGAGCAGCTTGAGCTTTTGGAAGACGGTACAGTACTTCAGATAAGAAACCGCTACGGAACAGGAAGATACAACACAAAAACAGATTCGTTTTCATGGTATGAAAAAAACAATGGCATTCCCGTAAACTCACTTCCAGTTTCACCATATTCAATCAGTTCAGACGGAAAATGGCTCGTTAAAATAGAAAAATATTCACTTTCTACAGGCTCACTTGTAATTCAGAACGTTCAGAGCGGAAAAACAGCAGTTTTGTGCGAAAGTGTTCGCCAGAGCTATAAGACATTACCAGTAAAATGGTCGCCTGACGGAACAATCCTTATTTATGAAAAGGAAGGATCTCTTTATTTTTGTAATCCAGAGGCAGTGCTCCGCAAGGTAGAGATGGATGAAAAATACCGCAAGATTGGTCGCGGTACAATTAATGCAGTAAACTGGTCTAATGAAAAATCACTTATTTATATAGATGATTATTTAGTATATCAGATTAATTCAAAAGAGCTTTATACACTTGGACTTTATTCAGGAATTATAGGTCAGGGTAAGGCAATAGGCCGCCTTCCTTCTCAGTTTAATTCAGCTAGTGACCGCTTCAGCGTAAACAGCTCTGCAAAATCTTTCGTAATCGTTCAGAATAATAAGCTTTTTACATATCTTAAGCTTCAGAATCAAAAGCATTCGTGTGATTATATGGATGTTGTTTATTCACGCCCATATACCGATTCGTCTGCTTCGCTTGTTGATTATTTTATTTTCTGGGATTCTTCTGATCAGCCTGTATTGTGGCTCGAAAAGCTTCCTTATGACGGCAGCAAAGAAAAGGGCGCAGTTTATAAGCTTGGAACAAAAACAACTCAGGTGCTCGAAATTGAAGATTCCGGAAAGCCTTTTATTTCTCCAGACGGAACAAAAGTTGCCTTTTATGCAGGTGCTGCAATTTATGTTTATGATATTAACAACTGGCAGCGCGTAGCAGATCTTCTTGGCGAAAAAATTGCTTCTGCAATCTGGGTAAACCGCAATGTAATTTATGTTGGCGGCGAAAAATCAATCCGCAAATGGAATCTTTTGTCTAATACAAATGAAGTAATAATGCTTTCTTCTGCAGTAGCAGGTTATTGGGAAGGCAACGAAGACACGATTGTAGCAGATACAGGCTCTTCAAACTATTATAAATACAATTCCGAAAAGAAAACCTGGAAAAAGACTTCGGTAGCAAATGCAAACGCCAAAAGTCAGAACGGCCGCTACAGATTATTTACTGGAACAACCTCAAATAATCTGTACGAAAACGCTCTTTATGTAAGAACCTTGAGCAAAAAAGCAGTTACAAAAGCGTTGTACGAAGAAAGCGTAACAAAAGTTGCAGAACCAAAAAAAGTTGCACTCATTTTCGATGCTTACGACAATGCAGACGGCCTTTCAGAAATCCTTTCCGTATTGCAAAAGTATAATGTGCCTGCAACCTTCTTTATAAATGGTGAATTTATCCGTCGATATCCTTCAGAAACAAAACAGATTGTTTTGAACGGATACCAGACTGCTTCCATGTTTTTCAGCCAGACAGATTTGGTAAATAATCCGTTTGTCGTAGATGAAGAATTTATCCGCCGCGGACTTGCCCGAAACGAAGATGAATTCTTTAATTGCACTGGAACGGAACTTTCGCTTTACTGGCACGGCCCATATTATTCGGTAAACAACGACATAATAAAATACGCAAAAAATGCAGGCTATGACACGGTAGTTTCATATTCACGCCTGAACGATTCAGAACTTTTGGACAAAGATACAAAACCAGAAAAGATTATTGAAGATTACTGCACGACTCTGTCAAAAATTGGCGGTGGAGTAGTCCCAGTTTCCGTAGGTTTTGCACAGGGCAGCCGCACCGAACCACTCTACAATTACTTAGACCTCCTTATCTGCGCCCTCCTTGATTCCGGCTTCGAGTTCGTAGACATTCAAGGTCTGTAACATTACCCGCGCGCCAACACAGTTCCCGCGCCCCCTACAGTCATTTTTATTGCAAAATTCTCATTCTGTGATATTATTATAAGGATAGTATCATAGGATTATTGTATTCTATTTTATACATGAAGGGTGAGTATGAAAAAAAGTAGATTATTTTTAATTGTTAGTTTATTAGTATTTCTTTTTTCTGGATGTGAAGTTGGGTTAGGTAATGCTGTAGACCTTGAAGCCCCTGTAATTACAATTACTTCACCTCTGCCACAATCAAATGTAAAGAAGAATGTTCTCTTACAGGGTACTTGTACAGATAATCTGCGCGTTACTGAAGTTGTCGTTTCAAATAAGATTACCGGTGAAGATTATGGTAAGGCACAGATTTTTGGGGAAACCTGGAAGATTCAATTAACCCTTGAAGAAGGTGAAGTTGAACTTGTGTGTCAGGCAAAGGATGCTGCAAATAATTCATCAACCAAATCTACAAGAACAATACTTCTTCTTGTAGATGAAACTGCACCTGAAGGACTTTCCTGGTATATAGAAAGAGGAAAAGGTATTCAGGTTGCATTGCAGTCAAAGCAGGCACTCGAACAGACAGATTTAGATGAACCTACAAATAAGTATATTCCACAAAATGAAGCATTCACAATTCATGGTAATTTCTATGATGCAATGAGTATAGATACAATCACTCTTACATTAAGCGAAAACGGAAATCCTATAATTTCAAAAACAATTGCTGCCGATTCTGCAAGTCCAAACTATATTGGAGACGGAAAATCAATTTTTGCTCCTGCATTTAAGTTTACACATGATGAACTTGTTAGTGCTTATTCTGCCTTGAGTACAGGAAAACATTATCTTCAGGTTTCATTCTTCTCTCAGGATGATCATAAAAATAGTGTTGAAGAGACTTTACCTTATGTACTTTGGTATCCAGAAAGTGATATTCCAGGCATTATGCAGGCTGCAACAATTAATGAAAATCTTTCTGTAAATGTTGGAAGTTCAATATTCCTTCACTTTTTTGACGATGACGAACTTGTAGAATTAGATTGGGATTTCATTACAAATGACGATTTTACTTCAAGGGGAATAACTCTTCAGAATTTTAATTCAGCAAAAGACAGCTTTACAAATAAAAAGAATAGTCAAGACCTTGCAGGTATTTCTGATTATCCAACTCAAATAAGCGCAGGTGAAACAACAGGACTTTATTATCTCCTTGTTTATGCAAAGGATATTAATGGTAAAGAAAGGGCTAGAATCATTAAAACAGTTGTAGCAGATGCAACTTATCCAATGCTTATTATTGATAAGCCAACAGAAAACACTGTGCCAGATATTAAAGCAGGTACAACTTCAACATTTGAAATTTCAGGCTATAGCTATGATACTGCCGGTAGTAAAAATATTAAAATAGCATATGTACCGGGTAAAGGTTCTAATAAATCTTCTACGGAACTTGAAGCACGCGCTAAAGAAATATTTACTGGCAGTACACTTAAAACTGGTGAAAAATATTTAACATATCCATTCCCTGTTGTTAAAGAAAAAGCTCCTAATGATAACTGGTATATCGAAGCCTTTAATTTTGAATTTGATTCTCTTGATTTTGGAGCAGAAAACATAACTCAAAAATTCTTTGAAATAGCACTTGAAGATACAGATGGAAATATTGTTTACAAACAGTTCAATATAAGTGCAGATACAAAAGCTCCGGATATTATCATCGCTTCTCCGGCAGATAACATGATTGTTTGTGATTATAGAAATAATAATCTGACACTGCGATTCAAAGCGGAAAAAGCTTCTGGACTTGGAATTAAACAGTCTGGCTATAAGATTGAACGAATGGGTTTTGAAAATACAATAAACTGGACTTTTGATGCAGATGATGCAGACAGCGAAGGATATTATCAAGTTGAAATTCAAAAATCAGTTTTGAAGGACTGGGCCGAAGGAACTGATGAGATTTCAAGCGATACTCAGCCAATTTTTGTTTTTTATGCAGAGGATGTTCTTGGAAATGTAGCGAAAGAGCAGCGAACTGTAGTTTTAAGCCCACTTCCTGTTCTTGAAAAAATAATCACAGATTCAATTTCAAAAACTTATCCTGCAAATACTCAAATTAATATTCAGGCAAAGTTTTCTGATTCTGTTAGAGTAATTGAAGCTTCCGGTAAGAAACCAAGAATCAAGCTTGACGGTATAACAGGAACAGGTGCACCTTATTATGCAGTTTATTCTTCAGGAAGCCTTTCAGATACACTTACATTTACATTTACGGTTCCAGATAATGAACAGGTTACTGCTACTCATATAACTTGTATTGGTGTAGATAATGATACCAGCGATACTGAAGCTGCAGAAGAAATTGATCTTAATGGTTGTCAGATAGTTACTAATGTTGAAGGAACAGGTGACGCCTCAATAGCTTTTGTCAGTAATGCAAATTTCTGGGAAGATACTGCACCTGCTGATGTTAAGAAATCAATAGGCTTGGATGGTATTGCTCCAGTAGTTCAAAGCATTACACCAAATACTGGCTTTGATGCTAATGAAGACGGCAATTGGTATGTTAATGCCAATAAAGATATCAAAATCGAATTAGAGTTTTCTGAAAATGTACTTGTAACAGGAAGCCCGAAAATTACTTATAACGGTATAGACTTTAGTTTCCAGTCAATGCAGGGAAGTAAAGTTACTTTTGCGCATAAGGTTATAAATGGTGAAAATGCAAGTCTTGTTTTAAATTCTTCAGGTTTTTCAAATCAGGTTATTTCAGCAATTCAAGATTCAGCCGGTAATAAAATGAAATTTGGAACTCTTGCAGAAGAAAATACAGTCGTAATAGATACAAATGCGCCGGCTTCGCCTTCTGTAATAGGAATTATTGAAGATTCAAATATCCAGATAGAAAATGGAAAAGTTTATAATAATCATCCTGAAATAACAGTTACCGCTGCAGATAGTTCAGATACTGTAAAACTCGAACTGTCTACAAATGGCGGTCTCAGTTGGGAAGAATATAATTATTCAACAACGAATGGGCCTCTTTCATTCTCTCATTTAATTTCAGAAGTAGGAAACTTTATTATAACTGCAAGGGCAACAGACAAAGCTGGAAATATTTCAAATTCTTCTTCAGGAATAGAAATAACTATTAATGATACATTCCCTGTGGTTAATGAAATTTCTGTAGCACGAGCAGACGGCAAATATAAAGAAGGGGTGGATATTGATTTTAAAGTTTTCCTGCAAGATGAAGTAGAAGCATTCCCTGAAGGCTACGCAACTTTGCAATTTACGGGAATAAATTCGGGAAATACTATAACAAGAACTATCCATTCAATCGGTTCTTCTGTTGCAACTAATAAAGTTGTATTCAGATATCCAGTTCACGAAAACGATTATTTTGATGGAGTTCAGATTACTTCTGTAACACTGGAAGGTATTCAAGATAAATATAAAAATCAGGAAAGCGATGCAACTAGGGAAACGATAGAAGCATTGCTTTCTGATGCAAATTATGAAGAAAACTTTAAGCGAGCTGGTATTCTGTTAGATGGAACTGCACCAAGAGTTGTAAGTTATAAGCTTGGAAATAGTGCTACTTATACTTATGGAACAGACAAAGACAAAATTTCTTCTGCTTCAAACGATGAAAATAGTTTCTCCATAACATTAATTTTTGATGATAATATTATTAAGGAATCTGGAACAATAACTCTTCAAAGAAAAGGTGAATGGGCAATCCCACCTGTTATGGATTCTACTACTTTCTTGAAGTGGTATAATAAAATTGAAGATGATGATGATAAGCAGATTCTCATGCAAACAGATAGTGATGGAATTGCTATTACCCATTCACAAACAGGTCAGCCTGTAGGTCCATATCAAAAAATTACACATGGTCTTGATGCATCAGGTGCAAAAGCAGTCCCTGATAAAGCAACTAAATATGTGCTTGATTTTCAATATGGACTTTATGATGCTACCGGTACAGTAAAGAACATAAGGAATGTGTTGTCTTCTGTAGATTATGACAAACATTTTGCAGAAGTTAGAAATGTTATAGTAAATGATAATACAGTTACAATAACATTCCCAGATGCAATTGAAGACGGACAAAACTGGGAGCTTATAATTCCTGATGATTCTTTCCACGACGAAACCGGAAACTATTTTAAGGGGTTAAAATCTGAAGTTAATGCCGGTGCCAATGATTATAAACTAAGTTTGTGGAGTGATAAGGTTGCTGCACCTGTTGTTCGAGTAGAACGATATAGTCATGGATTGGGTGCTTATGGATTGAACGCACAAAATAATGAGATCTTAATTACAGGACATACAACTCATAATGCAACTAATTATGCAAGAAATTCTGGTTCTAATTTAAAACCTCGAGGTTATGCTAATGTAAGAATAGATTGCGAAACTCCAGGAGTTGATATTTATTATAAAAATATTCCAGGTGGTACTGCTGTTTATAATCAAAATACACATACCGCTGCAAGTCCTAGTTCTGTTGCAACAATAACAGATATTAATTCTTCTAGTCTCATTTTTGATACAGGGGGTACTCAAGCTGCAAATGGCGTAACATTTAAGGTTGGAGATTATTCTAATAATGCTACTGATACTAACAGATATTTAACTGCCAGAAAAGATTATGTTTCTGCATACGCTGTAAAAGATGGTTTTGATCAATCTGAAAACGGTTATGAAGGTATTTTTAAAACAATAATCGTTACAACTCTTAGTGGTAAAAATCAGATAAATATAGAAGGTGGTACTGCTCCAGGTGGTGAACCTATAGTTTCTGGCTTCCCGGTTCGTGATGCAACATCTGATATTCGTTACGAGAAAAATGCATATAATACAGGAAATAATTTTGTATGGGTTTCTTATGAAATAATTACAAATTGGGCTTATCTGGAACACTCATCAAATTATTCAAAAACATATCCGAGTCACAGTTATGGACAACTGTTATATGTAAGAAATCTTGAGCATTGGTAGGAGAATGGGTTATGAAAAAGTTATCAACAAATAAAATATTCAATATTGTAAAAATATCTGTTCTCTTAATTGCCGTACTTTTTGCTTCTGCCTCTTGTGATGTTGGTTTGGGTGAGGCTGTTGACCTTCAGGCACCGGAAGTTACCGTATTAACTCCGGAACCTACAAGTTCGGTTGCAAAAGAATTTACAGTTTCTGGAACTGCAAAAGATAATATAGGTGTCACAAAGCTTGAAATCTGTATTACGGAAACAAATCAAAAGTTTATGTGGCAGGCAGGTGAGTGGAAGTATCTTCAGAATAATGAATGGAAGCCTTATGAAAAAGCAACATATACTGGAACTGCTTTAAGTTTTGAATGGAGCATTAATCTTTCTGTAACTGGCGCAAAGTCTGGCGATACTTTTACTATAAGTACAACCGCTGTCGACGAGCAGGGTAATGAAAGTACAAAATCAAAAGATGAAAGAAGTGTTACAGTCGATGTTAATGAGCCTGTAGTTTCCATTATTTCTCCGGCATTAATTATTGATTCTGTTGAAAGCACATTTAATTCATATAAGCTTGAAGATGGAGAGATTATAAAAAATCTCATCAATAAAGATTTTACAATCAGTGGTACTCAAAAAGAAGATACTCATTTGGGTGCTTTATATATTATGCTCGACACAGAAGTTACTTCAACAATACCTTCTGTTACTCAGCAGCCTGATATAAATGCATTGAGCCATGTATATTTAAAACAACTTGAAGGTTCCAGAAGCTGGGAATGTAATATAACTCAAAATGATTTTCCGGAGCAGTACAGAACAGGAAAGCATTTGTTCAGGCTTGTTACAGAAAGCCATGACCTTGCAGGAAATGTCGAAAGAGTAGTTCAGGGCTGGTTTACTTATTGGAATGAAGCCGATGTGCCTTGGTTAATTGCAAGCTTTGGTGAAGATGAATTTAAAGGCGATGAGCAAAAGCTTGTTTACCCTAACTGTTCTTTACAGGGCCAGGCCTACGATGATGACGGCCTTTCTAAGCTTGAAATTGTTGTAGAGGTTTATTCAGACACTGGAACTTGGGTCCGTGACGAAACAAAATGTAAGGTTTATGATCTTTCAGATTCTTATCCAACCTTCTATTCCTGGGGAGTTTATGCCATTTCTAAAAAGAAGAATTTCAGGGTAATCATTAAATGTTATGATAAATATGGAACTGCAAGTCAGACAAAAGAAAGATATCTTGGAATTTCAGATGTAAATCCTCCTGAAATTCATGATTTGTCTCCTGCAAACGGTTCAACAATATTAGGAAACAGCTCTGGAACCTTTACAATTAGCGGAAAACTTCAGGATGATGGCGAATTAAATAAATCTAATTCCTTAAAAATGGTTCGCATTAAGAGTGGCAACGAAATTGATATATTAAATTATTTTGATTCGGGCTACGAAGGCTGGACTACAGAGATAAACGGAAACAAAATATTTACAATTCCTCTTGAAGGAACTGACATTCCTGTTGGAGGTTATTATATTTATGACTTCCAGAAAGATTTCAATATATTTAACGATTTTGGAATAAGTGCAACAGAATCTGATAATGCCTATTCATTTATTCTTAGAGCAAGTGATGATACTTCTGCCAGAGTAGAATCTTATTCTTTGCAAGGCGATACAGAAGCTCCAATTGTTACAATTAATAAAATAACTGTATTTGCTAATGGAACAGGTACCGGTAAATCATACAATTTTGATAATGACAACCAGCCTGTTTTGGATCCTTTTAATACAAATACGGATGGAAGCATTAAAGATAAAATTCAATATTCAGGAACATGGAGTGATAACTCAACAAATACCTGGACAGATAAAACAAAAATAAACAATATCGTATTAAAATGCAAAAATACCGAAATTCCTGTTACAAGAAATAATGATGGAACCTGGACTTCTTCAATAATTTTTCCAGAAAATTCAACAACTTCTTCTGTAACAGCAACTTTAACAGATTGGGGCGGAAATATTGGAGAGTCAAAAGCAAGCTATTCAGTAAACCCAAGTGTTCCAAAAATAGTTCGTATAACTGCAAAAAATCCTGATGGTGCTTATACAATCGGAGATACTATTACTCTTGTAATTGAATTTAATAAACGAATGACCTTTACAGGAAATGGTGGAACATTAAATCTTAATAACAATGCAACGGCTTCTTATGATACTCAGAGTAATACAAACGGTTCTTCAAAACATGAATATAAATATACAATAGAGAGTGGTGATGACGATGTGGACGTGCTTGATGTTACAAGCATAACAGGAACTGCTTCAAATTGGAAAGATTCTCATGATGCAGTACTTACAAGTTTAACTCCAGAAACAAAACTTAATGAAGTTAGAAAAATCAAAATAGACAAAGGCAAGCCTCAAATAAAGTCTATAAAAACTATTACTGCAGAAGGTTCTTATAACGCAGGAAAAGAATTATTCTTTGCTCTTGAATTTACCAAGCCAGTTACTTATACAGATTTGACCAGCGTTAAGCTTGTAATTACTCTAGATGGAGTAGATACCTCTCTTGCTGCTTCACAGACAAGTGCAGAATCCCTCCTTTTCAAGTACACAGTTAAAGATACTGATGGACTCGGTAATAATCCTTCTGTTTTAACCTTCAAGGAATTTTCACTTAATGATTGTGTAATTGAAGATTATGCTCAAAATGAACTGGAATCAAATATTCCACAATCAAGTGCAATAACTTGGAATGCAATTAAGCTTGATAATAAACCGCCTGCAAAGCCTGTAGTTAATATAGCAAATAATTCAATTGTCTATGATGACTCTGGTGTTCAGGTTGAAATAACTGGTTTTGAATCAACACCTGGTACAAAAAAATATTATTCTGTTGATAATGGAGCTTCATGGAAGGATGATTATTCGGATTCTGGAATATCTCTAATATCAAATGGTCCATATACTATAAAGGCATATCAGATTGATGCAGCAGGTAACCCTTCTGATGTTTCAGATGTAAAAGTTGTTCAAGTTGATAAAGGAAATATTCTTTCCTCTATAACTTCAAGTATTCCGGATGGAACTTATACAACAGGTAGAACGATATATGTTACTCTTAATTTTAGAAAGGAAGTAAAAGTAAGCGGATCAAAAATTAAACTTAATATTAATAAAGAAGCAATCCCTGTTTCAGATCCTGGTACGACACCTGTTAAGAGTATAACTTATGCATTTACAATTGCTGCCGGTGATGATACTGATAAGCTTGAGGTTGAAGACTTTATTCTGCCTGCTTCTGGAATTACAGATAAAGATAAAAATGATATAAGTGCGTATGTTGATCTTCCACAAGAGGGTAGTGGTAATACGCTTGGAGAAAACCGTGAAATAAAAATTGTTACTGGCGCTCCAAGAGTTACATCTGTTGATTTTGATTCTGATGGAAAATTGAATATAACCTTCTCAAATACAATTCTAAAATCAGGCGGAAATCTTGTTCTGAAAGTAAAGAATGGACAGTATAAAGCTCCTGGAATTATGACTAAGGCAGAATGGTTGAGTTATAATTCTACAATCCAGGCAAATTATATAAAGGGAACAAATGGTTCCGACGGTTTAGGAAAATCAGATCTTACAGAAAAATATGTATTACAATATTCAAAAGACATGAATGATTCTACACTTGTAGCTGCTTTAACTGCGGATACAGTGCATGCAGATACTGTCACAATTCCAATTGATTCAACAGCTATTACAATTGGTGGCGAATACGATAAGACTCTTATAGTTGATGTTTCTGATGCATACAAAATTCCAATCAAGGGTGCAGAATATGATATATCTATTCCTACTTCTCTTGTAATAAACGAATTAAATACTCCAAATAATGAAGATAACACTCAGAGTGTAAAAGCCCCTGGAGTAGAAAAGCCTGTAATAAGAATTAACAAGAGTAGGGAAACAATAACTGGTTCTGGTACTACTGCAACCATAACACAGCCAACAACAGCTAGTGTAAAGATTGATTGTCAGACACCAAATGCAAAGATTAAATACAAGACGGCTCAGAAAGAATCTGCCACCAAGGAATTAACAACAGCATATCTGCCTGCTAATAACAAACCACAAAAAATCTTAAGCGATTCTGCTTCAGACATATCTGAGGATGATATCACTGAGATTGATTTAGATTATGAATCTGAATTAACAGTTGGAGATTCAGATGATATAACTCATGGGTATAAAGTATTGGTTGCAGCAATAGCATGGGATGAAAACGAAGAAGAGTATTCAGACCCAAGTTATGAATCTGCTTTGCGCTCTGTTGTTATTTTAGTAGACGAAGCTACAACAATTCCAAATAATCCTACAAACCAATATTACCAAAGATGGATTCGCGGTGGAGACTGGACAGACGGTGGTGTTAGTACCCCAGGTTTCCCTTTAAGCTGGGATTCTTCTGAATATGATAAAGTAAGAGCAATGACAGCAGATGAAGATAATGAAAATACATGGTATTGGATTTCTTGGGAAATTAATACAACTGCCTATGTTGGATTCCTCATAGGAAATATTCCAGATAATGCTTCTCAATATGGTCCTTCATATTGGTGTTGGGCTACTTGTGCATGGGTGGCATTAAAACAATACTATCCGGTATATCCTGGAGAAAGTCTTACACTGCCTACAAAAAATAGTGAAACAACTTTTATGAATATTGATAGTACTGATCGTGGTAGATATGCTTACCAGGATAAACATATTGAATCACGCCCAGCTAACCCATAAGCTTAATTAAAATATAAAATGCCGTGCCTCCTGCGAGTTACGGCATTTTTTTTTCCTATTCTCAAATCCTCCTTTTCCCGCTATAATGGTGGGAAGAGGAAAATTTTATGTCTTTAGACAAAATGCGAAACATCGGCATTATGGCGCATATCGATGCCGGGAAAACTACTACTACAGAACGAATTCTTTATTATACAGGAAAAATCCATAAAATCGGTGAAATTGATGACGGACAGGCCACAATGGACTGGATGCAGCAGGAGCAGGAGCGTGGAATTACTATCTGTTCGGCTGCAACTACTACTTACTGGCGCGATCATCAGATAAATATCATTGACACTCCGGGACACGTTGACTTTACTGCTGAGGTTGAGCGTTCACTTCGCGTACTCGATGGTGCTGTTGCTGTAATTTGTGCAGTAGACGGAGTTCAGCCGCAGACAGAAACAGTCTGGAAACAGGCTGATGAATTTAATGTTCCTCGTCTTTGCTTTATGAATAAAATGGACCGAATTGGTGCAGACTTCTTTGGTTCTATGGATGATGTTGCCCAGAAGTTTGGTGTTGAAACTCTTGCGCTCCAGATTCCAATCGGTGAAGGTGCCGATTTTGAAGGTGTTATTGATCTTCTTGAAATGAAAGAACTCCGCTGGTCTGCCGAAGATGAAGGCGAAACAATCACAAAATCAGACATTGACCCAAGCCGACTCGATGCTGCTAACGAATGGCGCGAAAAGCTTGTAGAAACTGTTGCCGGTGCTGATGATGCTCTTATGGAGCTTTATCTTGACGGTAAAGAAATCAGTGTAGAACAGCTTAAGGCTGCAATCCGCAAGGGTACAATTGCACAGAGTTATGTTCCTTTTGTAATGGGAAGTGCCCGCCACAATCAGGGTGTTCAGCCGCTCATTGATGCCATTGTTGATTATCTTCCTTGTCCTACAGATGTTCCACCTGCAAAAGGTCTTAAAATAAAAAAAGATCAGCAGGAAGATATTGAAATACCATGCGACCCTTCAAAAATGCCTTGTGGTCTTGTATTTAAAATTCAGTATGACCGAGAAATGGGTCCTCTTTGTTATGTACGAATGTACTCTGGAAAAATTGCAAACGGAACTCAAATCTACAATATTAATAAAAAGAAGCGTGAACGTGTAAACAGAATCCTTCGTATGCATGCTAATAAATCTGACTCAATCGACAGTCTTTCTGCTGGAGACATTGCCGTATTTATTGGTCTTAAGTTTGCTCAGACTGGCGACACAATCGGAACGGAAGCTTTCAATGTTTTGCTTGAGCAGCCTGTATTCCCTCAGCCAGTAATTTCTGTTGCCCTTGAACCGGAAAGCATGAGCGAAAAAGACAAGATGACCGAAACTCTGGAAATCCTCAGCCGCGAAGACCCAACCTTTACTTCTCATGAAGATGCAGAAACTGGTCAGCTTATTATCAGTGGTATGGGCGAGCTTCACCTGGATGTTCTTGTTACCCGTATGCGTGATGATTTTGGCGTAAAGTGTAATGTTGGTGCTCCTCAGGTTACTTACCGTGAATCAATCAGTGGAAGTGGTGAAGCAACCGAAGAATACAGCCGAGTTCTTGCAGGTAAAGAAAATACTGCAGGTCTTACAATCACTGTTGAAAAACGCGAACGCGGAACTGGCAACAACTTTGAAATTACATGCCGCTATGCAGAAATCCCTGATGAAATTATTGAAGCAATTCGTGAAGGCTTTAAGAACGCACTCGATTCAGGTATAAACTACGGCTACCCATGTACAGAAGTTGGCGTAAAAGTAACAAATATTGTTTACAATGAATTGACTTCTACACCTTTTGCTTTTGAAGCATGTGCTGCTCAGGTTTTTGATAAGGCTTGTAATGCTGCAGGCCCTGAAATTCTTGAACCTGTCATGAATGTTGATATTTCTTGTCCAAAGGAATTTGTTGGACCTGCTTCAAGCCAGCTCAGTCAGCGTGGTGGAAGCATAATGGGCCAGGATTCAAAACCAACAGGCGATGTTATTCATGCTCAGGCTCCAATGGCAAATATGTTCGGATTTACAACAAACTTGCGTTCCGCCACACAAGGCCGCGCAAGCTTCTCAATGGAGTTCAGCCACTTCCAGGTTAAAGTTGGCGGATTGAATAATTACTAGGAGGATTTTATGGGACTTATTAAAGCAATCGTTGGTGCAACAGGCGGCGTACTGGCAGATCAGTGGAAAGAATACTTTTACTGCGATGCACTTCCTGCAAACGTTATCTGCAAGCGCGGTCAGAAAAAGACAAGCGGTCGTTCAAGCAACACAAAGGGCGATGAAAACATCATCACTCAAGGTTCAGTGATTGCAGTTGCAGACGGGCAGTGTATGCTCATTGTAGATCAGGGAAAAGTTGTAGATGTCTGTGCAGAACCTGGCGAATATAAATATGATGCTTCTACAGAACCAAGTGTTTTTGCAGGCGGCTTTGGTAACGGTCTTAAAGAATCCTTCAAAAATATCGGTAAGCGATTTACGTTTGGCGGTGAGGCTCCAAGAACTCAAGCAGTATATTATATAAACACAAAGGAAATTATGGGAAACAAATATGGAACTCCTAATCCTGTTCCATTCCGCGTTGTAGACCAGCGTGCCGGAATTGATATTGATGTTTCCGTTTCCTGCTTTGGTGAATACAGCTACAAGGTAGTAGATCCTGTAGTATTTTATACAAATGTCTGCGGAAATGTAGGTGATGAATTCCTCCGTGAAAATCTTGAAGGTCAGCTTCGTTCAGAAATGCTCACGGCACTTCAGCCTGCTTTTGCACGCATAAGCGAAATGGGAATTCGTTATTCTTCTGTTCCTGCTCATACAAATGAACTTGCAGAAGCTTTGCGTTCAGAACTCAGCCAGAAATGGACTGAACGACGCGGTATTCAGATTGGTATTGTTGGTGTTTCTTCAATCAAGGCAACTGAAGAAGATGAAAAGATGCTCAAGGATCTTCAGCGCGATGCTGCCTTTATGGATCCTACTCGTGCCGCTGCTCACCTTGTTGGCGCTCAGGCAGAAGCAATGAAGAATGCTGCTTCAAATCCGAACGGCGCTGCAATGGCTTTTATGGGAATGGGTATGGCTCAGCAGGCAGGCGGAGTAAATGCACAGGCTTTGTATCAGATGGGTGCAAATCAGCAGCCTGTAGAATGGAAGTGTTCCTGCGGCACTGTAAATACAGGAAAATTCTGCTCTGAATGTGGTAAGCCTCGTCCTTAAATATGGCAACAGCAACTAATTATCAGTGTCCGGCCTGTGGTGGTCCATTACATTTTTCTGGAACGACTCAAAAGCTTGAATGCGATTACTGCGGAAGTTCATATACTGTAGAAGAAATTGACAAAAAATATGATCAGGTGCAGGCTCAGGAAGGCATGTCGGGCATGGTTGAATACAATTGTCCTTCATGCGGAGCCCAGCTTTTTTGTGATGAAACGACTGCTGCAACAAGCTGTCCTTATTGCGGAAACAATCAGGTTTTGCATAGTCAGTTCAAAGGCGGCAAGCTTCCTCAAAAAATCATTCCGTTTAAGCTCGAAAAACAGGCTGCAATAAATGCGCTTAAAAATCACTACAAAGGCAAAAAGCTTCTTCCAAAAGTTTTCAGCGAACAGAATCATATAGAAGAGATTAAGGGTGTTTATGTTCCTTTCTGGCTTTTTGACGGTCATGTTGATGTTCAGCTTGATATGAAGGCAACACGCTCTGCAGTTCATTACACTTCAAAAGAAAAGATTATTACAACCTCGCATTATAATGTTACCCGCGGTGGTACAGTTGCATTTGAAAAAATAAGTGTTGATGCATCTAAAAAAATGGATGACGCACTTATGGATTCAATCGAGCCCTTTGATTATGATGACCTCCGTGATTTTACTGCTTCCTACTTGCCGGGATTTTTTGCCGAAGTTTACGATGTTTCTACAGAAGAATGCTACGACCGTGCCAAAGTGCGTGCAGAAAATACAGCAGTTGATGAATTGAGAAACAGTGTAAGCGGCTACGAAACTGTAAATGTAGTGAATAAAAAAGTTCGCATCACAAATGATAAGGTAACATATTCGTTCATGCCTGTATGGGTGCTTTCAACAAAATGGCGGGACAAAAATTACATCTTCGCCATGAACGGTCAGACCGGCAAAATGGTAGGCGACCTCCCTGTAGACAAGGGCAGGTTCTTTAAGTATTTCTTTATGATTACAGCAATCGTCACGGCAATAGTCACACCGATTGTGTACTTTTTCTTTTAGAAAAGCCCGTCATGCTGAACTTGTTTCAGCATCTCATTATATAAGAGATTCCGAAACAAGTTCGGAATGACGTGAAGGAGGCATTATGAATAAGAAATTCTTTCTTCTTTTATTAATAATATTACCTTTAAACCTCTATTCCCTCCCATCCCTTGTCAAAGACGACTGCGGCCTCTTAAGCAATCATGAAATTTCAGAGCTTGAAGCGCGTGCTTCTGCGACTGCTCAGAACTATAACTGCGGTGTTTACATCTATGTTGTAAAAGATATGAATTCCTATACCTTTGATTACGAAATCTATGATGACGCATTTGGAATAGAAGCTTTTGCACAATATCTTTTCTTTAATGAACTCAAAGGAGTAGGGGCATCAGGCGACGGAATCCTTCTTGTGATGAGCATGAAAGAACGCGATTACGACATAATGGCTCACGGCAGCTTCGCAAATAAAGCTTTTACCGACTACGGAAAATCAAAGCTTGCCGATTCTTTCCTTGATTATTTTGGAGACAGCCAGTGGTATCGCGGATTTTCTGCTTATCTTTCAAAAGTAGAACGCTTTATGAAATTAGCAGAGCAGGGTAACCCTGTAGATGTTGGAACAAGAATAAAAGAACATAATCTTCCAATTTCAATTGCAGCCGGCTTAATTTTTGGCTTTATAGTTGCATTAATTTCCTGCCTTACAATGAAAAACGGCATGAAATCTGTTCACACTGCAAGAATCGCTTCAAACTTCATAGCAAATGACGGTATAAAAATCCCAATTCAAAAGGATCTGTTTACTCACAACACCGTAGTCCGCCAGGTTATCCAAACTTCCTCATCCTCTGGTGGCGGCGGCACCCACATCAATTCCAGCGGCTCCTCCCACCACAGCGGAAAATTTTAATTACCAACATCGTCATTGAGAGGGACGTCAGCAACGAAGCAATCCACAAAAAGAATTTACAACTATCATATTCTCATGATATAATTATTCATTAAAAGGAGACATCCCATGAAAAAATTCATAACAGGTATTTTGATTTTTGCACTCGCTTTTGGTGCATTGGTTTCTTTGACTAGCTGTAGTCCAGATGCAGGTTTGGAAGAAATTAGCTTTGAAGAAATTGCAAACGCAAAATTGTACGACACATATAGTGCCGTAACAACAACAAAAACTTATAACAGTGATAATTCACTGAAAAGTAAAGAAACTACTGATCCTGCAGATAAAACTGCTGCTCAGGTAAAATCTGAAATTGCTCTAAGTAAGGTTGCTATTGAAACTTCAAAATTATTATCTGACAAGGTAACTGGCAAAGTATGTGCAAATAAAGATTACTCGAAGATCGTAGCATATGCTTATACAAGAGATTCAAAAGATAAGCTTATTAGTGAAGTAGTTACAACCTATAAGAAGAAGTAGAAACACGGATTTACACATCAGAAAAAGCAGAATTCTTATTGAATTCTGCTTTTTTTTATTTGACTATTCCATTTTTATGTCGTAAAATTAAAGAATAATATAACCCTTAAGGAGGCCACACAAAAATGGCTAAAGTTGAATTGAAGGGTATTGGTAAGGTTTACGACGGCGGTGTTCGTGCTGTAAGCAATGCTAATATCACTATTGAAGACAAGGAATTCTGCGTATTCGTAGGTCCTTCTGGATGCGGTAAGTCAACAACTCTCCGCATGATTGCAGGTTTGGAAGACATTACAGACGGTAAATTGTTCATTGACGGTGTAGAAAT
>JAEEGL014351267.1_pt1 | contig 30370 bp, 18 predicted proteins | sample 9134231 | NCBI WGS metagenome assembly JAEEGL01 (sample SAMN16246548, study PRJNA631951) | gut metagenome | biome: gut microbiome; feature: rumen; material: fiber-attached | host: Bos | place: Iran: Karaj | collected 2018-10 | reverse complement strand
TTGGGGCTGGAAAAGATTACTTCTTTATTATTTTTATGTTTAATTGGACCGCTTTTGCGGTAGGAGTTGTTATTCTATGGATGCGGCTAAACTGGACCAATTGAAGGATGTCCTGAATCGGGTATGGGCCGAGGACACCTGCTACCCTAGTTCATGGAATAAAGATAACCCATGCAAGGGACAATGTGAGCCAACCGCATGCGTTGTGCAGGACTTGTTTGGCGGTAACATCTACAAAATTGTCGGTGACAAATCTATCGGTGCTAAGGGAGCCCATTTTTTTAATGTTATTGATGGCGCGATATTGTAGACCTAACTGCGGCCCAGTTTGACAGTCCTGTCGCCTATGGAAAGGGTTATAGAGTGGAAGGACTTGCTCTTCGACAGCTGAGAACACATAGCCGTTTTAATCGTAAGCAACGCTATGAAAACCTAAGAAGGAAGGTTGCTGTAGTGATGGGATATCCTGAGGATGCAACCCATGATTCAATGGCAAAAGGAAAATGAAAGGTCTTTTATGACTAAGCAAGAATACATTCAATCCTTGAAGAAAGAAGTTGAACAACTTCATCCTTTTTTAAGGGACCGGCTTTTTGCAGCCATGCAAAAAGAGGCTGCTATTGATTCCTACGATTATACGCATGGAAATAATGAACAAGGTGCAGATTTTATAGTGATAACTCGCGATGGAGTTACTAAAAAAGAACTTGCTATAGCTGTAATTGTTAAATCCGGCTCTATTACGAATTCTCTAGAGACTGTTGAACAGCAGATTTCTCAATCAAAAACTGATAGAAAAAATCAGGATGGCGAAGAATTTTCTGTCCGCAGATTTTGGGTGATTACAAATAATACAATTTCAAAGAATGCAAGAGACTATATAAAAGAAAAATTCAAGAATTTGAATATTGAATTCTGGGATTATCAAGAAGTCGTCAGATTGAGTGATTTGTATATGGGTGATGATTGGTTGGAACCGCATCATTCGACAAATACCTTCTTGCAGACGAAACGGCAGTATTATGTGGATATGATGTCAAGGAATTCCCTAGCCCAGAATTTAGGAGAGTTCTCTTTAAGACAAACTGTTGTTGAACGAAAGGCCGAATACAATAGCAATCAGCAGAAGAATGACCCGCCGAAGAAGGTAAATGTCTTGGAGTGCGCCAAAAAAAGGAAAATGATTCTGCTTGAGGGTGGATTTGGTTCTGGCAAAACACGCATGCTACATCAGATCGGCCTTGATTTGTGTGACCAAAAGAATGATGAATACCCGCTGATTCCGATATATTTGACATATCAGGATTTGTGCTCTAAATATAAACTTGATGCCGATGAAGTGGTTCTCAATGAAATAGAAATGGGTGTTCAGGACGAACTGCAAGATGACGGCCAATACCTGTTCCTTATAGATGGTGTTGACGAAGCGAACTTTCCTGACCGTGAAAAAGCAGAAAAATTATTCGAATTTTACCAAAAAATCGAATCAAAAAATGTGAATGCGGTCTTGGCGACTAGAAACATAACTCCGCTGTTTCAAAAAGAAGAAAGACTAAAGAGTGACTGCCGTGTATTGGAGATTCGCCCTTTATCTACAACAGAAATAATCCGTTACATATTGAATGTCTGTAAAAGAGAAAATCTTTCAAATAGAGTGTTCTCGGATTTAAGCAGTAATGATTTACTTAAGGATATTGCGAAGATCCCCATTACGGCGATTCTGCTTGCTCAGATATTAAAAAACGATGTGAAAGATTTACCATCTACTTTGCCGGAACTATTCCTGAAATTTGTAGAATTGTCACTAGGAAGATGGGATGTCGAAAAGGGTCTGCTAGCCCAAAAACAGTACGAAGCACTTGATGCCATTGTGACCGATATCGCGATATATATGTTTGACAACGCCCTTACGCAAATAGGCGAAGATGAGGCGAAAGGGTTCTTTGTAAAATATGTAAACGAACGTAATACCGGACTGGTCGTTGACCTACTATATAGACATTTGGTAGATAATTCCGGTATTGTCACTGTATATGATGGATGTTTTTCGTTCAAACACCGCGCAATTTTAGAATTCCTTTATGCAAGAAGGAAGGCTCAAAAAAAGACTCTCCCCATCAATAAGCAAATGCTGACATTGAATTGGCAAAATGTCTATTATTTTTATTATGGATGTCTGAAAGATTGCCCTGATGAAATTAAGGCGTTCGAGAATCTCGAATGCAGTAACACATTTGAAAAAATGATGAAGCTGTTTTTTGCGCCAAACTTCCTTTTGGCAGCATACAATACACCATACGATGTTATATCCGAAACATTGTCTAGCGAATTCAATGAGTCTGGTCATATCTATCTTGAAATGAAAAAGGATGCTGATTGTCCATTTTTGCGCTTTTCGGAAATGAATTTTCTATGGTTCTTTCAAATGCTGATGAGGAATCTATATTCCTACAATTTCTTTAGAGATGCCATCGAAAAATATCTGGTTGATGTAGATTCGAAAGAGATTCTTGAACCCGATGCTTACACACTGTTCTTTATTTCTATGATACGCGTGACATTGAAAATCGACAAGCCTACAGATTTTTTGTTCGATAAGCAAAATAAGTTGCCTGCCCAGATTAAACTGGGGCTTTTCCATGAGGTTAAGTCCGAGAAGGATTTGTCGGAAAAGGCGACGACTTACATTAAGAAAATGACCAACAAATTGAGAAGAAATGGCTTTGCCGATAAGGGATTCTTGAAGAACCTTTACAATGAACCTTTAACAATTAAAGCTAAAAAGAAAGTTTAATAACAGAGTACCAAAAGACGGACATGTTCAAGGCTCTACTTTTCTTAGCCGTATTTGGCAGGATTAGCCTTTGAGGCTGTGACGATTCGTCGTCACCTCTAGCAACGGACCGGATGAAAGTGCTTCCGTCGAATCGTCTTCAAGTAAGAAGAATAAGTCTGGTAGCCGTTTTTCTGTGAAGTAATCTTCCTCGACAGTTTCTAGCAGTAATGGTGAATATATTCCATTTGACCATTCAAAGCCTTTTCTTGCGAATAGCATTCGTTCTGAAGACTATAAAAGAAATTTCTTCATGTTCATCCTATTTGATTTCTATCGGACCAAATTCAACATTTCCATTTGGAATGTAATCTGGTTCAATATATTCCACACCAAATCCAGAACTATTCAATTCCTCAGGAGTATCCAATTCTGGAATCAAAGGAAAAACATCACTGTAGCCCCGTATTTGCAAGGGTTACAGTTTATTTTGAGTATCCAAATGGCACATTAGCCAAAATTTTCATTTCCTTGGAATCGCGCAAAGCACAATACACTACGGTTCGGCAATAAAAATGCACAAGTGCATTTTTATTGCCCTCACCTTGTAAGTATTTGTCGTAGGTGAGATTTCCTACGGAATCATAAAGGAAATGGCAGCAAAGGCAATGCTTTTGGGAAATCAAAAAAAAATTATTCTAGACATGATCCTTTTTCGTCAACAAACTCCGTTGCCTCTATTTTCAAGGGATCATTCGCAAAACATTTTGTTTTTATGTATTCACCATCTATATAAAGTTTTTTTTCAAATGTATCTTCAAAGGGATATGTTAAATACGAAATGGATTCCACATTCCCGTTCTGGTTGTAAATAGTTTTCTTTACCCTCTTTCGTTCGTAATCATATTCTACATCAGATACAAGAGTCCGATCCTGGCCAAGACAACTTTTGCGCAGCTTAAAATTGGTCACTTGTTTATATGCTTTTTTTGTCCTGCCCAAAGGCATTCCATCAACATTTATTCTATGCTTTGTATCAAATTTAAAGCGGATACAATCATAAACAAACTGTTTCCCCACATTTTCAAATGAACTTTCCCCGTTTTTTGCACATTCAGTCTGTTCAATTACGCTATCTTGTTCATCATACACTTCCATATGATTGGGAAATTCGATAATACCGAGCCAAGTTCGTACATAAACACTCGAATCGCAAAATGAAATACCATCATTATAGCGAAACTTTTGAAGTCTTTTTTTACTTCCATCAAAAATATCCATAACAGCAACCTTTGTATCCAAACGCACTGTCTTAATGATTTTCAAGTTATCAATTTCTATAGTTTCAATTGATGATTCTTTCGAGCAACAAGTCAAAAGAAAAAAAACTAAAAAAAATGCGGGTTTTATAAAATTCATTGTTTTATTCATAGTCTGGACACTGATCCCTAGGTGTTTTTAAACGTTCATCTATATCTGAATATTTATCGTGTTCCACCCACTCTCTATCATTGGCGGGAGTTTTGGGACTAAACATACGTATATGAGCGCCAAATTCATGAGCCGCAGTACGAGCTTCAGCCTCGTCAAAAGTAACATTCAGGTAATCAGACCAACCTCTGCTACCTTCATTGCTGAGTGTAACTGTTGCTCCGAGCATTTTATAATCATCACTTACACCATGCATCAAGTTTATCTGATCATAATAGCTTTCCATGGTTTCTCCCGCATGTTCTTCAGGCCCAATCAAGCCTTCTTGTCTACGTAATGAAATTTTTGTTGATGTTGTATTTGCAAACTCATACTCCCTTCGTATATCTTCGCTTCCCCAGAAATTATTATTCACAGCCTTTTGGTATAACGCTTTACCAGCTTCATCAACAAAAACATTTCCATTCGGATCCACACCATTCACGGGATTCGCACCATTTCCTGCGTACAGATACGGGCTTGCAAATTGCCTCATCGGGTCAACGGAAATCCACATTCCGAGCATCAAGTCAAGATATCTTGCTCCCCAATAACCTAGTTCAGTTTCATCATCCAGTTCTTTTCCTGTATAGTTTTCGGTAACTTTATCCGTTAATACTGTCAAGTCAATTTTTTCTCCGTAGCTTCTATAATCGTAAGCATGTTGCAACATGGGCGGTCCAGCAGTTGTTCCCGTAGTGCGATACACTGCCATTGTGGAACCGAGGTGGTTTTTCAGATACCATTCAAATGAAGTGTTCATGGAATCAAAATAATGCGCCGGTTCTACGCCATATCTGCCTAATCCCTGCGGCAGGCTGACAACAACCCGTGTCTCATTTCCATTTCCGCTATTGCCGGTACGGATTTCAGTTCCTATACCCGTGTAGTGGGTGACTTGTTCAACAGGCCATTCGCCTGAACCCGTTCCTTTACGAAGCCTCGTTTTCGAAATTCTCTTTCCGTTCCCATCATACATCATCACCAGTTTCAGGGAATCCCCATTTTCGATTTCACGAACAAACTCCACCGGCATTCCCCTCCAGTCGTAGGAGATTTTCATCTTCTTAGATTTATCTTCTATCAGGTTTCCTTCGGAATCATAGACGAAATTGCTCGCATCTGACGTAATGCGGTCATCAGCCGTTCCGCCCATTCCGTTGGCAATGGATTTCAGCCTATTGGCGTTGGCATAATAAGCATACTCGCCACCAGCATTCTTTGCAATACTAGTATCTCGCCGTTGAACAGTCATTCTTCCTTGCGCATCATATTCAAAGACTTCATCGAAGTAGTCCTGTTCCACATCATCGGCACTTGTCAACCTATTCAATTGGTCGTAGGCATACGCCACATCACGATACTGGCCAAAGTCCGCATTTCCGTGGGCCAGTTCATGCACCATACGGCTAATGTTGCCGTTATATTGCGGGGTGCAGTTGGCATCGCCACAGTCCTCGTAATGGAGGGTCTCGGAGTAGAGACTGTTGGGCCCCTGTCCAGCGGAAAGGGCAGCATATGTAGCCGATTTTACTGCGCCGCTGATGTGGTAGGTGTAGGCAAGCGTGATTGTGTTGCCCATGTTCACGGTCTTGACGTTCCCTGTCGGGTAGTAGGCATAGGTCGCGAGCAACACCTCATCAGCACCGCCGTTCCTCGAGAACATGCTATCCACACGCCCCAGACGGTCGTAGGTGTAACGTTCTGTAATGGCCCGCGAGGTCCCGCCGCCATTCACACCGTAGGGGTATTTTGCCGTCCTTGTAACCTTGCCGCCAAGGTCGTATTCCGTCTCCACGGCGAGCATTTTCAGGCTGTCTGCAGGCATAGTCGGGTCGTAAGTGTAAGTCGCCGCCACTCGCCCGTACTTGTCGTAGGTATTTGCAGTCGACACCCGAGTAACGTTGCCGCTGCCGTCGGCGGACACGTCGGAAATTACCGCCACCGTGCGGGTCCTACCATACCTGAAAGCATCTGCCGGGACTGTCGCCGGATAAAGTTCCACGCCCAGGGTGTCCCGAGCTGGCATGCGGTCGTAGAAAGTGCGGGTAACCGTACCTGGGGTAAGTTCCGCAACAGTCGGGTTGAACTGGTTCTGCTCATTGCCAAAATACGCTCTTGCCGCGCCGCTGTCAAGCGCAGTTTTCCATTCACCAGTGTAAATCGGCCTATCTAGGTTGTCATAGACGGTAACGGAATATGCCCCGGAGTCAATCTGCCGCTGTGTCTGTGTCGCGCGGACGCGGCCCATCAGGTCATAGAACATCCTTGTCTCCCCTGCGTCGGGTTCAACGCTCCTGACAACACGGCTCTGGGCATCGTAGCCGTATTCATTCGGGGTAACGCAATTCGCGGGCCTTGGCGTATAGCCGCAACTCATTGGCGGGTGCGACCTGGTCACGTTTCCGCGGGCATCCAGTTCGTTCACGCTGCGGGTGAGCAATTTGCCAGTGCTGTCCAGCGAGCCGCTCACGATCACGCGGCCCTCGCCGTCCTTTACAGTGAACGCCCTACGACCGTCCTGGTCCGTGTTCAGTTCCCACAGGTGGGTGGGGGTCGCATCCCTCGCAGCACGGTAGTTCGTGTCGCCGTCGTAGGCCCGTCCGTGACGCACGGCTGCCACGGCGGAGTTCAGGCTGGCCGAGTCCAGCAGGTTGACGCCTGACAGGTTGACGCCCGAAGAATAGGACCTTACCAAGTGCGTCCGCCCATCTACGCCCGTAACGCCGAAGGCACTACCTGGAGCGCCCTCCACATCCTTGGTGGCCGTGGGGTCGGGTTTCCATTTCGTTTCCACATACGGGACCCCGCCTGCGTCGGGATAATCCGGATTCGACGCAGTGTAGTAGGACTTTGCCATGCCGGAGTTGTGGGCTGTCTTGCGCTCGGAATTGCAGTCGGCTACCCCCTTGCAGGGGAGAGCGAAGGGCAGGTACTTTTTCCAGGTGCGGCCCATTCCGTCGTGCTCGGAATCAGTCACCAGCAGTTCCTCCGCACCGTCGTAGGCGCGACTCTCCAGTTCCTCCCCCGCCGTGTTGGTAAAGCGCACCGCATAAGTGGTCGGCTTAGCCGCTGTAACAGCAGTCAGGATGGCGTCATCGAGGCTCGACGCGCCATTGGCGGAAATGGAGAGCGCATAAACGGAAGAACCGTCAAACAGGGATTTCGCAAGGAACACGGTGTCACGTTTCCATGTGCCGCCACCCGAAACTGTATTCGTGTTTACCGAAGTTTCGTTCTTTGAAATTTCGACTGTCAGGGTTCCCGTATGCCAGAGCATCAGTACCGCACCGCTATCCGCAAGCAATCTCCCCGCCTGGAGGGGCAGGTCCTGGGTTATGCGGGCTCCGCTCGAAAGTTCCAGGTGCCTCGAGCCCTGTGGCGAAATTCCCCGGGCACTGTGCGCAGACCCGGACACGTTCCATCCATGCAACCAGTCCGACTCGAAATCGCCCCCCGAAAGCAACTGACCCGCGGAATACTGGACGGCGTCCGTCCTGTTCGCTATCTGGGAAGCCAATGACGTTCGCGGGTGCGTCAAGGAGAAAACGGTGTCGCCCACGGCAATCTCCTGCATGGGGGGTGTCGGTGACGAAGGGTCCGGAGTCCCATAGACAAGTTCCCCTGTAGAACTATAGACAGCGACTTTTTCCGTCTTCACCGAGTTCCATGGATTCGCTATACCGTCCATGGCGGACCAATCATCTGCCAGGCTCCAAGTATAGACGCTTTCGCTGCCCGACGGGCAATCCGTAAGGCACTGGTCCAGCAAAACAAAGGAAATGTTACGGACTGCAGCCGCCGGCAAACCATTTGCAAGCACAAAGCGGAAAGTATGCCTATTTCCGGAAGATGTTCGCGAAGCTGCAATACCATCGCCGAGCGACATCAGCGTGCCGGCAACAGAAAGCGTATCGGTGCCGATAACGAGCATAGGTACATGACTTGCAGGGTGAGTTACATAAAAATCCACATATACAGGGCCGACAAGGCTCGAATCACCGTCATTGCGGACTTCTAGGGAGACGTTGCCTACGGCATCATTCACGTACCCGTTGGGTATTCCCATTCCCTCAGCATGAACGGTCTCGTTCACGGTCAACTTTAGACTCTTTTTCGTATAGCCGTTACAGGGCCACATTTCCGTCCCATAGACAAGATTGCCATTGGCATCAAATAGTGCCATATTTGGATTATCCGTCGGCTCACTTGCATCCACCCAACTGGCAAACCCGTGCCAATCGTAATTCTGCCATGTATCTAGATGCACGGCAAGGTCCATTCCTCCAGGAGGAGCACTCGCCCCCGGCTGGATTTGCGCATCATCAGAAAACTTAACCTTGTAAACAAACAGGTTCTCTTCGCACTGTTCAGTCACCTTACTTTGTACTGCAGACGAATTCTGGTAGTTTTCAAACACTAGCCGTGACGCATCCAGGTTTTCGTTGCCATTATAGTAGAAGCGCAGTTCGTAACCGCCAATATTGGCAGTAGCATTTCCCTTGTTCACCACATAGAGTTTCAAATTCGCCGCACCTGTCGAAGTGGAATTATCCGAGAAACGTATAAGCAAATCCGTATAAGGGTTGAACGACGATGACGAGACGGCAGAGCTGCTGGACACCGCAGATGAGCTGCTGACCGGAATTGAAGAGGAACTGACCGGCTGCACCGAAGAACTGGAAATAGGATTCGATGAAGAATTGGGCGGGTAAACAGAAGAACTGCTTTGTCCAGTAGTCGAACTAGACGACCAAAGACTTGAACTTGATGAAGATGAATTGTCACCACAATCCGCCGCCCACGATGGAGCCTCACCCCACAGGAGAGTTCCGTCTCCGTCATAAAGCGGGGCCTTAGGCGCATACTGCCTACGCCGAAGTGTATCGCCACCAGCATAGAAATCTCCGATGGACCAATCGTCCACCTTATTCATACTTATTCCATAGACAAAACCAACCTTACTATCTTGGTACGAACGGTTGGCCAAAAAAATTTGGGCAGTCTTTCCTGTATAACGCAATCTGAATTTGCCATTACCACAAGCTTCGTAAGAAACATCCACATTTGGATCCGTGTACCAATAATGTGCAGAGGGTAATGATGAGGAAAAAGGTCGTTCTGCATGGACACCATAATAGTCGTAACGCCACCCTGCGGAAAGCGTCCTTGATGTTCCCGAATAGTTCACTACCCCGCTCGCCACATCCAGCTGGTATCTCTTGAACCAGGTCTCGTCACCAACCAATACGGCAAGGCCCGAGGGGGTGTGCGACGGATGGAGGCTTCCGTCAACAACCACGACCGTCCGGGTCGCAGTAGAACTTCCCCCATATGAATCCGTCACCTTCACCGTGTAAGTATAGCTTCCGGTAGGCTTGACCGCCGTCTTGCGAATGTCGCCATGTCGAGAGCGAATGTAAAACACCTTCCTGTTTGTAGCCGTGTTCACATTGTTTTTTATAACATTTTCATAATCATCCCAATAATCTGCCGGGGTCCCAACTTCTATCCAAGAAGGATGGGGACCCTCCAGTTCCATGGTAAAGTCATCACCGTCCACATCGGTGACGAGAGGGCGCATAAAATAGTCCTCGCCCTCATATATCGTGTCGGGGCCGGACGTGGAAAACTGAATCACGGGAGATGTATTCACAAGTCCTTCCGTACAGAAACCCGAAATCCCCGAATTTGTCCTAAACTTTTGCCAATTATAGGAAGTATCTGCTATCATGTGCACTTCATGACAACTCTGTTCCGAGAACCATGAAGGAGCACTTCCCCACAGCATATTGCCAGAATGGTCATACAGAGCCTCATAGGGATTGTAAAACAGGTTCCTCTGCATAGCCCTAGCGGTGTAATTCGTCGCCCAGCGGAATGCGGAATAATCCACATAGGCATTTCTCTCTGTTGCAGCGACATACCCTTGATTCACATCTAAGAACGCCCAGATGTCCTTGTCTTGTAACGAACTATAGTAATAGGGGTCCGTGGAACCTGCCACCTCGTTGTAACCGACTTGAAATTCTCCCGATCTTGCCCCCGCCCCGATAGAGACTTCACCGCTGAACCTGTGGCGTATCACAAAATTCCCTTGTCCGCAATCTAACACCTGCACGCAACCGTTGGATGGTTTTTTCCAGACATTGACTACGGGTTGTCTTCCCGACATGCGCGTAGCGTAATAATCTATGTAGGGGCTTTGAAGGGTCCTTGCGGCGGTCGCTGTGTTCTTTAACGATGTGTATATTTCCATCTGCCGTCTGTAACTGGCCGCGGAATCATGCATGGCAATTACCACCCCGTAATAGTTCGAGGGTGGATTTATGACACTGAATGAATACGATATATTTTGGGACTCGCCTGTTGCCGTATTCCGTACTCGAAGTGTTCCCGAATATGTTCCCGCTGCCGGAGGAAAACCGGAAAGTTCAAGCCAGAAGTTCTGGTTGTTCTGCCAATGGTAATGGGCGTTGTCCAGGCTGGAATTGTATGCAGGGCGGCCATTTGGTTTTAGCCAGCCCGCATTCCCAGAAACATTTTCCAGAACATAGGGGGCAACCCCCTGTTCGTGTTCCGTGGAGCCGTTGCCCGACACGCCGTCTATGAACACCGGAACAAAAGCCTTTTCACCCAAAATAAACTGTGTGGGACTATCGCCGGGAATTCGGACAGACAACTGACCAAAGGACAATCCCAGAAGGGCCAATATGAAAACGAGGACCATTCTCAATTTTGGCCTCCGTTCCTGTATTCCCTGTGATGGGCCTTGAAACTGTTGCCATCGTCATCGCGAACCTGGACAAGATGTCCGAACGGATCATATTCGTAATAAGTAGAAACGTTATCTTCGGAAACGAACCTGACCATGTTCCCGTAGCGGTCATACACGAATGTCCTTGATTGTGCATCTGCAGGGTAAATTCTAAGGTATGACAAAAGGTAGCCCCCATAGAGCGTCAGCACATAAGGGTTCCCGGAGACTGTATCACGGACTGTTTCCCATGCCCGGCCTGATTTTCGCAAAGTATATTCAGCTATCAGGGTACGCCCCTGTTTTGGTACCGCATAACAACTAATTTGAGAAAAGCCATCAAACAAAACAAGTTCGTTTTCTGTTACCCCATAGCCAATAGAATTTATTCCACAATTAGCCATGGCGATGGTATCCCTATGGGGAACAAAGCTTGCCACCTCGGAAAGGCCCGCCGGGAAGAACAGCCCCGTCTCGTACATTCCATCATGAGAATAATGCGTAGCCGTAGTCCGCCCGAACCCGTCGCGAGATTCCCGCACCCGGAAATGCCAATCTACAAAACCAATCATTTCACCATCATAATCCGTTACCGTAGGGAAAGACTGCCCATGCGCCGGATCCGTACTCTGGAAAGGCGACACCGCAGACAACAGGTTACCTCCACCCACGATTTCCCTAGGCTCTCGGCGACTCCTGAAATTTCCCCATCCGACATACGGCCTTTTCTTTCCCGGATAAACGGAATCGGGCATTTGCCTATACGGCGCAATGTCAAAGCTCCTCAGGCTGTCATTCACTTGAATCGAATTCCATGGCGATGTTGCAGGAACAGTCCCCGAATATAGGGCGGAGAGATAGTTCTGCGAAAGCATGTTCCGGCGGAACATTCCATTTGCAAGGGATGTGTCCCCATCAACTACCGAGTAGTGCGGCTTTTTCAAGGTCAACTTACGCATCTCTTTTCCGTCCGGGGAGGGAGCCTTTGCAAGAGTCGCCGTAGGAAGTCCCGTTAGCGGGTCAAATTGGTGATTTTCCAACGCGCTTTTTCCCCATAACCCAATGTGCGAAGACGGCTGGTTGTCGTGACCCGTGTAACTTACCGAAGATACCTGGAAGGCGGGGTAGCGAATATACCTGAAACTCTTGGAATCCTTGCGGGAATCCTTGTCATAAAGCGCAATATATTGCTTTTCACAATTTTTGTCTTTCTTCCCGTCTTTGCACTTCAGGACCCTTTCATAACTCCATCTTTCCACCTGACGGCCTACCTTACTTTTCTGGGTATTTTCAGCGCCTTCGACCACACCTGGTGCAATATCCGGGACTCGAGTGCTATAGGCGGTGCTATCCTGCCTAACCATCAAAGCGGAACTTCCGCCGCGATAGAACGAAATTTTTGTATTCAATCCCAAGAATGCCGTAAAGTCGTGATAGGCTACGGAACTTTCGAAGTCGGCGACATCCCGCTCGTCTTTTTCCGCGCCCGAATTGGCATCCATCTCCTGCAAGGTTATGGAATCTTGTCCATACTCCACAGCCTTGTATATGATAGGGTAATAGCCCTCCTTCTGCGAACGCAACCACGATTTATGCAACACAAAGTTCTGGTCATCGCGAATCTCATCCTTCATTCCCTGCTTGTTGTATGTCATGGTATAAGTTCCCAAGAACCAGATAACAGAAACATCCATGTCGTTGAAATCAGAAAGTGAGGCATTCAACGCAAGGGTATCATGCTGCACGGAAAGGGATGAATCCATCGAGAAACGTGACGTGGCGGCAAGGTAACGGGCATTGCGGATGTTTTCATCATAGAACGTAAAACTGGTCACCCCGTCCCTTACAACCATCATCTTGCGGGTTTCTCCGAGGGCATGCTTGTTCGCATCAAGTAGGGTGAATGCCACAAGGAAGGGGCGCTCCTTGTATGTCCGGTCATCCTCATAGCCACCCCACACGAAAATCCTGGTATTCACGCGGAGGAACGGTTGCAGGGCACTCCGAGTGTCTTCGTCTATAAAGTCCGCAGGAATGCCTGTCTCAGGTGTGACATATTCATACTCTGTCCGTCCATTGGATATTCCCGCCCCATAATTTTTCACCGTGACTTTGGGGTAAGTGATATTGGAACCGGGAACATAGAACAAGTCATTATCGCCAAAGCCCACTATCCTGGATTTTGGAGACAGGTCCATGTCGGGAAGGGCGAACGAGACCTTGCCCGAATAGAATCGGTTCCCAATTACCGTATTGTAAGCAGAATCAGGCAACTGTGCTATTTCACCGGGTTCATACGTGTATTCCGTCGTGACAGTCCGTCCGATGTCATGGCGGATAAGGCGCCTGACCCGCAAATCGCCGCCCTTCATCTCGGACATTGAATTTCTAACCCAGAAGGAACCCTGTTTGGACTTGATTCCCCAATTCTTGCTTGAATTTATCTTGTCGGCGGCAGCTTGAAGGGCGGCATCCATATAGTGCATGGAACGGTCCAGCACAAGCAGGCGGCGGGCAGACCCGTCGTTTTTCGATAGCAATTTTAGCGGTTTTGCATCACCCAATACGGCAACGGAACGAGTCCTAGAACACCTGCCAAGACCGCCAAAACCGCATTTTACCTTAGTTCCCATGTTGCCAAGAACATTGTACAAGACATTGCGCGATGTGTCTACTTCGCCAGACGTGGTTATTCCCATAGTATCAAGGTACTCAAAACCCGTTCCCCGATAGCCAGCGGGCCTTACCACATCCCAAAAGGCAGAGCGGGGGCCCAAGCACTGTTCTCGCCAATACAGCGGAGATAGTTCTAGGCATATCCGGGAACTGTCCGATTCCGCAACCGAATAATCCCCGGCAAAGTTTTTGCAGTAATCTGCACTTTCAAATTCCGCATACATATTCTCGTTAGAATTTTCTTCTCCATCCTTGTAGACATCTCTCTCGTAATCAATCTCTATAACTCCCCCAGCAGGCTCCGTCACCCGCGAAAGGCTCCAGGCAGACGCACCATAGTCGGCAAAATCCTGCCAAACCTTGTGATTTTCTGGATTTGCGCGCTCGTTCCAGAACCCCCAATCATCTACAACATTGGAAGAGGCGATAATACTTGCATCCAAATCGGTAATATTCTCATAATAGCTATCCGGGAACTGGTTCGTCCCGACCGTATCTTCGGGGCTTGCATAAGTCAAATTCTGCGACAAATTCATCCAACTGTTTTTTGTAGACAACCGTGTTGACGTGAGAGACGGAGAATGGTATTCAAACTTGAACGGGGGCAGACTGGAACACTTTCCGTACTGACAATCTGTTTCCGTAATTGACTTCAGGGAAAGTTTGCCATAAAGGTGGTTCCCGCTATTCTGACTTTCACATATTCCAAGGCCCGCATAATCCGGAGAGGTCTCAACCTGCCCGTTGTCTACAGGATAGCGCCCCTTACAGTAGGAATTCAACGCCTTGGGATGCAAGGAATAATCATAGCCAAACTCAAATTCACGGTAGGGTGTCGAATCACCACGGTTAAAATACGATATCTTCTTCAAGTAACGCATCTGATTTTCTGCAGGGTCACTCGAATCACCCGCAAAAACCAGATCGCTCCAGTTTATGAGGGGATGAGAAACATAGTTTCCGTTTTCCCCAAAGACCACAGTGGCGTGATTATATTTGTCCATATCGCTGTTGCTTTTTGCATAGCGATACGCGTAAATGGAGTCGCCGACAAGGCGGATGCGAAGCCTGTATAGTCCATACCCGTATTCATCGGCGGGAGATTCCTCGAACTGGCCCACTGAATCCACTGCAAAGGTGATTTCCGAAGGCATCTGGTACAAAACCGAATCCTGGACCATAAGCGACATTGTCGGAGCATTGACCGAGGGCATCCCTGTTACTTTTATAGCCGCATTACCGCGGAACTTTCTTAAAAGTCTTTCGGGCAACTTCATGTTGGTATAAAGATATTCCGGGACAATGCTGATTTTTTGCTTCGTGAATGCCTGCTGGGAACCATTTCCAATGGGTAGACTAGCGCTTTCTTCGGAAACCACACTGGCTCTAGACAAAATCGAAGCCTGAACAACTATGGGCATGGTTTTCGATTTGTCATTGTAGTTGAAATCCCAGCCCTTCCCGTCTACACGTTCCTCAGTTGCAGGGTCATTCAGTTCAAATTCCACCCTGTGCGTTGAAGTCTCAATTGATTTCAAATAGACATATTCCTTTACCCCGAATCCGGCCTGATACATACGGGAATCACAACCTTCCGGTGTATAGCCATTCTTTGGTATTCTGAAATTCGGCAAGTCAGAAGCGTCCAAACCAGGCCTTGCAAAAGGTGTTCTCCAACGATAAACCGTAGGTTCCGTATAATGGAACTTGACATTGTAGCCAACATTATCCCCAATGGAGTCGCCAAGCTGAATAAAATCTGCACCACGGATTTCAGTAAGCAGCCACTGTGTGGCGTAAGGGTTCATGTTCACCTGATAGGTATAGAACAGCGCATTATTTTCAGATTCATATCCAGACTTACACTTCTCATCAAGGGAGCCCTTCTTAATGACATAGTTGAGTGTATTCTCCACCGCCTGCGATGGATTCACCATTTCTACGCTCCAATTTAGGAACGACCTAACCGCACTAACCAAACTATCAAGGAAATCATCAGAGGCGTCTCCCTTCAAATCAACAAATATCGGAGTTCCCTTTTCCTGATTGATAGAATAATCCACTTTCAGGTAAGATCTTACAGGTTGCTCAAAATAATACCGAGTCCCATCCGAATTGGTTATCACGAAACCCTTAAGTTTTCCCACAGGGCTATTATCCTCAAGAATTGGTTCAATCTTTCGAGATCCGTAAAGGGCATAATCATAACTGTCTATTTTCCTCTTCAGCAAAATGTCCGAAACCTTTCTCCGCTCACGGGATTTCGCACCCTCAAAAGGTTCACTTTCATAATACCCCCCTTCCCCGACAAACAAGAAATTCATCCCCGTGGTAACGGTGTCTTCTGAATCTGTATTTTTCCGATAAACCAACCTGTTTCCCTCATTCCTGAAACGGGTTGAATAAAGAGCATACGGGGAGCAACTATCGCTATGTATGCACTGTCGGTAAGATTCATAGTCGTGATTCTGCGACCTGGCTAGAACAGAGCCCCCAGTGGCCTCTTCAAATTCACTCCCATAAGGCCATCCGTCAGTAGAATCCTTGAGCAAGACTGAATAATCTTCAAAAACTTCACTGCTTGTAGTTTTCTCGTTACTCACAATTTTGTGTAAACGGTGTTCTTCGCGGGTAAAGGGACGAAAAGTGCCAGAAACACCTTCGGAAGACACCGTGTACATATCATATGAGGGATACATTTCATCTTCACCCAAACTTTCCAAAGTCCGGCCTTTCATGGTCCATTTCCACGGAATGTTTCCCGACGAACCGCCCTGGGATGCCATCGCAACGGGCAGCCCGAAAATTTTATTCTGTCCATCGGACAAAATAGATGGGCCAGCCTGATACATGTATCCGTAAACGTAGTCCGAAGTTGCAGAACGCAAATGGTACTCATGTAGAGCTTGGCCAAAACCTAACGAAAAAACGCCCACGTACGTAGGAACCACAACGGCGAACCCGACACTGGACGTCCGCACGCCACCCTTGGCTGAGGCATTGGAAACGGACAAACCGTTTCCATTGACAGAAACACTGGAGCCGTTCCTGCTCATTCCCGTCGATATCGGTCCCGACTTCATTGACGTACTGATTCCCGATGGGCCAGCACTTAAGCCCACGTTTGACACCCCATGGGCATCACCGAACCCAACGCTGTATGCGGCCCCGCTTCCCGTAGAATACTGAACTCCTGCCGAGGCCTTGACGTTTCGGCCTCCGATTGATGTTCCCATCCTCGCCGAAGCAATTCCATTTGACGAGAGCATCAGACTCATGTTTAATCCAGCCGCATTGTTGAAGCCCACCGTTCCTTCTACCCCTATGGCTTCTGTCCCAACCGTAAAGCCAACGCCAGCAACACCCGAAATTCTCGGTCCGACTGTGGCGCTAAACCCGACTCCGCCCGTGTTGGAAACATTTTGTCCAACGCTTACGACACCCATGGTCCAACTCGTCTCTAGGTTCCATGTTCGCATAGCTGAGTAGCGATATACATACCCCAGGGTACCACCATGAAACTGGTCATCAGGAATACCGCGAATATCGCGGTTTATGCTCCCCGGAGAAAGGGTCCAACCGAGTCCAACCCATGTAGCCTCTTGTTGGGGAGAAATTCCAGCGTGGTAAGATAAACTTAGTGGATAGCCCCCATAAGGTCCAGGCAGTTCTCCGAGAGGTATGGAGTATGCAAAGTTCCCAGTTTGAAGACTTACCATGTCCTTCATTCCAGAGGGTTCGAACTGCATGTAGTCAGGTTGAACAGGGCCTCCCTGCAATGCGAACAAGGGAGAAATGGCAACCAAAGCAGCCATCAGCCAATTTCTCGCTTTTGTCACAAAAGTCGCAATCATTGATATTTATTGTTCAAAAAGAGAACAAAATCCTCAGTCAAGTCCGCACGTGAACCGTCCCCATACACTATACTGCCATTACTGGACGCAAATACCACATCTAACCCATGTTCCTTGGCATATTCCGCAAGAGATCCATTTATTTTCTCATAAACAGGGGCCATTAACTCTGACTGCATTTTCTGCAACCCGTCTTTTTTCGCCTGCTCAAACCGGCCAAGTTCCTCCATCCGGTGTGTTTGCTCCGACTTTAACCTTTTTTTTGTTTCAATAGACGCCGTATCGTATTCCAGCTTCAACCGTTCCTCAAAGGTAGCGAGAGAATCCTCTATAACTTTTTCAGCATCATTCCACTTAGATTCTTCTGCAAGCAATTGATCCCTCACCTTCTGGGCTTCTACGAAGGTATTCAGCATCTTTTCGGTATTGATAAATCCATAACGAACAGACGTTTCATGGACAAAGATACAGTAAATGATTCCAACGGCAGAAAGAATCAGTGCAACCAAGGCAAAGACATTTGCAAGCCTATTCATCTTTCACCCCCATATACCGCAGCAAGTCCCGTGTCTTGTCCGCTTTCCCCTTCGCTCCATATACCACAAAATTTGAGGCCGTACCAAAAAGAATTTCAAAACCATGCTGTTGACCAAATGAAGCAACCACACTATTGAATTGCTCATAGACATTCTGTATTTCCGCCCCTGCAACCTGGCGGGCGGAATCAAGCATCTTATGTCGGGCCACGTTGGATTCCATATTGAGTAATTCTAGTAAATTCCGTTCATCAAGTTTCCCTTTCGATAAAGAATCTAGGATTTTTGAAAGAGAATCGTCAAAAAAGTTCATTCTTTTTCGAACAAAATCATCCATTGTTCCTATAGTCTGATTTGCAGAAAGCATCGGTTCATAACGAGAAAGCGCAATGGATGTGTCTACAAAAAAAGGGTCCCTGTCACCACCAGAAAGAGTCTTCATGGCAACGGCAACAAAGAGAATCGAAAAGAGCAGAGAAGCAAGAGCTAATTTCATTTCACCTACCACCAGTCGTAGAAATAATGGTGTTCTACCCCTGTAAAGGCATCAGCATAGATAGCTTCGGCACCGGAATCATAGACCGTCAGGCTGTAATTACCATCCAAATCGAACTGGTAATAGTACTCATCATAATGCCGGTCGTAGGCGTAATCGTATTCCTTCTGCATGAAATAATAGGGTCCGGTCCCGTCATAATACACAGTAGCATTCCCGTTCCAATCCACTTTTACAGACACCTTCAAGGATGGAGACAGGGAATAAACATCACCGCATAGGTAGTCGTTACCCATCCAGGAACAGTCCTGGCCATAAAAATAGGGGAAATCAAGCCTTGCCTGGTAACCGTGGTCAGAAGCATCGGACCCCCAGTCCCCGCAACCTACGAGAACAGCGGTCAAAGTCCATAAACAAGTCAATAAGCGTTTCATGTCTCTTTACAAGAATCCCCCGACCAATGTCGAGGGAAATCTAAAAATTTAGTTTGTTCAAAATCAGTCAGATTCGTAGTCGCCATGAACCTCTTCTTCGGCGGCTTCGGTATTTTCATCCTGGAACTTCTCGGGAGCCTGCAAGTCGCGGGTACTGCCATATTTACGTTTTTCTTCATCCGTCAGCTTGTTGGAATAGACAATGTCTTCCTGTTCCTTGTTGGCTTCTTCCTCTTCCTGCTTCATCACGCGCTGGCCTTCTTCCAGACGACGGCGGATGTGTTCCTTTTCCATTTCTTCCAGGTTGGTTCCAACCTTGGCCTGTTCTTCGGAAACGATATAGCGCTCGTTGGCTTCGTCCATGGCATCCTTGATGCCCACCAGACGACCCTTGCCATCCACCTTCAAACCGGCCTTGCGGAGGGTCGAAAGAGGCAGGCGGCGAGCCGCTATCTTGTATTCTTCCTTGAATTCGTCTCCATCGCTAATTTCGCTTGCCTCATCCTCAGCCACATAGTCAAGGGCCTCGCTCCAGCGGGAACTCTGCACGCAAGACGTGAAGCCCACCAAGGCGGTGTCGATCTTTTCAGGATCATCCGAAACACTGCCTGCACAGCCGGCAACAATCATTGCCAAAAAAGAAACACCCATCAAAAGCTTTTTCATAGGAAGCACCTCCGAAAAAAATATCCCCCTAAAATATACACATTTTTTCAAGGAAAAGGCCCTTTTGAGCTTTTTTTTGCATTTTCTGGGGTTTTTCACAGGCAAAGTGTGCTGTTTTTCTATTTTTTCGCCCAATATGAGCGAAAATACGGACATCTATCGAATTTCTACAAATGACAGCAGGGAAATCATCCTCGTGGGTACCGCCCACATTTCCCAAGTTTCCAAGGAGCTGGTCAAGGAAACTATCGAAAATGAGAAACCCGATACCGTATGTGTAGAACTGGATGAGGGACGCATGCAATCCCTTAAGGACCCCGACCGCTGGAAAAAAACCGACCTAAAGTCCGTCATCAAGAATAAGCAGCTCGCCACCCTTATCGCCAACCTGGTGCTAGGCTCGTACCAAAAACGTATGGGAGCCCAGACCGGAGTCAAGCCCGGTGCAGAACTCAAGGAGGCCGTCAACGAGGCCGAGGGAAAGGAAATCCCCGTAGTCCTCGCCGACCGGGACATCAAGATTACGCTGAAAAGAGCCTGGGCCTGTACACCCTGGTACCGCAAGCTGAGCCTCCTGGGCGGACTTTTCGGAAGCATATTCGACAGGACCGAAGTCAGCGAAGAGGAACTGGCCAAAATCAAGGAGCAGGATTCCCTAAGCGTCATGATGCAGGAATTCGGCAAGACTTTTCCCGAAGTCAAAAAAGTCCTAATTGATGAACGAGATCAATTCCTAGCCAGCAAGATAAAAAGCGCCCCCGGAAACAAGGTGGTAGCCGTAGTGGGCGCCGGCCATGTCAAAGGCATCGCCAGCATCATCAGCGAGAACAAGGAACTCCCTAGCGAGGAATCCATTTCTGTCATTCCCAAGGGTTCCCCCATCTGGAAAATCATCGGCTGGGCCATTCCCGTGGCCATCATTGCAAGCATCGTCTACATCGGTTACCAGGCCGGTATCGAGAAGGCCGGCGAGCTGAGCCTCCAGTGGGCAATGCTCACCGGTGGTGGCGCTATGCTTGGGACCATCATCGCAGGCGGGCACCCGCTTACAGTGCTGGTGGCTCTGGTCATGGCACCCTTCACAGGACTCACACCGCTCATCGGTGTCGGGTTCTTTACCGCCCTTACGCAAGTCTATATGCGCCCGCCCCGAGTTTCCGAAATGGAAACCTTAGCCGATGACATCTGGCAGGTGAAGCACTGGTGGAAAAACCGCGTGACCCGCGTAATACTTTGCTTCTTGTGTCCAGGAATCCCCGCCATTGTCGGGAAGATCCTCGCCATATTTAAGATTTACCAAGCGATGTAATAGACTAGAGATTAGAGACTAGGATCTAGGATTTAGTGGATAATGTTTTATACCCAAATTCACTAGCCCCTAGTCTCTAGATCCTAACCTCTACTAAATCCTCTTCACAATGAACATGTGGCCAGGGGCCTTTGCAGGGTCAAGCCGCACAAAGTTCTTGCTGCCACGCCACACGAAGCTATCTCCAGTAACCACATCCTTCAAGAAGTAGAAGGCATCTTCGGCCATGCCGAGCTTCGACATGTTGATTTCTACCAGGCCTTCTTGCGGATGGTCCATATCCATATTGCACACGCACAGGATAATATCGTCGCCGGTTTTCTTGGAGTACACCATCAGCTGGTCGTTCTGAGCGTAATGGAAATCCAGGTTGTCATATTCCTGCAAGGCCACGTGTTCCTGACGGGCGGTGTTCACCCGGCGGACAAAGTCCTGAATGCCGGGACCACTCCAGTTGTGAACCTTGTACTGGTACTTTTCACTGTCAGCCAGTTCTTCCTTGATGGGGCTCGGAATATTCTCGCACAGCTCATAACCGTTATACATACCCGTAAGGCTCGAAAGGGTCGCTGCCAAGAAGTAGCGCTGTTTGAAGGCATTGGGGCCCTTGTAGGCCAGGTACTTCGGGAAAATGTCCGGCGTGGTCGGGAAGAATATACCACGCATATATTCCTTAGCGCCACTCTGGGTCAGCTCCTTCAAGTACTGTTCGAATTCCCACTTTGCAGAGCGCCAGGCGAAATAGGTGTAGCTCATATCAAAGCCGGACTTGGCCAGGCGATGCATCATCTTCGGGCGGGTAAAGGCCTCGGCCAGGAATACCAGTTCCGGACGCTTTTCCTTTACGTCGGCGATGAGCCACTCCCAGAAGGGGAACGGCTTAGTATGAGGATTGTCGATACGGAAAATTTCCACACCCTTGTCGGCCCAGAACAAAATGATATTCTCGATTTCTTTCCAAAGAGCCTTGTAGTTTTCGTTGTAATAATCGAAGGGATAAATATCTTCGTACTTCTTGGGCGGGTTTTCTGCAAACTTGATGGAACCATCCGGTTCGTGGTAGAACCATTCCGGATGGCTCTTCACGTAGGGATGATCCGGACTGCAGTTCAGGGCAATATCCAGGGCCAGGCGCAGTCCCTTATCACGGGCGGTCTTCGCAAAATGCTCAAAGTCCTTCATGGTGCCCAGTTCCGGATCCACGTCATAATGACCGCCGTGCTTGTTTCCAACAGCGTAGGGGCATCCCGGTTCAAGAGGCTTGCCCTTCTTGTCAACCTTGGCATGCAATGCGTTATTGGCACCCTTGCGGTTCGTAACACCAATGGGGTGAATCGGGACCAGATACACCGTATCAAAGCCGAGGCCCACGATATAGTCCAGCTGCTTTTCGCAATCCTTCCAGGTGGCGCTCTTCTTCGGGTCAGTTCCCTGACTCTTGGGCCACATCTCGTACCATGTACCCACACGACTATAGGTAGGGTCCACCCTTAGTTTCATCACAGGAGATTCTGTGGGAACATCTTTGGGTTCCAGAGTCCAGGCGCAAATCTTGTATTCGTAATAGCCAATGTTGTTGACCGTAAAGGATCCTTCCCACTGGTCATTGTCCACAAAGTGCATGGGAGCCTTGTCCCATTTCTTCTTGCTCACATGGCGATAGAAAATCGCCGCATCGTACTTTTCGTGACTATGGCGGAAAATATCCGCGGTAAGCGTGACCGTATCACCCGGTTCACGCTTGAGCATAAAGCGTCCCCCTTCAATTTGGGGGCAGATGTTTTCAATAACCAGATTGTCTTTGAGAGTAGGAATAGTAGCCATAATGCCGTAAATATAACTACTGGCGATGGCCCTGGAACCTCATGCAAAGCAATGCCCCGACCAAAACCATACAGGTTAGAGCGAAAGACCCCCCATAAGAGAGGAACGGTAAGGGAAGTCCCGTCACCGGCATAAGCCCTATGGTCATAGCGATATTTACAAGAATATGGAATAGGAATATGGTAGAGGCACCCATGGTAATCAAGGTGATAAAGGGGTCCGAGAACAGCTTGCAAGTAGAGGTGGCGCGCCAAAGGAATAAAAAATAGAGCACAAGAATCAGAGCACACCCAACAAAGCCGAACTGTTCCCCCAATACGCTAAAGATAAAGTCCGTATGTTCTTCGGGCAAGAACGCCAGGTTGGTCTGGGTTCCGTGACCAAAGCCCTTCCCCTTGAGACCGCCGGAACCGATGGCCGTCAAAGACTGCAAAACCTGGTAGCCATCACCCAAGGGATCGCTCATGGGATCCAGGAAGGTGTTCACACGTTTCTGCTGATGGGGCTGCAGCATATTCCAAGCCATGGAACTTGCATAGCCCGCAAATATGTTCACCACCAAAAACACAACTGTCAAAACTTTAGGCAAACGACGGCGCACCAGGGAAAACACCACCGCACAAATCAAAAGTCCCCAGAGCACCTGATAAAGCGTTGTCTGAGAATGGGAGAAAAGAACTGAAAGAAGTGGACTTGCCAGCAAGAACATATCGGTCAAGGTTAACCCCGCAAAGAAGAATCCCACATAGGTTACCGCAATAAACACAAGGGCTGTACTCAGGTCCGGCTGTTTCAATACCAGGGCAAATGGCACAATGAACAAAAGCATGGGTACTACAAAGCTCTTCAACTTAAACAGGCTCACCGGATGCCTGGACAGCCAATAAGAAATCGTAAGCAGGTAGGCGATCTTTGCAAATTCCGAGGGTTGCAGCTTGAAAATGCCAAGGTCTATCCAACGGCCAGCGCCCTTGACCACATCGCCGGCAAAGAAAAGCACCACCACAAGCAAGATTAGGGAGATGACATAAAAAGGTACCACCATCCTCTTAAGCCAATCCAGTCTCAAGAAAACGATACCTGCCGCTATAGCACTACCACAAACAAAGTATATAATCTGTCTGAACCAGAAAGTCTCGTAAAAGACAACTTTTTCATTGTTGGTGGCCGAATAGACCAGCAACACTCCGCAAACCATAAGGCAAAGCGTCAAAAAGAGGAAAAACCAGTCCACCTTCAGGGACTTGTCCAAAAAACGACCTGAACTCATTTCTTGTCCTCCTTCCCAAAGTAGGCCATCAGAACCTTGCGGGCTATGGGGCCCGAAACCGCACCGCCACCGCCAGCAGCTTCCATAATCACAGCCACAGCTATTTCAGGATTTTCAAGAGGAGCCACTGCCGCATACCAGGCGTGGGTCTTTTCACCCTTCTTCCACTCGCCAGATCCCGTCTTAGCGCCCACACGTATATCGGGCACTCGCCCGCGCTTACCTGTTCCACCGGGGTGATTCACCACAGAATCCATAGCCGCCATCAAGATTCGGTGCGTCTCCGTCTTCATCTTGCCGGAACGAACTATCTCCGGTTCGTATTTACGAACCACGTTTCCCTCGACGTCGCGCAATTCCTTCATAAAGTGAGGCCGATAAACACCCTTATTGGTTGCAAGAGAACCCACCAAAACCGCCTGCTGCAGGGGAGTCACGATTTGTCCCTGTCCAATGGACAGGTTCAGGATAAGCCCCCTGGCCCAGCGCCAGCCCAATCGCTTGTTGCGCAAGTTAAAGGAAACGGAATCCGGAAGCCACCCTCCCTTTTCACCGGGAATATCCACGCCCAGGGGTTTTTCTCCCAAACCAAAGCGCCTTCCAAACTCATTGATGCGGGCCATATCGATTTCAAGGCCGGCCTGATAAAAGAACACATCGCAACTGAGACGAATCGCATTCACCACATTCAGACTTCCATGGGTTCCCCAGCACTTCTGGTAACGGGCGCCATACTGGAAGCCTCCCGTACAAGATTTAGGATATCGCTTGTATTCCGAAAGAATCCCGTATTCCAACCCAGCCCCAGCCGTCACAAGCTTAAAGACCGATGCCGGCGGGTAAGTTCCCGAAATGGCACGATTGGTCAGGGGGCGAAGGGAGTCCAAAGCCACCTGGGCCCAGCCTCTATTGCGCTCACGCTTTTTCAGGGAGAAAATATTCGGGTCCAATCTAGGAGAACTCACCATAGCAAGGATTTCCCCATTTCTCGGGTCAATGGCAACAAGAGCACCACGAGCCGTATCCGGAATGGCCTCCTCCGCCACCTTCTGCAACTTCAAGTCGATTGTAGATACCAAATGAAGTCCCGGAATGGGAGCCTTGCTATCCACCCCTTTCACCTGACTTATTTCACGTCCAGACGCATTGACTTCTACGACCTTCACGCCATTCACGCCCCGGAATTCCTGGTCATAGAACTGTTCAAGGCCTTTCTGTCCAATGCGGTCTCCCTGGGAATAATTCTCGTACTCGGGCAACTTAAGCTGCTCTTCGGAGATTTCGCTGGTATAACCAAGTACATGGGAGGCTAAAGTCCCGTAGGGATAATCCCTGCGGGATTCAATCAGCGTCACCACACCGGGCAATTTTTCAGAATGTTCCTCTACGACGGAAACCTGCTCCGGCGAAGCATCTTCCAGAATTCTAATCGGCCTATTCTTTATCCAGCGAGTCCGCTGGAAAGCCGTATCCAAAGAAAGGGAATCAAAGACCCGTTTGCCATCCTTATCAACAATCTGAAGTAGGGCGTTGAAAACGGAATCACGATCCGCCTTTTTCTTGGGCAAGTTCAACGCCTGCAAGGCAATCTGATAAGAGGGGCGGTTCCGCACAAGGACCACGCCGTTCCTGTCATAGATAAAGCCCCGCTCAGCCACCAGTTCTACACGACGCAAGCGGTTATTCTCAGAGCGCTGGAAATTCTCATCGTAGTGGGTATGCTGTAGGGAATAAAGCCTAAAAAGGAGGATAGCAAAAAGAACGAATACGGCTGTCATGTAAATCAGCACGTTCCAGTTCCGATTCTGAACAACCTCGTTATCGGACTTGTTAAACATGGACCTTTTTCTTCTTCCCAATGGACAAATGGAAATAAATGGCCGCGACAAAAAGCGTATAGGCGCATTCAGGAAGTGTCTTTGAAAGGAACAGGTTAGTAATCACGTCCTTCTCCAGTCCCGTCAAGAAGAAATAAACCATATCGCACACAAAGAAACCAAATCCAAGGACGCCTAGTTTCATAGGCAAGTTCAATGTCAAGAACCGCTCTTCCAGCTGGCCTACCAGGAATCCAAGAACCGTCATAGAAATCGTATTTGCACCGAGCCACTCCGCAGGGCCATAGACATCCTGAGTAAAGCCCGCAAAAAATCCCCAGAAGCACCCGGCCGCAGGCCCAAACTTAATGGCGATGGACACAATCATAATGACAATAATATCGGGACTTGCGCCGAACAGTTGGATCCATTCAGCCACCGTCGTCTGCAAGATAAAGCAGATGATAAAAATCAACAGGACTCTTAACCACTTCAAGCTATTCATCTAAAAGTTCCTGTATGATCCATTCCGCTTCCTTGCCCATCACAAAGACTTCTTCCAGAGAGGAAAACTCCTGGAAAGGCATCACATCCATCAACTGCATCACTTCTAAGTCAGAGGGGCGAATCCGTTCCACCGTTCCTACAGGAATTCCCTTCGGAAAAATTCCACCAAGTCCAGAGGTAATCAAGGTATCCCCCACCTTCACGCCCGCATGGGTAGGAATCATAGCAGAAAGAGTGCGGCCATCTACGGATTCCAAGAAGCCCACTACGCGGGTTCTCCGCTCAAGTACAGACAACTTAAGGTTAGGATCCACCAGCAGCTGAACTCTGGAATGAGTCAGCGAGGTTTTTGATACCTTGCCAACCAAACCATTCATAGAAAAGACCGGCATGTTTTCCTTAACACCTCTTGCCGTGCCGCGATTGATTACAAGAGTTGTTAAAAAACGCCCCGGATTATGACCAACCACACGGGCAGTCACGATGGGGTAATCCCACTTGTCATCAAAACGTACTAAGGCATGCAGTCGGGCTAGTTCCTGCAGGGCTTCACTGGCATAATAGGTTTCCTGCCTAAGCCTCGCATTCTCTTCTTTAAGCATTTCGTTTTCGTGAGCCACTGAACGGAATTCGTCCACCGACGAAATTACCATCTGCGCCGGATAGAACACCGAAGCAAGTGCCGTAGATACAATACCCTTCTGCGTGGCCTCTGGGGCCTCGCGCATAAATATTCCGAGCAGTAGAAAGAATGCAAAGGCACCTATGCCATGCTTCTGCGAAAACAAACCGACTATAAAGCGGAACGCTCTAAGCATCGAGGACCGTTTTCAAGGACTAGTTCGACGAAGCTATCAATACCGGGCGATACTTATCCAAGTCTTCAAGAATACGGGCGGCACCCTTGCAGACGCATACCAGAGCTTCATCGATGACATTCACAGAAAGTCCTGTCTCCTTGCGGATACGTTCATCAAAACCACGGAGCTGAGAGCCACCACCAGTCATGATGATTCCCTTATCATAAATGTCCGCAGAAAGTTCGGCAGGCGTCATGCTCAAAGCCTGCTTCACCGCCTCGATAATCGCCGTCACAGGCTCATTCAGGGCTTCGCGGATTTCAGTACTATTGATGGTCATGGTACGGGGCATCCCCGCAATAAAGTCATGACCGCGCACTTCCATGGTCAGTTCTTCTTCCAGAGGACTTGCAGAACCAATCTGAATCTTAATCTGTTCAGCAGTACTTTCACCCACATGTAGGTTGTACATTCTACGCAGGTAGCCAACGATAGCCTCATCCATTTCATCGCCACCAACGCGCACAGAAGCGTTGCACACCGTACCGTTCAAGGCAATCACGGCGATGTCAGAGGTACCACCACCAATATCCACAATCATGTTGCCTACGGGGTCTTCCACAGGAATGCCCATACCCACAGCCGCAGCCATAGGTTCATGTACCAAGTGCACTTCCTTCGCACCGGCCTGCTTTGCTGCATCGATCACGGCGCGCTTTTCCACTTCGGTAATACCGCTAGGCACACCGACCACCACACGAGGTTTCACCATCCACAAGGGGTACTTCTGCACACGCTTAATGAATGTCTGCAAAAGGGTTTCCACCAGTTCAAAATCGGCAATCACGCCATCCCGCATGGGCCGGACAGCACGGACTTCACCCGGAGTACGGCCCAGCATCTTCTTCGCCTCAAAACCAATGGCGGATACCCTGTTGTTCTTGCTGTCCACAGCAATCACGGTGGGCTCGTTAATTACAATTCCTTGACCTGCTACGTGAACCAGGGTGTTGGCTGTTCCAAGGTCAATACCAATATCGCAAGAAAATAATCCAAACAAAATGTTTCCCTCTATGTGAAGATTTTGTTAATAAATATAGTATTTAGTGTTTAATTCTTCAGAGTATCCGCCCCGAAGAATAACACCTTATAGTACCGGTCCCACTGCCTTGCCGACACGTCATAGCGGTACTTGCGTTTCTCGTGGAGCGCCATATCCTTATAGATAAAGTAATCTACCTCGGCGTAGGCGGAATAGATTTCCGCTTCGGCGCCAGAGAACAGCCTAAAATCCTTGACTCGGTAATAGGGAGTATCCAACAAGGCATCCCTGCTTCCAGCCTTCATAGTCTCCGCCACCATAAACTTCAAGTCCTCCTGAAGATAGGCCTCCAGCTTTTTCTCTATCCGGTCCGTCCTTTCAGAACAACCGATAAACAACAATGCGAATGCGATAGCAGAGAATAAAAGTTTCATGCTAGAAATTTAGAAATAAGGTTCGAGGGATTAGAATCTAGGATTTAGGATCTAGGATTTAATCTCTAATCTCTAGATCCTAGTCTCTAGTCTCTAGCCCCTAAATAAAAAACGCTCCCATAATGGGAGCGTCTCTAAGTCCTGTTTCAAACAAATTAGAAGGAGTAGGTTGCAGAAATTCTGGAGAAGATCCGGCCCTCACCCTGGAACGGGTTGCGGAATAACAGGTCTTCGGCGACAGTCACGTCGATCTTCAGCTTTTCTTCGATGTTGATTCCGAAACCGAAACCTACATGGTCATCTGCAGTACCATCGGCCAAGGGGTTCGTGCTGAAGAAATTCCCATCTTCACGGCAAATGCCCTGACCCGACGTATTCCTAGAATTCACATCACACTTGGTGTAGAGGATGGATTTCTGGCCACCCACACGGATTACGAACCAATCCCACCAGATGTTACGTTCAATACCGAAGGTAATCATACCACCGATGTCAGAACGCTTATCCCAGTTAGGATGATCTTCATTCTGAGAGTCGTAAATGGATTCACCCGTTTCATAATCAAAGTACCAGTCGTGAGCCTTCAGCTTATTCCAGACAAAGTCGGCACCCATCCAGAAGAAGCCACGGTCAAGAGCAACGTTGATACCAAGGCCGGCCTGGGCATGCTTGTCCTCGATACCAGGAGCCTGCATCAACTTCATAGAGAAGGCGGGCACCAGTTCGCCATCCAGGGCGTCCAGAGTGAAGAACGCACGAGACTTGGCCAAGAAGGAGAAATCCCCATCATCAAAGAAGTTCAAGTGTTCCGGGCCATACTGAATACGAGCCAAGCCAAAAGAGAACTCGAAGTCAATGTTGCTACCAAACTGCAAGTTCAAGCCACCATCTGCCTGCACCGCAGAAGCATAGGCTCCACTTTTCACCTGGTAGTCGCCGCTTTCCGTCTTGTCACCACCGTCCTGGTGGGCAATGTAAATATGCAAGCCCCAAGCATCGCCATTAGAAAGCGTACCGCCCAAGAATCCATCAAAGTTCGTTACCGTCTCAGGAACATCGGTAGTATCGCCAGAGGTTTCACCTACAACTCTTGTCGGGAAATAACGCATCAGTTCATCGTTAATACGGCCAAACAAGCCACCGATAGAAAGGCGAGGATCCGGATTGTTCTCATCACCCAAGGACAGGGAGAAGATTCCACCGAAGTTCGGGTGCATCGGGTCCTGGTTTGTACCCGTAGCCACATCCTGGGTATAAGGTCCAAATTCACCAATCAAGTAGTTCGGATACAAGTTGATGTTTGCAGCATTATCGAAAATGCTCACATCATCCATGATGTAGGTAGTATTCTTGCCCATGGATTCCACACGGGCGAAGGTTGCAAAAGCAGACCCCACACCGAGGACGCCGAAGGAAAGACCTACTGCCGCAGCTGTTTTAAAGTTCATTACAGGACTCCTGTTGAAATATCTAATATAAAGTTAAATATATTCTTTAAAAAACGCAACAGAAAAATGAAAAAAGACCGTGCTTTTAGCACGGCCTTTTTTAGCATACCGCTAGACCTGAATTATTCAGAGAAGGTGAACGGAATGGTTACCGTAGTGTTACCGGACTTCACCTTGCTGAACTTCCAGCGGCTCACAGCAGACTTGATTTCGCCATCAAATTCGCCGTAACCAGTGGTGGAAGATGCAATGGAGAT
>JAEEGL011658503.1_pt1 | contig 30371 bp, 21 predicted proteins | sample 9134231 | NCBI WGS metagenome assembly JAEEGL01 (sample SAMN16246548, study PRJNA631951) | gut metagenome | biome: gut microbiome; feature: rumen; material: fiber-attached | host: Bos | place: Iran: Karaj | collected 2018-10 | reverse complement strand
GAGCTCTTCCATAACGGCGCCTTTGTAGATGTAGGCGCGGGTGAGTTTTTCGCGTTCGCCCTTGTGGTGGCGGTAGTAGGCCAGGGCGCGGTTGATGGCGCTGTCGCTGGTGGCGGTGATGTAGCACTTGTAGCGGGCCTGGGTCAGCAGCAGGTCATGGTAGGCGCGGTCGCCCTCGGTGGAGAGGCTGTCGGCATCGACCGCCTGGACGAGCGCTAGGGCGCTGTCAGGGTTGGCCTGCATGAGGCTGTCGGCCAGCACGAGCCGGCTGTCATAGCGATGCGACCGGCCACACCCCGCAATCACCACGAGTGATAGGGTTGCTAGCAGTATGATAAATGCGGGGCGAGTCATTTGAGTATGTTATTGCTTGAACATGCGGTCGATGGCGCGTTTGTCCTCGCGTTCCTTGATGGACTGGCGTTTGTCGAACTGGCGTTTGCCTCGGGCGATGGCGATAACGAGTTTGGCCAAGCCGCGCTCGTTGATGAACAGGCGCAGGGGGACAATCGAGAAGCCAGGCTGCATGGTGTCGCGTGCAATGCGGCGTATTTCCTTGCGGTTGAGCAACAACTTGCGGTCGCGATGGGTGGTGTGGTTGTTATAGGAGCCGAAACTATATTCGGCGATGTACATGTTCTTGACCCAAAGCTCACCATTGATGACCATACAATAGGTGTCGGTCAAGCCGCACTTGCCTTGACGGATGGACTTGATCTCGGTACCAGTGAGCACGATGCCCGCGGTGAAGGTCTCGATGATCTCGTAGTCGAAGGTGGCCTTGCGGTTCTTGATGTTGATTGTCGTATTGTGGTTGTTGTTGCGTGACATATTGATGAGTTTTTAGTCGCTAGTGGCTAGTCACTAGACGTTAGATGATGAACAGGCCGAGTATGGCCTTCAGGAGAATGGGCAGTCCCAGCAGCAGTATCGATGAGATGACGACGAACTTGTTCACCTTGTTCTTCTTGACAAACAGGTGGGCCGTGCCACGATAGGCCATCCAGGGGAGATAGAGCATGAGGAAGAGCACGGGAGTGAAGTCGCTGGGCAGGAGGTAGCGCAGGATCATCAGCAGCACCAGGAAGATGAGGTTGTAGAGCGTGAAATCGTTGAGACGCGCTGTGGCCCCCTCGGTCTTGACCAACTCAGGGTAAAAACCGCCAAGCAGGTAGATGATGATGTAGTAGCTGATAAAGTAGGTCGAGAACATCACGATGCCAGTCATGAGTGATGTGCTGAACGAGATAGTGCGGTCATAGATCATGGGCACAAAGCAAGAGAGCGCAAGCACGCACAGCAGGGGTATATAGGCGCTCCTCAACACCTTGCCGACGGGGATGTTGGACTCGTTGATTACCTCCCAGCCATAGCGGGGAGCGGTAATCACACAGAATATGTTGTGCCAGATGCTCATTTTAGTTTCTAGTTTCTAGTTTCTAGTCCCTAGTTTCTAGTTGCTAGTTGGCTTACTTAGATCTATTCATTTGACTTTTGCGGGTGCAAAGATACTGCTTTTTTCTCTGTTAATAAAAAAAAATGTAACTTTGCAAAGATAATCGCAGTTATATTAACCATAATTCAATTACGAGATGAAAAAATCAATCTTATTTATCGCTGCCGCGCTGCTGGCATTGGCTTCATGTCATCAAGAAGGGGAAAATAAAGATGCCGCTGGTACCGTAGATAAAGGCCAGGCTGCTATCGAGAACATCATGACGAGGACGAGCATCCGCCAGTACAAGAACCAGCCTGTTGAGCAGGAGAAAATCGACATCATGCTCAAGGCTGCTATGGCCGCCCCCACTGCTGTGAACCTGCAACCCTGGCACTTCATCGTCATCGATGACAAGAGCACCATTGACCAGCTCTCAGGCCGCCAGCCGACCAACGCTCCGCTGCTGATTGCCATTTGTGGTGATACTGACAAGACGACTATGCCTGACGGAAAGGGCAAGTTGCCCGACTTCTGGGTACAAGATGTGTCGGCTGCTACCGAGAATCTGCTGCTCGCTGCCCACGCACTGGGACTGGGTGCTGTATGGACTGGAGTCTATCCCGTCATGGAGAGAACGGCCGAGGTGGCCAACGTGCTCAACTGCCCGCTGAACATCGTGCCGCTGGCTGTAGTGCGCGTTGGTTATCCTGACGAGGCTCCCGCACCCAAGGACAAGTTCAAAGAGGAAAACATCAGCTACAACAAGTTTGGTGGCAAGAAGGAGTAATCACTCCCCTCTTCGCTGTAGAAACTAAAAGGCCGTCTCATTGTCACGAGACGGCCTTTTGGTTTATCCTGTTGATTTAATTATCAGAAGAGGAAAGTGTGGTAGAGTTCGGGGGCGTAGATGCTGCCACCAATGGTTGCTGCCTTAAACAATTCATAGAAGACATAGTAGAAATTCAGGCCAGCAAGAGCGAGGAGTGGCAACCACTTGCGCTCACGCCACAGGTAACACATCGTGTAGCACACCATGATCAAGAAGGTGCCACGCATCAGGTCACCAGGACGGCTCAGATACTGTGTCGTGTTTCCCATGAGGTTGACATAACCGAGGTGCAACAGCATGAAACGGTACATGGCCGACAAGCAAATGTCACGTGAGAACATGCGTTTGATGGAGGGATAATACCACAGGATGATCATGCTTGAAAGCAACGGGAACAGGCGCGTTGGACCAATGACGTTCCTGAAGGCGTAACTCACATCGGTCGTGAACAGGCGGTAGTAATGGCCGTAGCCCACCAATTCGGCAAACTGGCCAATACGGTCAAAGCACCACTGGATCCACTGAGGGAATGAGCCCAGAACGACACACAGCAGTATCAAGGCAAAAGGCACCCATCGTTTCATGTTCGGCACCTTGATGAGCGGTACCAAGTAGAGCGGGATGAGCAAAACGGCCATCTTGTGTATCGACATGGCCAGCAGGGATACCAACAGGTAGAGCCAGAACTTGCGCCTGACAATGAGCTCCACAATCAAAACAAAGAGGCATTCCACGACCGCCTGGCGTAATAGACTCATCCACTGGATGTAATACGGTCCCAGGAAGATGCACAACGCAATCCAGGGCAGCAGATACTTGCGATGCCTCAAAGCATAGAACAGCAGGGTGATATGCAGCGTTGCCCATAGGCCGAAATAGAAGGCGTAATGGAGTCCTGCCCGACCCATACCTACCGTGATGAGATGAAAGCCCGGCTCATAGTTCTCACGGGAAAAGTCCCCAAGAGACTGCATGCTCACATAGTAGCTGAAATACTGATTATAGTCCCACGACATGAGCCACCTGACCGATGACACCGCAATATAGATAAGTAGAGCCAATATAATCTCCCAGGAGAGGAACGGCAGCTCTGCCCCACCCTGTGTCATCAGCCGTTGCTCACGATGGCTCACATGCCATCCGAGCATTGCCATGATAGTGGCGGTTCCGATATAAACGATGAGACTGGATATCATATCCTTGTTGAAAGGTTATTTGACAAGGGACATGTTGATGGTCAGGCCGTAATTGCTGTTGGTGGTGGGATAGGATGATGTTGACACCATAGGCATGTTGGTCTGATAGTCAAAGAAAGCACCCATCGTGATGCGCTTGCTCACCACGTAGTTGGCCGTGAAGTTGAAACTCCAGGTGCGCGTGCCACTTGTGGCTTGAGCTGTGTTAGCATCAATCTTGCGAATCAGGGCCATATTGCTCGACATCTTCACATTCAGGTTCAACGTGAGGTCGTTGTTTACGTTCTGCTGTACTCTCTTGATTTTGAGTACCTGGTTGAAATTGGCAATCTTGTAACTGCCGCCCAACGTAAATGACCTGGACGATGCTTCTACCAACTGTCCTGCCGATGAGTTGAGCGTGAGGGTGCGCTGATCCTCGAGTTGCACGTTCAATGAGATGTCGTTCATGAACGTGGCATTGAAACCAATGAGCGGTGCAAATTTCTCGGTTACGGTGACAGATGAGATATTGAATGGCGATGAGGGTATTGCGCCTCCAGTAAGCACATCCTGCGTAAATCCAAGGCCATTGCCGATGGTTACCCAGTCACTGAACGAGGTGTAACTGCCTACAGCATAAGCGCACTGGTAAGCATGGTTGAGTGCGAATGACTTGAACACTTTCTTGAAGAACGGGATGCGCATCAGGCCATCGTAAGTTATGCGCCAGTTGGGCAAGATGGACTTGATGCCAGGGAACGGATTCAAGTCAACCTTTTTGGCATCTTTGCCAGAATAAGCTGCCATGAAAGCGGGAATCAAGACATCGCTGCTCGACTTGTTGACAGCACCATTTTCAAGACTGTAGGTATTGCCTGCCATCGCAGTGTTCTCAAAGAATCCGATTTCGGGATAAGTGGTTCCCATGTATTGCTGCTGTATCCTTTCAGCTACAATGGGGATGTTCTCCAGGAACTTATCGAATGTGGCACTATGGTAGTTATCGTCAGACCTTACCGATTGCATTGCAGTTGCCAGGGCGATGTGGGTTCGGGTGTAGCTTCCTGCAAATATGGTCGTCGGATTTTCGTACATGAACTGGATGCGATTGGTGCGGTTGTCGGTGCGGTTACCCGTGAGGGTGATCTTCAAGCCGGCAATGGGCTCCAGCTGAATTTCTGCGTTGAACTCCTGGGTGCGGCCATAGACAGCCGGTGACGTCTGAGTCTGGTCGTTCATGAGCCAGCCACGTTCAAGCGATTTGTTGATGTAGGACTGGCCAGCAAAACCGAAAGCAAAGTCAAGACCAGGAGCCATCACATCGTAATGGTTGGTTTGTCCAAAGATGTCACCAATCTCAGGAATGAACTGGGGCAATGACAGCGATGTGGTGTGTTTGTAGCGTAAATTTAGGCTACGCACACTCATGAGCACGCGTGCAGTGTACTGAGCAGCTTCGGTGAAGAAATTGTGCTTCTCTTCACTCTGAATCTCGGTAATGGTGAATTTGAGATTCTCGGTGCCCAGGGTTGTGATCTCCACATTGTCTTTGTCCTTAACCTTGAAATCCACCTTGAATGGGGTGCCGTCGTCGGTCGTCGCCTGCACCTTTACCTTCTTAACACCCATCTTGTGGTTGATAACTGTAGCCGAGTCGGCATTCAGCTTAACTGTTTTGTTAAACTTCTTGGGCTTTTCACGCTTGGGTGCTTTATTGGTACGTTTGGTATTCTTGCTTGAGAAGCGCTCATCCACTTTCTTTAAGTATGGAATCTTGCCATAGAATTGCTCAAGACTGAATCGTCCTTCAAGTGTACGTGCCGTCTGATTGGCAATTGTATTACCCGATGAGATGCCGTCAACGACGGTACCACGATCCCAACGATAAGTGGAATTGTAAGAAGCATTGGCGGTAATCCAACTCAGAATGGGAATCTGGTTGAATGGAGCCTTGTAGCTGACGGTGAACGTCTGATTGTAAGCCCAGGGCGTACCCAAATCCTTGATAGAAGCCATTACCGAGTCCCTCCAATCACGGTAAGCGTTGGGGAAGAGTTTCCTGTTCACAACCTGGCCTGCTTCCTCTAAGAATGGTTCGAGAATGTGAGCAGTCGTGTTGCTGTTGAAAGAAACCGTCAGCGATTTGGTGAAATTCCATGACATAGCAAATTGACGATCCCAAAGGAAGTTTTTGCTGACCGATACAGGCAGTTCCACATCATTACCCGTCTCATTGCGGGTTTGCTGCTCGTAGTAATAGCGTGAGATGTTGGTACTGAAGGAAATATTTGCCGGCAAATAATGGAACTCCCAATCACGGAAGAACTTCATGTTCTTGTTTTTCTCGTTGATGAAGTATGAGAATGGCTTGAATGGCTTGGCGTAAGGTGTCCAGTTGTATTGCATGGAGCCTCGGTAGTCATTGGTGTTCTCATATACATTATCAGGATCGTTCAGATGCTGCTTGTTGAACGAGTAGCTAAACGAGAAGTTAGTGGGATCCCACGGCATGGGATTCTTCATTGTCTTCACGTCAAACTTGAGGCCCGAAATCGAGAAGCTCTTGGCTGTGCGTTGCGTGACGGCATACTCCATGATGCTGTCCTTCTGCTCCTTGGTCTCACACACATCGAGCGACTCTTTCAATTTAACGTCCTGATCAAGAGGATTATACTTAGGTGTAGTCTTCTCGTTGCTGTAAGAGTAATAGATGGGAGCATGAAGCTTAGCCTTCTCGGGGATGAAACGTCCCAGATCGGACTGTACCGCGATGTTATACTGGTCATAATTATCCAAACGGCGCATCGACAGGCTCTGATCAACAGAACCGAAGCCCTCGGTCTCCTTATGGAAGCCCATATTAAGGGTGGCAACGTCACTCATGTTCAGTGTCATTGCAGCCTTAGCAGCCCAACCGCCCTCGCTATCAAAGTCGGTCACGCGCAACTCGTCCACCCAAACGACACAACTCTTTGTCGTGGGTGAATTATTGCGAACACCAATCAGCATTACACGCACCTTGCTCAATGACGGATTACCCATCACATACACCTTGTTGTTAGGATGGTCATCATCTACATCCTGGTACCTGATGGAGTAACCAACGCCTGATACACCCGCCATCTTGTCAGCATTGCGGTGCTTTTTAGCGTTGATAAGGACGTCGAGGTCGATATCGAGCATATTGTCATCAGGCCATACCTTGAGCCTGTCGGTTGAGCTATTGGTGCTATAACGGCCGGCAGGTGTTATGGACAAGGGTATCTCATACTCGTAATAATTGTTCTTGACATCGGAACCAATGCGGACGAACAACGATACATCACCATTACGCAGGTTGGACTCGTTGCCGATAGTTGCTTCGTTGTGGACAAACATCTGCAAGCGTTTATAGGTGCGCAGGTCCAAATCGGTATTGCGGTAAACGCCACGTGCGTCACCAGCATCCAGATTATCCACCGTCAGCTGCATAGATTGCTCGTTGAGCTGGGTAATCTGGGATTGTCCACTGTCAATAATACGTGACACGCCAGGAGGCAGCACATAGTTAACAGGCTCACGGGATGCATTCTCCTCAATATTTACCGTATTGATACTGATGCTACCGTTAGCGGGTTGCTCACCACGCATATTCAGGTTATACTTGTAGTTGCGCCACTCGCCGCGCACCAGTTCAAGGGATGCAAAGCGCAAGTGGGTCGTCTCTTTAAAGCCCGTCATGAAAATTCTCATGAATCGGATAGTCGAGAAGTCCTGGATTGAACCGACCTTCTTCTGATAATTAACCAGAGGAATGGTGAACTGATACCATGTGGAGGGCTGAGTCTCACCATTACGAGTGTGAACGTTGGCCACCTGCTTATCGGTAATGTAGTTCATACCCACCTGCATGGAATCAGGATGAATCGCTACCCTGTACTGGAAATAGCGCTCATACTCATTCAGCGTGTTATCCTGGTTGATGTCCTCCACATCGGGGGTAGAGCGTGAGGTCTGGTACTGGCCGTCAGAAGCGTCACTTTGCGATAACGAGTTACCTTCGGTGTTATTATAATGCTTGTAACGCTCATTAATTGAGGCCTTGACCTGGTCATAGTAATTGTGACGATAGAAGGCATAGTTATCACTAGCCGGGTCGTTGAAGGGCGAGAACGGGTCTTGCTGCATCGTCTCTACAGTGGATGCAGGTAAAACTGCCCTCAAGTCGTCAAGGAATTTTGCGTAGGTGGGATGCTGCGCCTCCTCAGATGTTGACAAGCCATCGAGACCCACATCCTGCAAGATACGCGCACCATTGGTATTATCGAATGCGTAAGTCAATGAGGATTGTGAAGACACCTTACCCCAAGTGGTATTGGTCACATAGGTTGTATCGCCGTTGATGGGCAACCCGTTCTCGTAACTCTTGAGACCGTCCTTGAGGATATCTTCGCTCACCTCACCCAGATTGAAGTAGAGAGAGCCACCATCTTTGTTGTCCAGGTCTGGATCCATGAAGGGGTCGAGCATCCAGAATTGGATATACTCGATGTTGGATTGCTCGAAGTTGGTGTTTTCAATTTTACGCATAACACCACCCCAACGTTTTTCGGGGTACAGCAGGAAGCCATCTTGATCGATATTGGTGGCGTCCAAGTTATACGGGCCTCGTTCACGCGGGTAGAACGAGAGGTTCAATGTCTGGATGACTGAAGACTCACCATAGTTCAGCTCGCGGCCAGGGAACACCTCGCTGTAAGCTACTTCGCGGGCGTAAGGATAGGACAAGGCATCCAGGTCATTCTTGATGTAGCCGGGGGCATAAGATGAGTTGCGTTGAGTGAAAAGGCGGTCGATGGCGTAACACGACAGCAAAGCGCGGTTCTTGCCATAGGAAACATCATTGCTCAGTGTCGCCTCGGGGAACAATGCAGATTCCGACTGATCAAGCGGTGTAGAAGAAAGGAACCATGCATAAGGCGCCCTTATGTCGATACCTGACTGGGTCGATTCAAAGTCGTCAATGTAGGAGCTACCCGAATTGGAACCACGTTTGCCCTGATGAGGTACCAACTGAGCAAACTCACCTTGGAAACTAAGTGTTGACGGGGCAGTGGCATTAACTGTGGGAATCTTATTGAGCAGGTTTGTGAGCCACATGAACTGAGTGTTATAGTTCATATTAACGCCCCAAATCGTATTGTTGACGAGCTCGCTACCGATAGCCACCTTGTCACCGATGGCCTTCTCACCATAGTGCATAACTGTAGCACCAATGCGGAAATTCTTATTGAAATCATAGCCCAAATCCAGACCTAGCAGTGTCTTGCGCTGCATACTGAAGGTGGACTGGTTTTCCAGTGATACGCTAATGTTGGTACCGGCATCAATGATGCTCTGGTTGGTAATGGTCACTGTTCCCATCGTGTAATCGACGGTATAGTCACTATTCTCATTCAGAACAACACCTCCAGCGGTTACGACAACCGAACCACGTGCCACATTGGTCGCATTCAACTTGATGACGCTACCCGAACTGGACTGATATTCACCAGCGAGGACAAACTTGTTCTTATCGCTGAATTGCTGGGCGACAGTGAGGGTCGAATCATACAACTCGGTGTAGATATACTTTTGGGCAAGTGCATCATCTCCAAATTTAGAACGCAGATGCTCGCCAAAAGGTTCAATAACGGGGAAAATAATCTTACCTGTCGAAGCCTGTACCGTATATCCCTCGATGTAGTCAAACTTACCATCGATATTGGTCTCCATGTTGGCGTCCAAACGGTCCAGATTCATTACCTGCAATAGCGGGATGCTTTTGATTTCTCCTGCGGGAATATAGGTCAACTCGTTACCCGTAGTATCACTCAGGTATTTAATGTTGAGTTTGAAATTGTTCTTCTGAATCTGATAAGCACCCAGGGCGTACACGTTTTTCATCGCCAGGTCCCACATGGGATGGTAAGGTGAAGCAGTGGTTCCCTTGAGCATCTTGACGTACAATGACTGATCGGTCGAAGTGATGTCGCTGGAGAACTCGCCCACCTGATAGGTGCGTCCGCCATAGGTGTAAGAATAAGCAACAGCCAGGATCTCATCACTTGACAAAGCAGTCTTCAACATGATGTAACCCAAACTTGAATTAAGTGTATATTCGGCCGAAGTCAACAGACGTGCGCTCTCGATTTTCTCGTAGTCGTCACCACCTTCAAATCCATATGCCCTCAAGGGGTCCAGTGCTGTTGAGGCTTTGCTCATGTAGCGGGCATCAGGAAAGTTGTCCTTGATGGTCGACAGCATGTCGTTAGAAGAGTTGGACGGCAGTTCATCGCCCGAGACTAACCAGTGACTGTTATTGAGGTTGCGCTCGTTTCCTTCACCGGCATCCATAAAGGCCATGATGTTGCGTGATTCATTGTAATTGTTGCGCTTATTGGTAATCCATACCTCGATACGGTTAATCTGGATACCCGATGAGACTAGGGGAAGTCGTGAGCACCAATCATCATAGTTGTCACGGAAGAAGTGTGAAAGGAAGAAGTTGCGGTTCTGATCATACTTGTCGGCCGAGATGTAGAACTCGGTAGTCTGTGAACCGCCTTTACTGCTCACCGTTTGTGACTCGCTGTTTTGCTGTGATACAAGAGCCGTTGCAGTGAGTTTGCCGAATTGAAGTTTGGTCTTCACACCAAACAAGGCTGCACTACCGTGAATGAGCGACGAACCTGTGGTCATGCTCACGTTACCAGCCTCGATATTCTTGATGATCTCGTCTTCCTTGCCCTCATAGGCCAGCTTCAGGTTCTTGCTGTCAAAATCGAAGGTGGCACCCGTGTTATAGGACATGTTGAACTTCATCTTGTCACCAACGGTTGCAGCGATGTTGGCTTGAATCTTCTGTTCAAAGTCAAAGTAGGTTTTGCGACGTTGCGAAACCGACAAAGCTGGGTTATCAGTCGAATTGCTCTTCACACCCATGTTGATGACGACCGAACCTGTTGTCTTCAACTGCACGCCACCAGGACCGAACACCTTTTCCAACGGACCCATACCGAACTGCATATCGAGGAAGTTGAATGGGTCTTTCTCTTGATTCTGTGCACTCTCGGCGTTCTTCTGGCGGTAGTACTCCATCATAGAGCGACGGAAGTCCATGTTGCTGTATTCGTCGGGCGACATGATGTAAGGCGTAACGATATCGTTATCGCCCAATCGGGTGTGAATGACGTAGCAGCCAGTCTCGGGGTCGAACTCGACTTCCGAGGTAATGTTAGATGGATTCTTCAAGTCTGCCGCATATTCCCCAGTACCTTGAATGTCGTCATAGTTCTGAGGAATGGTGGGTTTCACGTTGTAATGAAGATCCAGTGTGGGGGTGCGTTGTTGCTGGGCCGAAGGTCGCGTGTCAGGAGGTGGTGGAGGCGGTGGTAACGTGCTGGTCACATACTGTGCCAACATGTCATTACCTGCCCACAATCCAATGAGGACACCCATGACAGCAGCAAAAATTATTTTTTTTCGGTTCAGCATGAACAAATTTAATTCAATATAATGTCTGGCCAAGAAGGACTACATTTCAATCAAGTGACATCACATCATCTTGAGGGCACGCTTGATGGCCTCTTCAACACCAAGTGTCGGGTTCTTGGAAAACAACGACTTAAGTGCCTTTTGAGACGCTTGCTGGGTAAATCCCAACATCACAAGCGCAGCAAGAGCCTCATCAAAGGATTCGCCCGCTGCTTGACCTGTCACTTGTAATAACGTATTACCTGTCGGTTTTATTTTATCCTTGAGGTCAACTATTATTCTTTGAGCGGTTTTTGCCCCTACTCCCTTCACTGACTTGAGCATTGCTACATTGCTACCGGTTATGGCTTGTGAGAAGTCATCGACACTCATAGAAGAGAGCACCATGCGGGCCGTATTGGGGCCGACACCCGAAACTGAGATCAGAGCCAGAAATGCCTGACGTTCACTCTTATTGGAAAATCCATACAGCAAATGGGCGTCCTCGCGGATGGCTTCATAGACATAAAGCATGGTCACATCACCCTGCCCCACTTTGGTCAACACGTCATAGGTGGAAAGGGAAATATGAATCATGTAACCCACTCCACCTGTCTCTATTACGGCATAAGTCGGGGTCAATTCTACTAAAACCCCTTTAATGTAATCTATCATATTATTTCGTTTTTAAAATCAAGTCTATCACGCTGTTGATATCACTGATGCCTATTTCACAATCATGGTTCACGTCGGCACGGACAAGAGTTGTCGCATCAATGGATTGCCAACCGCGTTGCAGTAGTTCGACCAGTAGCTGAATGTCCCCAATGCTGATTTCACCGTCATTATTGACATCTCCTCGCAATAACGTGCTGGTGATCACTTCATTGATTGCAGCATCTACATCGATTTTACCATATCCCCATCGGCTCTCATCCCCATTCATCACATAGTCATCCTTGACCGATGTGCGTTTCAAGATTCCTTTTATCGTTGAGGGTGTTAGCTTCGGATTAATCTGAAGCATTAGGGCTATGGCCCCTGTAACTACAGGCGCCGACATGGAAGTGCCCTGGTTAGAATAATAGGGATAAGCCACACCATCAACAACTGCATCGGCTAACCAGGTTGCCCTGTCGGACTTAGCATCATAGCGGTTGCCCGATGACAATAAAGCAAATCCGGGAGCACACACATCAGGACGGTCGATGCCACGTTCATCAGGTCCAAATGACGAGAAATGCGCAATGTCGTTGGGTGTACAGAGTGCAAATACACGTTCTAAACCGTCGTGGTCGATGTAACTATCTCTAGAGCAATATGCTCCTACCGAGATCACGCTATCGCATGTTGCCAAATCGCTGATTGACCCAATAGGGCTGCCACCTATTATCCCAGGAAGTCCAAAAGTGTAGAAATAAGTGTTCTTGGTACACCATCCTGCGAGATCGGTTCCCTTGTCAGCAACATATTGCAGTCCCAGCAAATGGCCTGAGACAAGGGAAGTGGCATCCATAATCCAATAGGAATGATAACGCCACAGGGACTCGTCTAATGTTGTCCCATCGGCATCAAATTGCGGTTCCATTGCCGCAACAAATGACATCTCTCCAGAGTAATAGTGGGCAAAAAGCGGGTCGGTCTCACTTGAAATAGTGAAAACGCTATCCTCGGGCAATTCACCTATCATGGGGGATGCGTATTCCAGTTCCCCGCTACTGCGGTTAATGATAACCACACGGGACTGATGTAGCTCAGGACCGTCACTCCACATGCTCACAAATCCTTTACGTTGTAGGCTACCCCACTGATTGCGCAACAGAGTGGTAACCGTGTCGTTAACACCTTTCAAGGTGTGATGAAAACAAATGGGGGCATCACCATCATTACCTGCAGACAACACGCAAATGCACCCTGGACCAGACAACGATGCAAATGTCCTGCAAAGGAATGAAGTACCGTCATTAGGCCCATCATTAGAGCCGATGCTCATATTGATGACACAAGGCTTACCCATTCTTGTAGCATAATCACAGATGTACTGGACACAGTTAGCGATATTGACGTCGTTGAATTGATCCTCGGGCATGCCACAAATGACAATATCGGCCTCGGGAGCTATGCCGTGATAGCCATTGCCTCGATAACAACCTGCCGCAGTCCCCAATGTGTGAGAACCATGAGAAGCACTGTCGCAGTCGGTCGTCATCCTGGAGATTTCTTGAGGGGTCTCATAGCAACTGCCTGACAAAGGGTAACCATTCACAACTGGCTGCGTTCCTGTAGAATCACACGGCAGATAGACTGCATGCACTCTGGTATGGCCCTCTTTGTCACAGAAGTTAATGTGATGGAAATCGATACCAGTATCAATGACCCCGACGATGACGCCTTTGCCCCTGAATGGAGCCATTTGCCCGATACCATCATGAATGTGTTCGACATTGGATAAATAACGTGCATAATCATTGCACAAATGCAGTCGACGGGCTAACGAAATGTGACGAACACCATGTAAAGCAGCAAGCCTGCCGAGGGCACTGGGTGGAACTGAGGCAGTCACAAAACCATTAAACACGCTGTTGACGGTTACTCCACACTGTTGCAGCTGTTCAATGGTATTCAGATCTTTAATCTCAATATAGGCTTGGTAATCAATCTGGTGTTTTACATTATCATGGATGTGCTTGCTATTTCCTTGTTTTTGATGGAGAAATAGGTTTGAGTAAGCACTGAACGGGTTCTTCGCCCAGGAAGAACCCGTCAATATGATCATGATAAAGAATATCAGCAGACGAATGTTCACGATTGTGATCAGTTGAGGATGATCTGAATGAGCGAGTTGATGTCGGCGACGGTAATCTCACGGTCGTTGTTCACATCGGCACGGCGCCTGGTCTCGTTATCGACGAGTCCGCCCAGCAGAATGTCAATGAGGGCATTGATATCGGCGATACTAACGTCGCCATCATTATTGATGTCTCCATCTTTAGGTTCGATGTGAAGCACATAGCGCAATCCGGCGTCAGCGTCCAACTTACCGTATCCCCAACGAAGGTCTTTTTTATCGGTCATGAGCACCGCGGCATCCTTATAGCAGGAATGCATCAACACGTCACGAATGTCATTGGCGGCCAGCATGGGGTCAGCCTGTAGCCACATGGCGATGGTTCCAGTCACCACAGGAGCCGACATTGAGGTGCCCAGGTCAGGACAGTAGGGGTACTCTACCCCATTAACAAATGCGGAAGGCTGCCAGTAGTACAGGTTCGGAGCATTAACGTCATAACGGTTGGCCGAGGCAATGACGATAGCTCCAGGGGCACACACGTCAGGGCGATTGATACCGTTCTCGTCAGGACCATAAGAAGTGAATTCCGACAGATTCCTAGGAGTACAGTTAGGACGGAAGTAAGTCGATCCATCACGGAGCGGAGCGGTTTGACGTGAGTTGTATGAGCCAACGGAAATCACACTATCGGTAGTCGCCAGGTCACTGATGGAGCCAATCGAGGTGCCTTCTTCCACCCATGAGAAACCATAGGTATTGAAATAAGCATACATTGACGTCCATACCGACAGGTTGCAGGGGTCCTCACTATTGAACTGAAGACCAAGAGCATAGCTGCGGTTACGGGCGGTCATGTTCAAATCGCACATGGCGATGGGATTGCCAGTCTCTCCTACCCAAGTTTTAATATCCACATAGCCTGTGAAATAAGTATCCAACAAGGGGTCATCGGTTGAAGAAACTACCACCTCATGGCCTTGAAGGCCAGCTTCGATGTTTTGAGAAGAATAAAGCAACTCGCCATTGCTGGTGTTAACAACCACTACCCTGGTATCGAATGGGGTGCCGTTCTTGCTGCTGGCGTTGATTTGACCAGTGCGGTTAAGGTTACCACGGAAACCAGTCAATAAAGTGGTTACTGTATCTTGGGGATCTGCAATCTCGCGGTGAACACAAACAGGGGTGATGCCGTCATTACCAGCCGACACTACGATAACAGAACCGGGGCCGGAAATCTGATTACATACACGGTTGAAATATGAAGTGCCGTCGTGAGGTCCCACATTTGAGCCAAGGCTGATGTTGATGACACAAGGCTTGCCAACGCGGGTAGCATAGTCGTGGATATAACTGAGGCAGTTTGCGACACGCACGTCGTTCAATTCACCCTCAGGCATACCGCAGATCACGATGTCTGCATCAGGAGCCATACCGTACCAGCCATTGTCACGATAACCGCCTGCTGCAATACCAGTAACCTGGGTACCGTGAGTTGTCTTGGGGTCGTCAGAGGTGAGGTTGGCGATTTCTTCAGGCGTCTCATAGCAAATGCCTGGCAGTATCACACCGTCAATGTCGGGAGAATAACCCGTGTTATCAAGGGGCATATACACCGCCTTGACACGTGACAAACCGTTGGAATCACAGAAGTTGATGTGGTTGAAGTCAAAGCCACAATCAATTACACCCACAATCACACCTTTACCGGTGTAGGGCATATCGAAGTTGCCTCCAATGTGAACAGGGTCAACACGCGAAAGGAAACGAGCACTGTCAGAGCATGTGAAAAGTGGAAGCGCATCGGCGATGTGCTCAACGCCTGAAATTTCCATAATGGCGGCGTGATTGACGCCTCTGCTAATTCTTGCGGTAACGAAACCCTGATATCTGGCAGTGACTATCACACCTGCATTAAGCAAAGCCTGCTCGTCAAGACTATTATTGACTTTAATAAACGCTTCATAGTAGTTGCCATCGCTGGTTATCCGAGCGGCATCAAGTCTGAAGCCGATGAGGAGCACACTGATGGCGAAAAGATAAGTTAAATGTTTCATGAATGAATATCTTATATGATTGCTTTAACGGGACAAAAGTAATAAAAATCTCACGACCACAACACATTATTAAATATAAAAAAAGCAAGCAGCCCTATTACGGGGCTGCCTGCAGAGCTTAAAAGTGTATCTGATAATTTATTTGAGGCTGTTCACGTAGTTGCGCAGCGACTCGTTCTCGGGATCATACTCCAGCCACTTCTGGTAGTAAGTCTTGGCCGTAGCCTTATCGCCCTTGGTAAAGTAGTAAGTAGCCAAGTAGTTGTAGGCATACTTAAAGTAGCGGGAGTAGCTTGCCTTGTCGGGCTTTTCATCCAGGATGCTGAGCAGCTCCTGATAAGCAGCCAGAGCGGCGCCGTTGTTGTTATCACCCTCACGGAACTTGGCGATCTTGGCCTTCTGGTTTACAATCTGCACGTTACCGGGAACCAGCTTGTCAACCTCATCGATGTACTTCTGAGACTTAGTAAGCGCGTCGGCCTTGGTTGCAGCATCAAGAGAGTCGGTGCTAGCAATGCCCAGGTAGTAGTTAGAGAGGGTGAAGAGGTCGTTGGACTTGTTGTTGCCATCGTCCACCAGGCGCTGGTAGTACTCGGCAGCCTTTACAAAGTTCTCAGCGTCAGCGTAGCTGTCACCCAGGTTGCGGATCAGGTCGGTGTTCTTGGGATTCAGGTCGATAGCCTTGTTATAGGCTGCGATTGCCTCCTCGGGGAAACCGGCGGTCTGCAGTGCCTGACCGAAGTCGGTGTAGTCGCGTACCTCGTAGTTAGAACCCTGAGGAACTGCGTTGGCGAAGAATGAACGACCTGCCTCAACGGCCTCGGCCCATTTCTCCAATTGAACAAGGTTATACAATTGCATACGCTTCATGTAAAATACCTTGCTGTCAGCAGGACTCAACTTGTTCACCAGACTGGTGGCCAGATCAAGACTCTCTTTGTACTTCTCACCGAAGAACAGCAGCTGAACGTAGCGCACCTCATCCTGTGCGAAGTGGTTGGGGTTCTTGATGTACTTGCCGTACTGCTCAGCAGCCTTGGCACCCAAGTTGTCGGCATAGTACTTCTCGGCGAGCTCACGCTGAACCAGAGCCGAGTTGGGCACCTTAGCCTGCAACTCCTCAAGACGCTCGATAGCCATTTCGGGGTTCACGTTGAAGTAAGTGTTGGCATACTTCACATAGGCCTCGATGTTGTTGGGATCCTTGTCGAAAGCCAACTCGTAGATACCAGCTGCGTTACCCCAGTCTTTCTTGTCGGCCTTGGTGTCAGCCTCAAAGATGTAGCTGTCGGGGTCGTTGGGATTCCACTTGCGGGCATTCTTGATGCACTTCTCGATGTCCTTGGCATAGGTAGTGGGATTTGCATCATAGAAAGCGCGAGCGATTTCCATTTCCAGCTTAGGATCCTTCTTGGTCAACTTGCGTGCCTTTTCGAGCAGCGCTTTGGCCTCGCCTCCATTCTTGAGAGCGATTGCAGCCTGACCTACATAATTATAAGGATTCATGGCATTGGCTGCGATACCTTTCTCAAAGTTGGCTGCCGCCTCTGCAATCTTGCCCTGATGCAGGGCAATCTGTCCCAGATAGTAGAACGCCTCGGCCTTATCGGTGCTTGCTGAATTCAAGTTACGCTCCAGCAACTCCTTGGCATTGTCGAGCTTGTCCACCTTGTAGTACTCAATACCGTCCTTGTAGCCCTGTGCGTTGGCTACCAGGGATGCACCCATCAACATGAGTGATGCAAAAAAGAATTTCCTTTTCATTGTAGTAACAATTTAATGTTAATATTTATGAGTTAGTTTTGTGTTATTATTTGTTTGCAAATTCCGTGCCAAACAGTAAAACTACTGTACTTCAACATATCTAACCGGCTCAGCAGCGGGCAAGATACCCGTCTGCAAGATAATCTTCTGCCCTATTACACCTGTCAAGAAGGTGAAGAAGCCATGGTCAAGCATTCCATTATAGGAAGCATCGATGGCCCAGATGGTGCGTACCAGAGGATAGTCTCCGCTATTGATGTGGGCCTGATAAGGCTTAACACCCTGCACCTGGTCGTCGCCGCGCAGGGGCATTACCTTGATGCGGTCGGTGAAATCGATGACGCTCACCTCATTCTTGGTTTTGAGTTCCTCATATTTTTGCGCAATAGGAATCTCGGCCGACTTGAGGTCGCTGGTAATCCAGCTGACACCAATAAAACCAATCACATTCTTGTACTCCTCTACAGCTTTGAACACATCTGAGCTTGAGTTGCGGGCATACACGTTGGGACCAAAATTACCACCATTCAGGAACTTCTCCTTCATGTAGTGGACCACACCGGTACCTGAACCGTCGAACATCACCTTGATGGTGTCGTTCTTCAACTTGGTGGGGAACACTTCACCCCAGCGCTTCACCTTGCCAGAGAAGATATCTCGCAGGTCATCCATCGACAACTCGTCAATGTCGTTCTGATTGTTTACGATAACGGCGATGGCATCCACGGCTATCATCTTGGAGCGATAACCACGCCCAATTTTCTTGAGGCTCCTCTTTTGATCCGCTGTCAAGTCGTGAGAGATGATGATCAAATCCACCTTGTTGTGGAAGAGTGAGTCGAGTGCATCGTGCTCATTGATGTATTCGGGCATGATGCTGGCCTCAGGGTATTGGTATTCAAACACCGCAATCTCCTGTTCCAACACACTCTGGAAGGATTCCTCACACATGATGCGGGCCAAACCTCGTGTGCTGGTGCTCTTGGGCAGCCTGTTCCCGCATGAGCCCATCATGATACAAAGCAACAAAAGGGCTGAAACCAGTATGTTAGTTCTTATCTTCATTGCTATCGGTTATTGTTTTCTTTAATTCATCGGAATAGGTCGAATAGTCACTATCGTCTTCTTCATACACTCGCATTCCATAGGTGTGCTCTCCCTTGATCTCACGATAGAATCGATAGAAGCCGTAGAGAGCCAACATCACAGCGAAAAACCATCTGGCAGCAGTCCAAAGCGGAGTGTTGACAAAATTAAAAAAGTTGATGGCCATAAGAACAGCCATTCCCAGATATACAAACACCATAAAGATGCCGAAAAACATCTTCAACACTTGATTAATATTTGTTTGCCTTTTGTTCATCTTGTAGATTGCGTTCACGTTAATTCGGTCGTTAGACTGATAGAACCACCAAACGTTTATAACTATCAAACGACAAAATTAACAATTTATCCTGAATTTGGGTGCTAAATTTGTTAAAATTGTTCTTTGTAAAGGCAAAAAAATCACTGAAACATCTGGATGACTTAGGATACGCGTCTCTAAGATTGTATAAAATCACATGACTATAATCATCATATTAAAAAAAATTGAATATTTTTTTAAAAACAGTTGGATGATAAAAAAAATAGCAGTACATTTGCAGAACCTTAAATCAAACTTTTATTCATACTATTTTTTCCTAGGGCATCTTCGTTGTGAAACGGGATGCTTTTTTATTCCAACTACAAATTGCACGAATTAAACTAATTGGCATCCGCATTCCAGTGTTGCACTTGGGGTTACTGAATTGGCATGGGCGCTCTTGGATATCTCTACAGTATTACGCTAAGTCGCACAGAAATAAAAAAAGGAAAACAATAAATACAATATTTACAATATAATTGCTTGGTTAGCAATAAATTGTGTTTATTGTATTTATTGTTTTCCTTAATTGACGATGTTATGGTTTCGTCGTTGTAGTCTGATAGTCCGAATTAGTAGTTGCGGGCGAAGATGACGCGACGGTGACTGGGCTTTCCGGTATAGATGCACTTGCCCTCTTCCTCCTCGGCATCCAGGGGGATGCAGCGGATGGTTGCCTTGGTCTCTTCCTTGATCTTCTCCTCGGTCTCGGTGGTGCCGTCCCAGTGTGCCAGGAGGAAACCACCCTTCTCGATCTGCTCCTTGAACTCGTCCCAGGTGTCCACCTTGTATGTCATGCGTTCACGCTGGTTGAAGGCCTTGGTGTAGATGTTCAGCTGGATTTCCTCGAGCAGTTCTTTTACGCGGTTCTCGATACCTGCAAGCTGTTCGCTGCTCTTTTCGAGCGTGTCACGACGCATCACCTCGACTGTGCCTGCCTCGATGTCACGAGCACCCAGTACCAGTCGAACGGGTACACCCTTGAGTTCGTAATCGGCGAACTTGAAACCGGGGCGCTTGTTGTCAGCGTTGTCATACTTCACCGAGATACCCATGCCGCGCAGATTGTTGACGATGGGTTCCACCACCTTGTTGATCTGATCCAGTTGATCGTCAGTCTTATATACAGGCACGATAACCACCTGAATGGGAGCCAGATGCGGAGGAAGAACGAGACCGTTGTCGTCGCTATGGGTCATGATGAGCGCACCCATCAAGCGTGTGGAAACGCCCCATGAGGTGGCCCATACATCCTGCAACTTGTTCTCCTTGTCAATGTATTTCACGTCAAATGCCTTGGCGAAGTTCTGACCCAGGAAGTGGCTGGTACCTGACTGCAGGGCCTTACCGTCCTGCATCATGGCCTCGATGGTATAGGTTTCGAGGGCGCCTGCAAAGCGCTCGTTGGGCGTCTTGATACCCTTGATCACGGGCAGTGCCATGTATTTCTCGGCAAAGTCGGCATATACATTGAGCATTTCAATGGCCTTGGCCTCGGCTTCTTCCTTAGTGGCATGTGCGGTGTGGCCCTCTTGCCACAGGAATTCGGCGGTACGCAGGAACATGCGTGTGCGCATCTCCCAGCGGAATACGTTAGCCCACTGGTTGATGAGCAGGGGCAGGTCACGGTAACTGTTGATCCAGTTGCGGTAGGTATTCCAGATAATCGTCTCGCTGGTGGGGCGGATAACCAATTCCTCCTCCAGTCGGGCAGCAGGATCCACAACAACACCCTTGCCATTCGGGTCATTCATCAGGCGGTAGTGGGTTACCACGGCACATTCCTTGGCGAATCCTTCCACGTGATCGGCCTCACGGCTGAGGAAGGACTTGGGAATGAGCAGGGGAAAATAAGCGTTCTGCACGCCAGTGGCCTTGAACATGTCGTCCAACTGACGCTGCATCTTTTCCCAGATTGCATAGCCGTAGGGCTTGATGACCATACATCCACGCACTGCCGACTGCTCAGCGAGGTCGGCTTTCACTACCAGTTCATTATACCATTGAGAGTAGTTGTCGGCTCTCTTGGTTAAATCTTTAAGCTCTTTTGCCATTTTAAATCTATGTGCTATATATTAATGTGTTGTTATTTTTCTTTAGGAATATTACTGATGTTGATGTTACCCTTTTTGGCTTGCTGCAGCATCGTTTTCTCGGGCACGAGATAAATCTCCAGTCGGCGGTTACGCTTGCGGTTCTCCACCGAATTGTTGTCAACAAGCGGGTCAGTCTCACCCAGGGCATAGGGCACAACATAGTCCACAATGCCATTTTCATCAAACCAGTCAAAAATTGCATTCACGCGTTGACGGGTGAGATTGAGGGTATATTCCGAACTGCCCGTGTTGTCGCTGTGCATGACAAGCAGCATTTTATAAAAACCAGGATTCTTGAGCATTCTCAAGAAAGGCTTCAATTGTGCTTCACCAAGGGTTGACAGCAGGGTGTCGTTGGGCTCGAACAGTTGGCTGGCAGGGATGGTGATGACGATTACCTCGTCATCGCGCATGACTTCCACCTCATAGTTGGAACGCTTGAAGGCTATCGCCATTTCGTATTGATAATCCTGAATTTTATCGGCCTGTTTATCATTATTGATTTCGGGCGTCTCCAGGTTCTCATCGAGCGACAACTCATAAATGTCAACTTCGTGTTCCCTCGCATGGGACTGCAGCGGCCATGTCATGAGGGACATCACCACCAGCGTTGTCATGAATATATGTATTACACGTCGTTCCATGTTCATCTCAATTAATCATTCAGGTCCAATAGTCCTTGGGGCAGGTCCATGACCATCACTTTTTTGTCCAGGTCAAACTCCACAATCAAGTCATCACTGGCGGGCACCATCAGTTCCTCGTCATCACGGGAAACGATGAAGATGGCATTTTCGGTTTGTTCGTCCACATCGGTGATCTCCCCCACCCTTGTACCATCACTGTCTTGCAACTCAAACCCGATGAAGAAGTCCAACGGGTAGCCGTCGGCATCGGTATCATCGCTAATCTGGCGATAATCACGTTTGAGAGCAAAGATGTCACGGTTGACAAGTTTTGCGGCTTCCTGCTCACTATCGATGCCATCTATCGTCAGCAAAACGGTCTCAAGCGACTTAGACCGGCAGGCATTGACAAAGAACGGCACATAAATACCGTCCATGTCACTCACCAGACAGGAAAGCTCCTGCAACACCTCAACATCCACATCGACCGTTGCCGAGATTTCCCCGGCTACCCCGTGCGGCTTGTTGTAGTGCCCAATCGCTATGAGTTCCTCGTGAGTGATCATTGTTGTTAGTTCTGAGTTGTAAGTTGTAAGTTTTAAGTTTTAAGTACTATTACTATCGCCTAAAACTTAAGCCTTACTTCTTTTTTTTCTTTTTGCCTGGCTGCTGAACCGGTTTGACAATCTGGTACTCATGCAGATGATGGGTTGCAGGATCCAGTCGTATCACTCCGTGGCTATAGTAGGCCAAGTCTTTGAAAATCTTGGCATCATCAACGTCCTCATTATTGATTTGGAAGATGAGCTTTTTCATGTGGTTGGCCAGCAACATGACCAGGGCGTCACGCTCTTCCCCCTCGGGGTACTCGGCTGCACGCTCAATCATGCGCTCAATATTCTTGCCGTAGTGGCGGAACTTGATAGGCTCCAACTGATAAGGAATGGGCTCGGGCTTGGTATCAAGGTTCTCCTCCTTGATGATGTCATCAAAGGGAAAATCCACATCGAGCTGAAAACCACTCATAATCATCAGGTGATCCCACAATTTGTGCTGGTAATCGGTCTCGGTGCGCAGTTGCGGGAACATGTTAGCCATGTTCTGAACAATCGTATAAGCACAATGCGTGCGCTCATCGCGGTCCTCGATCGTCAAGCAATGATCCACCATTTGCTGAATGTTGCGGCCATATTCGGGCAACACCAGTTTCTTGAGAAGTGAGTTATATGTCAACATAATCGGCAAAAATAATACTTTTTTTTGAACTGCGAAAATCCTTTTTCGCAACCATGGGGTTTGACCTCACACGTTGAGGATGGGATTCTTAGGCTTAGTTGCCTGAAAATCTTTTAGATACAATGGCGTACTGTAGGCCACATCAATGAAATCCTGCTCACGGAAGGCTTTCTCAGATAATGCCATCATATCAACGGCTACCGGTTTGATGCCCTCTACAAAGCGGATGCGGTCATGCTTGAGCACTTGGCGTGACTTGTCACTGCCGTTGCCCATCACCACCAAATTATAGCCCTGGGAGAGCAGCTCTTGAAATGAGGTTTCGTCGAGTATCATCGCCTGGGGCTCGATAACAGGTTCGAGCGCGGTATTATAGGCGGCTGTATATACCTCCATGCGGCGGGCATCAATCATGGGTATATACAACACCTTTTCCTCCTCGATAAAATGATGAAACATCGTGCTCACGGTGAGCAGTTTCAACGTGTTCACCCCGATAAGCGGCACCTGCAAGCCAAAGGCCAGCCCCTTGGCCTCGCTCAGGCCTATACGCAAGCCCGTATAAGAGCCTGGACCAATGCTCACTGCGATAGCATCTAATTTGATCTCACGCGAGCGAGCATAGTCCAACATCTCTTTCACATACTGGCTCAACAGCGTGGCGTGTGTCTGGCCATCATAGTTCTCACGGTGGTCAAGCACCTGTCCCTCGCTGGTCAGCGCCACCGAGCAAACCTCTGTTGAAGTCTCTATATTTAGTATAGTCGCCATTTCCTCTACTTAAAAAACGTGCAAAGTTACAAAATAGTATCCATACCTGTCCATAGTTTAACGTTGTTTCAGAAACTATGGATTGGAAATCTAGGACTATCAGCGATTACATAGCCAGTCTGAAACCCATGTGGACATAGGCTGCAGTGGGCTCTGCGCCCGAGCGGGCGGCGTTGCGGCACTCATCGGCGGGTGAATACCAGCTGCCACTGCGCACTACCCTCTCGTTGCCTGATGTGGGGCCTTGTGGATTGGTCTGCGACTCATCAGATTCGTTCAACGCGCAATAATCGTAGCACCACTCATACATATTTCCGCTCATGTCATAGATGCCCAATTCATTGGGCAGCTTTTGGGCAACACGTCGGCCATAGGAGTACTGGGCATTATCAAAATACCAGGCTACAGCATCAATATCATCGCTGCCAGAATACCGATATCCACGGCTCTTGTTACCACCACGGGATGCATATTCCCATTCGGCTTCGGTTGGCAGTCTGAATGTCTGTCCTGTCAAATTGTTTAAGCGGTTTATGAACTCCATGCAGTCATTCCAGCTCACACCACCGACGGGTAACTCTGGGCCGCACACGCTGCTGGGGTTGGTGCCCATCACGGCTTTCCACAGCGCTTGTGTCACCTCGGTCTTGCCGATGTAATAAGTTGATAACGTGACTTGATGAACTGGTCGCTCTATATCGGTGACATCATCACCCTGATCGGCGGTTGCACCCATTCCAAATGTGCCGCCTTCAACCTTCACCATCTTGAAGGTCACGCCATTAACCGTGAACTCGTCGCCGGCATCATTATGTCCGCCATTGCTCAAGAGCCAATCAACCAGCATGGTCAGGTCTTCGATATTGGTCGAGCCATCACCATTCACATCACCATCATTACCACCGTTGAGAAGAATGTCAATCAACTCGCTGGCGTCGGCAATACTGATATTCCCGTCATCATTGACATCGGTATAATCACGATGAATGCCCAGCACGGCATAATGGCGTGACGAGTAATTATAACCTCTGGGAGTCAATGCCGATAGCTGCCAATAGGAGTCATAATCACCACTCCAACCCCAATTGATATGGAACATGCCATCACGGTAGCCATCAAGAACAAATGCATGGGAGCCACTGCTGCTGTCATAGCCAGAATAGATAATAGGTCTGCCTTGAACAAGTTCATTGTACATCATCTGCTCCCAATCCGCTTCATTTGACGCATCCTTCATGTAAGTGCTCGCCGATTCACTATAACCGAAGAAATAGTTCATGGCGAAGGGCACCGCCTGAAATACACCTGTGCTATTGCTTGTACTATAGTTCATCTCGATGGACTGACCGCAATAACGCATCAGCTGGGCCACGGCATCGGCCTGGGCGGTGTTGTAGTCATAGTTATAGCTTGACAGCATATTGTCCCAATCAAATTTGAATGCAGGCAAGGCGGGCACGCTGATGCCTCCTTTGCTCGTGTATGCGGGTATGGCACGGCATTCATTGACCGGATAACGGTGGTAACGCATCACCTGGGCCATTGCTGTGGCCACACAGCCCGTGTAAGTGCGGTAATAACCCACCTTGGGGCACTGGCCATTATAGGGTGAACCCTGACCCCACGTGGTGCTCAGCATGGGGCTGATGCTGGCTAGCGAGGTAGTCAACCGCTTACTGGGGGCGCCCCACTCGATTTCAGAATGATTTTGTACAAACTCAATCTGTTCGCTGTAACTGTTGAGCCATGACCTCATGTTGCAAGGCAGCTGATCGATGTCAAAATCATTGCCCTCGCCGTACCCGAGAATCGGCATCACACGATCGTCGGCAGCAGCGATGACCCAACCCCCACTGGAGTTTACAAATATATAATATGTGGGAGTCACATGGTCGATCGATGAATAACTGGTGTGGCGTAATGATAAATCACATGACTGAGCGCTCAGTCGGCGTTGGCCGTTGATTGCTGTCAAGAAATCGGTAGCAATTTGGCAAGCATGGTTGGCATCAATGGTTTCGGCCTGAACACACAAAGAATTCAATGCGGTTACAAACAGTGTTGCAACCAGCACCATCAATTTTTTCATGATAGTAAAAATGTGTATGTGTATTAATGATTATTAAAATTTACAGGGCGGCTATCAGGGCATCGACGTCGCTGGGGAGCGTTGCCCAACTTGTGACAAAACGGCAATTCATCAGATCTCCCACGGGATACCACTCCTCGAAGACAAAATCTTTCTTCAGCCGTTCAATGGTTTCCTGGTTCAGCAGGACAAACTGCTGGTTGGTCGGGGAATCGCTGTACATCTGATACCCCTTGGTGATAAATGCCTCACGCAACCGCATGGCCTGTTCAACGGCATGACGGGCAATCTTGAAATAGAGGTCGTCCTGCATCAGCGTGTCGAACTGGATACCCAGCAGACGGCCCTTGGCCAGCAAGGCGCCATGCTGCTTGACAATCGTAAAGAAATGGGCAGGTGCAGGGGCATTGGGATTGGGGAACACCACCGCCTCGCCACACAGTGCACCGCACTTGGTACCACCAAGATAGAACACGTCGCACAGGTCAGCCAGCTGCGGCAAAGTCACATCTCCACCCTCAGCCATCAAGCCGTAACCCAGGCGAGCACCATCGATGAACAGCGGCAGATTATATTGACGGCACACGTCGCTGATGGCCTTCAACTCTGCCAGCGTGTAAATCGTGCCCCTTTCGGTGGCAAAGGTGATATATACTATGCCTGGGAAGACCATGTGATCGTAGGTCGGGTCAGCATAAAAGTCGTGAAGCCACTGCGCCAGTTCCTGTACATCCATTTTCCCATCATGAGATGGCAGCGTCAGCACTTTGTGACCGCCAAACTCTATCGCGCCGCTCTCGTGGACATTGATGTGGCCCGACTCGACTGACAGCACACCCTCATAGGAGTGTAGCATGGCATCGATGACTGTGGCATTGGTCTGTGTGCCACCCACCAGGAAGAAGACTTCGGCATCGGGTTTTGCGCACGCCTTGCGGATTTTCTCTTTGGCCATTGTGCAGAAATCGTCAAGGCCATAGCCTGTTGCACGCTCGTCGTTGGTCTCAATCAGCCGCTTGAGGATGGCCTCATGGCAACCGTTATTGTAATCACTCTCAAATGAAATCATTATTCTTTTAGTTTTTTAGTTGTAAGTATGGTTACTTTCGCCTCGCGGATGGAGACGCAAGATGTTACGTCTCTGCATACCTTGCGATTGAGGGCGGATGTCCCTCTAACCCTTAAACTCTAAACTGCGAACGCAGTGAGCATAATAGAGCATTTAAGCCGCAAAATTAATGCAAAATTCCCTAACCGCTGACAATTAGGGATTAAAAACTAGAAAAAACTAAGAACTAAGGACTGAAAACTAGAAACTAAAAACTATCTTTGCAACATGAAAGAGAATAAAAAGACGATTATCTACCAGTTGATGCCCCGATGGTTCACCAATATCAATGAATGTTGCATCCCTAACGGTACTATCGACCAGAATGGTTGCGGCAAATTTAACGAAATTGATGAATCCAAGTTGCGGTCTATCAAATCACTGGGTGCCACCCACGTGTGGTTTACCGGAATCATTGAACATGCCACGGCCACCGACTATTCCCGTCACGGCATCACCCCCTGCAATCCCCATGTGGTGAAAGGTAAGGCTGGCTCGCCCTATGCCATCCGTGACTACTACGATGTGTGCCCAGACTTCGCTGTCGATGTCAAACACCGAATGGCAGAGTTTGAAGCCCTGGTCAATCGCACTCACCGCGCGGGCCTCAAGGTCATCATCGACTTTGTCCCCAACCATGTAGCCCGCGAGTATGAGAGCGATGCTAAGCCCGCTGGCGTTCAAGACCTGGGCGAGGGAGACAACCCCATGATGTTCTTTGACCCAAGGAATAATTTCTACTATATCACGGGGCAGGAATTTGCTCCGATAGGAGTCGATTTGGGTAGCGGCAAGGGGGCATACCGCGAATTTCCCGCCCGCGCCACGGGCAACGACTGTTACACCGCTTCGCCCAACCGCGACGACTGGTACGAGACCGTCAAACTCAACTACGGCATCGACCCGTGGAACGGTAGCACCCACTTTGAACCTGTGCCACCCACATGGACCAAAATGCTCGACATTCTTCTGTTCTGGTCCAGTAAGGGCGTTGACGGTTTTCGCTGCGATATGGCCCACATGGTACCCGTGGCATTTTGGCGCTGGGCTATCAATGCCGTTAAAGCCAACTATCCGGGCATCATCTTTATTGCTGAGATGTATGATGTAGCGCTTTATCGCAGTTACATCTTTGATGGCGGATTTGACTATCTGTACGACAAGGTCACCCTCTACGACACACTGCGGGGCATCTTGTGTGACGGATGGCCTGCCAGTGACCTCACCCGTTGCTGGCAGACAGTGGAGGGCATAGGGGAACACATGCTCAATTTCCTGGAGAACCACGACGAGCAGCGCATCGCCTCAAGGCAATTCTGCGGCGACCCGTGGCTGGCCCTGCCCGCCATTGTCATCAGTGCCACCATGTCAAGTGGACCCTTTATGGTCTATGCTGGACAGGAGTTGGGTGAACCTGCCGCCGATGCCGAGGGTTATAGCGGCATGGACGGTCGCACCACGATATTCGACTACTGGAGCATCCCCACCCTGCGCCGCTGGCATAATGGAAAACCCACTGCTGGCGAACGCCGCTTGAGGGCGATGTATCGCAAAATCCTCAACCTGTGCCGTAGCGAGAAAACTCTGGCACATGGGGAATTCTTCGACCTGATGTATGTCAACCAGAACACCCTCGACACGCATTGCCAATATGCTTACCTGCGCCATTGTGATGGTGAGATGGCGATGATTGTCGCCAACTTTGGTGACCAGCCCCTGGATACGGCCATCCGTATCCCCCAGCACGCCCTTGACTGTGCCAAGATGTCTCACGGCAAGGCCCAATGCCTTGACCTTCTCACTGGCAAGGCCATGCAGGTGGAACTCACTGCCGATACTTCAATCCCCGTAACCCTAGACCCACACAGCGCCTTGATGCTCGCAATGCGGGCTATGCTCGCAGATTAGTGATTAGAGAGGCATCCGCTGACTAGAGGCTTAGGACTAGAAACTTTTTTTCAAAAATAACTGAAAAAGATAAGGCTGAAATAGGGATAAATGATTACCTTTGCAGTGATGCTCGCTGTGCTCGTAGTATTATGCTCACTGTGTTCGCAGTTTAGAGTTTAGGGATTAGAGTCTAGAGGGGCATTCTTCCTCAACCGCTAGGCGATAATTACCGTACTTAAAAATAAAGACTTACAACTAAAAACTATAATATATCATGGCTGAAATGAAGGTTTTCTCTGGTACCAAATCAGAGTATGTTGCTAAGAGAATCGCCAAAGAGTTGGATGTGGAATTAGGAAAAGTCAATATCCAGCACTTTGCCGACGGGGAGTATGAGGTGAGTTATGAAGAGCCTGTACGTGGTGCTGAGGTCTATCTCGTGCAGTCCACTTTCAATGCGAGTGAGAACCTGATGGAGCTCCTGCTGATGATCGATGCCGCCAAGCGTGCGTCGGCTCATTCGGTGATTGCCGTTATCCCCTACTTCGGGTGGGCGCGCCAGGACCGCAAGGACAAACCCCGTGTGTCGATTGCTGCCAAACTGGTGGCTAACATCCTCATCGCCGCAGGTATCGACCGCTTGATCACGATGGACTTGCATGCCGATCAGATTCAGGGCTTCTTTGATGTTCCTGTTGACCATCTTTACGCTTCCACATTCTTTGTTCCCGACATCGAGAATCTCCACCTCAAGGATATGGTCATCGCTTCGCCCGACGTGGGCGGTGCCAAGCGTGCCAACTCCTATGCCAAGTATTTTAATGCGCCCCTGGTGCTCTGCCACAAGCAACGCCTGCATGCCAATGTGGTCGAGTCGATGACCATCATTGGCGACGTCAAGGACAAGGACGTTATCCTCATCGACGACATGGTAGATACCGCAGGCACTATCTGCAAGGCTGCCTCGTTGATGAAAGAGAACGGTGCCCGCAGCGTGCGCGCCTATATCTCTCATGCCGTAATGAGCGACCCTGCTAGCACGCGCGTCATGGAGAGCGGTCTCGATGAACTGGTTATCAGCGACAGTATTCCCTTCGACAACACAAAGTGTCCCAAGGTGAGGATTCTGAGTCTCGACAAGATGTTTGCCCACGCCATCAAGCACGTCAACATCAAGCAGTCAATCAACGATCTCTTCCTGTTTAAATAAACTTTTTATCATCATTTTACCTATATTTCGGGCCGAAACTTCCTTCGGCCCTTTTTTATCGTTTTACCCTAACAAGTTATCTTCATATTAAGATTTTTAAACGGTTTTTTCTTGTTTTTTACATTTGCTTGCATTAATTTTGCTGCAATATATTGCATTATACTTTATTTATATTAATAATTTTAAAACCACTTACCTTTATGATGAGAAAACTACTATTCTTTGCATTGACGTTGGGTTTCTCGTTGTGCGCTACTGCCCAGGTATTGCAGGTGACCTCGATTGAAAAGGTCAGTCTACCCGAGCAGGCAGCCGTGGCAGCCATCAGTCCGCAGGGTGATTACCTGCTGCTGACCAGTGCCACCAACCAGGGCCTGACCAAGCTGGATTTG
>JAEEGL010428285.1_pt1 | contig 30371 bp, 27 predicted proteins | sample 9134231 | NCBI WGS metagenome assembly JAEEGL01 (sample SAMN16246548, study PRJNA631951) | gut metagenome | biome: gut microbiome; feature: rumen; material: fiber-attached | host: Bos | place: Iran: Karaj | collected 2018-10 | reverse complement strand
GCAACATCAAGGCCGTCGAGAACGGCCGCATCAAGACCACTCCGACCGGCGTAGTCACAGGCCTCAAACAGCCGCCCTATCCCGAATGGTTCTACCGCCAGATTGTCAACGACCACGGTAAGGTGATTGAAGTGAAATAGCATTATGAGAGTCGCCATTTTATTTGTCGTTTCTTTCATTATAGGCTGTAAAGCATCTCATTGCCAGCAGTTGCAGCCCGAAACCCATAGGGTACTTGAAATCGACTTACGTCAGTTTGCAACTATACAGACGCATCTTAATATCATAACCGCCGTTGAATACCACAACCGCCACTATTGCCTGTTCAACTTCAACCAATTGCGGCCTATTCAGAATAACAAAATGAAGTTGCTGTTCAGCATTGACTGCAAGACTCTTGAATACAGGCTGGAAAACTATCCTGACGAGCTAGAGCTAAGCCTCGGGGTATACGACGACCTTTACGTGCGCCACGACACACTGTTTATCAGCACTTACGGCAGTTGGCATAAGAACGATTACTTCTTCGACACCATCCAGCGTCGATGGATTGAAACAGAAAAACAATCGGCTTTGATTTACGAGGACGATGACTATCAAGTGTTTACCATCAACCACGGAGAATGGGGCAAATTCACCTGGTTCTCCAACAAGCATAATGGCAACCAGTACGTTATGGATGACTGTGGATTCGTACGCCGCATAGACGACACCTTCTTCGTTGTCAGCCGGGCACGCATATCATCAGTTTCAACCTCCCAGCTCGCGCAGTCGCTAACGGCGCCCATCTCATATCGCGAGGCAGCCAATAAATATATGTTCTACAAAGATTCTGCGTTTCTCACAAACGACTCCACCCCTCGCTTTGTCAATCCGATTGAAAGATTCTCACTGACTGACTACAACTATTTTTCCCGCTACGAAGGCGACACGCTCTTCATAGGCTCTTATATCGCCGGCGACACCTTGTTTCTCCTTACAAAACATTTCGGCAACAATGTTTTAATGTATCTCGACGGCAACAAGCCGACGCTCATCGAGAAGCAATTGGATTCTTGCGACATTGTTCTGTACCACAACTCAATACGCGGTTTCCTGCAAACTGACAGGCTGCTGCTGCCTTTTATAAAGGACTATGCGAATATGGGCCTGTTAGACTTCAAGGGCAGGCAATGCAACACCCTCGACATTCGTATAGCCGTCGACACCCTCCGTCGTCTTCAAACCGACCCGTTTATTCAGACAATAAAACACCTGTCAGACAATTGGGGCAGACTGAAAGACAGCGATCTGCGGGAATACGAGGAAAGTCTTGGCGGCTCGTTTATATTTAGCGACCCTCCGTCGGAGGAACCCCGAAACGGCTTTTTCGAGGACCTCGGGCTTCGCAATTGCCACGTTGACTGGTATTTCAAGACCATCGACACCCTTTACACCATTGAAACCGAGTATTGTATCGACAACAATACACATCTGGCAAATGCTATGTTTTTGGATTATATGCCTCCGCTGAACTATCGCGACAGGGCCAACCACAGTTCCGACCGGTATGAATTAAAAAACACTCAAATAACCGCTTTGCTCAAAGAGCGGCTCAACGCACTATGCGGCAAGGCGAAAACAAAAAAAGACCGCCTTTGCTGGCACTACGGACCTCTGACTATCGAGCTCTACCCCCGTGACAACCGAATACTGATATACAAAAAATGAAGTCACTGACTGACAGACATATCGCCCCTGCCCAACTGCACAACATCCTCAGCCTATGCCTGCTGATGGCAGCGCTGCTGCCTCTGCTAACATCCTTCCAGAAGCGCGGTCCGCGCCTCGACGAGATGTACGACACATTCATCATTGTCGATGCAGAGGCAGCCGACTATGATGAATTCGAATTCGAGCAAATTGACCACGAGGAGTTTATCGACATAATCAACCGCGCCCGTCTGGCCTATATAGCTTTCGAGCCAGCGTGGCAGGTCAACCTCTTCGACGACTACGGCATCCGCTACAGCGTCTATATCAGCAAATCCTGCCGCTACCTGCGCATCGACAGCAACTACTTCAAGCTCAAACGTTCAGCATCAAAGAGACTGCAATACCTGTTAGTTATGTCAAGATGAAAACTGAATTTAACAATGACATTGCCGCGGAAAAGAAGAAAAATAAGAGAGCAAATACTAAATGCCTTTACGCATCGTTAGTTTATTGATATGGATACCAAGATACAAAAAGTAGGCCTTTTTGTGCCCTGCTGCATCGACCAATTTGCACCACAGAGCGCTCTCAAAACCATCAAATTACTTGATGGTCTGGGAATAAGTTACCATTATCCTATGCAGCTGACCTGCTGTGGTAAAAAACTATACCATCAAGGCGACAAAAACAGCGCCAAATCGCTGGGTGAAAAACTGATAGAAGAGTTTGACGACTGCACATATGTCGTATGCCTTAGCAGCGGATGCGTGGTATACATTCAAAAGCATTTTGGAAAGCTGTTCCACAACACGACATTCCATAACAGTTACCGTCAGATGATTGACAAGTGCTACGATTTAAGCGATTTTCTTGTCAACGTACTACATTATACGCCTACGGCTACATTCAACCACACGGTGACATATATGGATCATTGCACTACGATGCGCGACTATCGCTGCCTTGCACACCCCGAAACAGCAGGATTGCGCGAAGAACCACGTCATCTGCTGCGCTTGGTGCCGCAGCTTCGCCTTGTTGAAATGACACAGAAGGATGTCTGCTGCGGTTTAGGCGACCTGTTTGCCAACGACTTCACCCCTATTTCCGATAGCTTAACGAAACGCAAAATCGACAACGCACTGGCAGTCGGTGCCGAGATAATCACCAGCAGCGAACCAAGTTGCCTTATGCATCTGCAGTCGTATATCGACAAGGCGGGGATACATCTAAAATGTATGAACATCATAGATCTACTGGTTCCTGACGAGCAATGAGCGAACTTCTGTACAACTCATATGCCGCCTATATACGCCAACGTTTCGGCCAGCGCCTGCAAAAGGTGTCGGTCGACGCTGGATTCAGTTGCCCAAACCGCAACAGCGTCGACCGCAGCATAGGTGGATGTGCGTTTTGCAACAACAGAGCTTTCAACCCATCCTACTGCTCTCCAACAAAAAGCATCACTCAACAGATTGATGAAGGCATAGAGTTCCACTGCCATCGTTATCCCGACACTAAGATTTATCTAGCCTATTTCCAACCCTACTCCAATACTTTTGCTCCACTCGAGACTCTGAAAGTGCGCTACGAAGAAGCTTTAAGCCATCCTGATGTGAAAGGCCTAATCATTGGAACACGTCCCGACTGCATTGATGCACAAAAGTTGGAATACATTGCCCAGTTGGCTGAAAAGCATCTGTTTGTAGCCATCGAGTATGGCATTGAGAGCTGCTACGACTCGACGCTCAACGCCATAGGCCGCGGCCACACATTTGAAGCCACAAGGCACGCCATTGAACTGACACACTGTTTCGACATTCACTGTGGCGCACATCTTGTCATAGGCTTACCCGGCGAGAACAGTGCTATGATTTTGGACGAAGCCGAGGCTATAAGCAACTTGCCAATTGACAGCTTGAAACTGCACCAGTTGCAAATCATCAAAGGCACACGCCTATCTGAGGCAATCAATCTACGCATCGAAGCAACACCCGAAGAGGCACGCGATGCACTGCGACAAATCGGAGTGTGCGACGAGGCAACAACTTGCGAAGGATATTTGAACTTGGTATGCGACTTCCTGGAACGGCTGGACGGCCGCATAATGCTTGAGCGATTTGCCGGTGAAGTTCCGCCACGTTTCCAGGCGCTGCCGCAACTGGCTTGGCGACGTGCCGACGGCCGTCTGATGCGTAACGAAGAGGTGCCTGCATTAGTGAACAGAGAACTCGCAAAACGCAACAGCAGACAGGGAGCAAAAACGCAGTTTTTAACGAAATGAAGAAAAGAATAAACATATGGTTGGTTTCTGCTATGCTGGCAATACTGCTGGTTGCGGCAATGCTGGTTTGTTCCACAGTCGGTGTTGTGCATTTCGACCGCACCTCACTGATGCAGTCGCCCATCTTTTGGAACCTTCGACTGCCGCGCGTAGTACTCAGCGTGCTGGTTGGCGCGGCTTTGTCGATATGCGGTGCCACCTACCAATCGGTGTTCCGCAACCCTCTTACAGATCCCTACGTATTAGGCATCTCGTCGGGAGCCTCACTGGGTGCTGCCATAGCCATAGTGCTTGGACTTGAAGCCTATCTGTGGGGTGTCGGTAGCATCGCATTGCTCACCGCCTTGCTGACAATTCTACTTATTTTCAAGATTGCTGCCACAGGCAACCGTATGCACACAACCACACTGCTGCTGACCGGTGTATGCCTGACGTTCCTTATCACAGCCATAATATCGCTGCTGATGGCTATGCACCAAGACAAAATGGAGAGCATCATTTTTTGGACAATGGGCAGCTTTGCTTCAGCTTCGTGGATGGACGTATGGATTGTGTTGCCCGTGACTTTGGTGGGACTTGCCGTAGTGCTATACCACAGCAAAGACCTCAATTTGCTGCTTACTGGCAGTGAGACAGCACAAAGTCTTGGTGTAGAGGTCGAAAAAGTGCGGCGGCGATTACTGCTGTTCACAACACTTATGGTAGCATTCTCGGTGTCTGCTTGCGGCGTTATCGGTTTTGTAGGACTGGTGGTGCCTCATTGTATAAGACTTGTTTGCGGTGCCGATAATCGACGCATCATCCCCTACTCTATCTTCGTTGGCGGCATATTCTTGTTGCTTTGTGACACCCTTGCACGCACCATCATACCTCCCAACGAACTACCCGTGGGTTCTATTACGTCACTGCTTGGTGCACCAATGTTCATATACCTACTCTATAAATCGAAACGCAAGTTATGATTGATGTTCAGCATATAAACTGCTCCTACGGCAAGAAGGTAATTCTCGGCGATCTGTCGTTCATCATTGCTGACGGAACCTTTACTGCCATATTGGGTGCTAACGGATGCGGCAAGACAACTCTGCTGCGATGCATTGCTGGACTGCTGTCACCACAGCAAGGCACAGTAAACATCGACGGGAAAGCCATTGGAACATTCAATGCCAGACAACGGGCACAAAAAATAGCACTTGTTCAGCAACATCCGCAAACCGACATCGAATTTTCTGCATTCGAGACAGTACTGATGGGACGCAACCCATACCAACGTCACCTCCAAAATGAGTCGCAGGAAGACTGGAACATCGTGGAACAGGCTATGAAGAAAACCAACACTTGGCATTTGCGCCTGTCACTTCCCAGCCAAATGAGCGGTGGCGAATTGCAACGTGTTATGATTGCTCGTGCCCTTGCCCAACAGACACCTTACCTGCTGCTCGACGAACCTACATCAAACCTCGACATAGCACACCAGTTCGAAATAATGGAACTACTGAGCGACATAAACCGCAAAGAAAACAAGACCATCCTCATCGTCGTCCACGACCTCAACCTCGCGCTTCGATACTGTCCCGAAACCTTGCTACTAAACGACCATTCCTTACTTTTTCAAGGTTCTACCTCAGAGGCACTTACTCCCGAAAAAATAAAAACAGCCTTTGGTGTCCACGCAGAAATATGCGACTGCTACCTGCGATTTGACGCGAAAAGTTTATAATGGCACAATATCCAACGGCTTATTACGTTTTTTTAAAAGCAAATAATAGTTTTACAATATGAATATTCTTCTTCTTGGTTCTGGTGGACGCGAACACGCTATTGCTGCAAGCATAGCCAAAAGTGAACTATGCGACAGACTCTTCATAGCCCCTGGCAATGCGGGCACAACAGAGTGCGGCACTAATGTCGACTTGAAAATTGACGACTTTGAGAGCATCGGGAAATTTGTAATCGATAACGACATCAAGATGGTTGTCGTCGGACCCGAGGCTCCTCTTGTGGGTGGCATAGCCGACTTCTTTGCCGACAACGAGATTTTGAAGAACGTGGCTTTGATAGGCCCCTCGGCTCAAGGAGCACAGCTGGAAGGAAGCAAAGACTTCGCCAAAATGTTTATGCAGCGCCACAACATCCCCACCGCAGCATACAAGACTTTCACACGCGACACCTTGAAAGAGGGTCAGAAATTCCTGTCGACACTCAACGCGCCATACGTGCTCAAGGCCGACGGATTGGCTGCCGGCAAAGGTGTGTTGATCCTCGACAACCTGAAAGAAGCCAAACAGGAGCTGAAAGCAATGCTCGAGGATGCCAAATTCGGCGATGCAAGCAGCCGCGTGGTTATCGAACAATATCTCGACGGCATAGAGCTGTCGGTCTTTGTGCTTACCGACGGCAAGCACTACAAGATACTGCCTTCTGCCAAGGACTACAAACGCATAGGCGAGGGCGACACCGGTCTCAACACTGGTGGAATGGGTTCCGTCAGCCCTGTGGTGTTCGCCAACAAAGAATTTATGCAAAAAGTGGAGCGCGACATCGTTATCCCTACCATCAAAGGTCTACAAAAAGAAAATATTCAATACAAAGGTTTCATATTCCTCGGCCTTATGGCTGTAAAGGATGCTGACGGAACGCTCGCCCCCTACGTCATTGAATACAATGTCCGTATGGGAGATCCAGAAACAGAGTCTGTATTCCCGCGCATTAAGAGCGACGTTGTAGAACTGTTCAACGCAGTGTGGGACGGCACACTTAACAACAAAAAACTCGACATTGACGAGCGTTCAGCAGCCTGTGTGATGCTCACAGCCGGAGGATATCCAGAAAGCTACAAGAAAGGCGACACCATCAATGGTCTTGACGAAATCGGCGAGTCGCTGGTGTTCCACGCCGGTACGAAACGCACTGCCAGCGGCAACATAGTTACCAACGGCGGCCGTGTGCTGTGCGTCACAACTCTGTCACATTCGTTGCCAGAAGCGTTGCTGAAGAGTTTACAGGCAGCTGAAAACATCAAATGGAAAGGTCGCTACTACCGTCACGATATCGGCCAGGATTTACTGAAGATTAGCATCTCCTAACGTCATATTTTACTTAGCATCGTGCGTCTGATATACAAGTAGCGTACCCTCGCCGTCAAGGGTGATAGTAAAGCTGTCACCCAAAGCTTCGTTGAGCGAGGCCTCCCACCAAAGGTGCAACTGGCGGCCATTCATTGGGTATCTCAGACCTTCGGTACTGATTTTCAACCCTTCATCTAATGAGAAGAGCGACACCTGCTGCCGGGCGAAGCTGGGCAACGTTACCGTTTCAGAAATCGGCGTGAAGAAACCATAGTCAGTATACATCCTAACAGCCAATGGCTTGCCCGACGCTGTAAGCATCTGCGAATAGCAGGCAAGCAAGCTTATATTGCCCAAGGTGTGGTCTTCTCTCAATCCCGTGGCACCCAGAATGATAAGTCGCTCCACTCCAAGCGACAGGGCATACTTGACAGCCTTGGTCAAATCGTTGGTCTCTTGGTCAGTAAAGCGGCTGATGAATTCTGTCGGGAATGGTGGCTCTATTTGGTTTAGCGAGTCGCCGTCGCCGATAACCACCACCTGTGGCAACTGCGTTGCCCGCGAAAAGAGCCGGCTCTCAACCAGCTTGTTGTATGCGCCGTCACAACAGATAAGCGTTTCTGCCTGTAACAGGCCCTGCAAGGCCTCCTTGCGGCGCGGAAACTGGCCGTTGGCCAGTATAATAGTTTTCTTCATTGCTTGCTGTTTAAATACTGCCTGCGCCACGATATGGCTCCGAGTATGCAGAACACCTCATAGATTACATAAAGCACAGCCGATGCGTAGTTGCCGCCCATCCAGAAAAGGGCAACCATCAGTGGCTCCACTATCATCCAGCAGAACCACTGCTGCCACCACTTCTGCGCCAGCATCCACATTCCTACAATTGTCACCGCCGACGAGATGCCGTCGAGGGCCGGATAGTCGCTCTCGCCCAGCACGTCGAGAAGCCACCAAAGCAAAGCCGACAGCAGCAAGGCTACACTCATAATCCAACGCCAATGGCGATTGGGACAGGAACCAAAAGGACGTTCCCTCTGTTCCTTGCTCTGCACAACGCCGCGCCAAACAAGGATGCCGTATATGGCCATAACGAAATTGTAGATGCAGATACACCCGTTGGCATAGTAGCCCGAGCTGAAATCAATGGCGATATAGAACGCCGACATCAGCAGGCACAGGGGCCAGAACCACCGGCCTGCCCTATATTCGCTGATGATATAGAACAGGCCGATGACGGCACCGACAAAGTCGATGATTGATATCTGTAGCCCTAATATTTCTATCATTTAGAATCTGTAGATAAGGCGTGCCATAAAGTTACGGCCTGGCTGCTGGAGATAGCCCTGCAAATGGTAGTAACCATAACCGTCGTCATAGTCGTCCCACACGCCTGCACTCAACCGGTAGTTCTTGTCAAGTATATTATTGACGAGCAACTGGCATTCAATTTCATTCGAGCCTTTGAGATTCCAGGTATATGAAGCCTTGAAGTTGAGCAGAAAATAGGAGTCGATCTGGTGCGACTCACGGCTTGTATTATCGGCAAACTGTTTGCCCACATACTTACCTATAAGCTGCAGATTCAGATTCTTGACCGGAGTAAAAGTGGCAATAGCTGCACCGATTACGTTGGGCGAAAGGGCAAGGTCGGTAGTCTTGGTGCAGGTCTGCAGCACCGTGTCACCGTCGGCAAAGTCAGTGAAAATATTGTCGATGATCTTGTTTGTGCTGAGCGTCAGGTTGGCATCGAAACGCATCCAATCGGTAGCTTTGACACCACCTACCAACTCAACGCCAAGGCGATAGCTCTTGTCGACATTCTCCATCAGGGCATATCCGCTGCTGCTGAAGTCGCCCGACGGAGTCAATTGGTCTTTGTAGAGCATAGCGTAGCCGTTGATACTGAAGTTCCAAGCCTTCTTCTGAATCTGATAGCCCAATTCTATGTCAAGCATATGCTCAGCCTTGATGGTGTCGTTGTTTCCAATAGCATCCTTGATGTCGGCACGACGCGGCTCACGATTGCTGATACCAGCCACGAAATAGAGTCGTTGATTGTCGTTGATGCGATAGTTGAGACCGAGTTTAGGATTGAAGAACAGGTAGTTCGCCTCAAAATCCATATCAAAGAGGTCGTCGGCAAAGCCATATACCTTGTAGTTTATCATTCTCAGTTGCAAATCGGCATAACCGTTCAGTTTAGAGCTGAAATCATAAGTGCCTTTTACGTATATGGTATTGTCGATTTTGTCTCCATAGTTGCGATACCATTCATAAGGAGTGTCGATGTGCACGGCAGTGTCGCGGAACGAGATGATGTTGCCAAAATGCTCGCCGTCATAGAAAAGAAAGTTCTCACCAAACGACAGCGTTGAACGCTCGCCTGTATGACGAAGCGATAGGTTGGCGGTGTAGGCATTGTTATACATCTCCTTGCGTGTGACAAAGTTGTGCTTGTTACCGTCCTCAAGGGCAGTAAGGCCATAGTTCTTGTATTTCTTGTTCTTCATCTGCTCGTAATATCCGTCACCGTGGGTGAAATCGAGGGCACCGTTGATGCTCCATCCGTCGCCAAACAGGTGAGAGACATACAGCTGGTAGTGCTGCTGCCAATAGTTGTCGGTTTCGTTGGGATAGTAAAGTACATTGCCAAACTGGTCTTTGAATGCACCGGCATCGTTGTAAGTCGGGTCAGCGTCGAGGTCATCAGCCGTGGCTCCGTTCCAAGTAATGCCCGAAGTCTGTTCGCCGATTATAACAAGAGCCTTGACCAGTGTACGTTCGCCATACCAAGCCAGCGAGCCGAACAGCGACTGTTGGTCGGTCTGACCTCCACGCAGGAAGCCGTCGCTTGTCAAGCCCGAGTAAGCAAAATCAAACGAGAGGCCGTTCTTCATTATGCCAGTACCGGCATTGACGCTGTACTGACGTGTATTCCAGCTGCCAAGACCGAAATCTGCTTCGCCGTAGGGGTGGCTGTTTGCATTGAGCGTCTGCATATTGATAGCAGCTCCGAAAGCAGGGCTGCCACCGGTCGAAGCACCGACTCCACGCTGAATCTGAAGGCTCTGAGCCATACCGCCAAGGTTGGGGATATTGTACCAGAACACCTCCTGACTCTCAGCGTCGTTGAGAGTAATGCCATTGATATTCACATTGATGCGACTGGCATCGACACCACGGATAGTCATCTTGGTCGCACCAACAGAACCATTTTCGCCAGAGGCAACCACCGAAGGCTGCGTCTCGAGCATAAACGGCAGAGCAACCTCGCCGCGGGCATCCTGCAGCTCGCTCTTACCGACCGTGGTGGTTGTGAGCGGAGCCTTGTTGCTCACACGCGAGTCTGTTATCACAACCGTCCTCAAGAGCTGAGTCCTTGTCGTGTCGCGCTGCGATTGTGCATTAACAATGTTTGTTGTCATTGCTCCGAGGAGCATCGTTGTGCAGAGCGCCTTGCTCCACACTGCTGCGCATCGCATCCCGCGACGGGCAGCCGTCTTACTGTTGTTTTTTTTCATAAAATTTTCCTCCGCAGGTATTATCCTGTTCAGGTTCAGGGGTATGTTCTCAGCCATCGGCTTGCGCCAAGTTGGGCACCCCCAGGGTTAATTAAATAGAACTTTGACTTTAAATGTTATATCTTTTAATGTTATTCCTATTTATCTCTTGTAGATGATATAGAAGCGGTCAGGGGTCGAATAACGCAGACGCTCAACGCGTTCGCCGTTCTCCTTGCCGCAAGCATCGGTGGTGCGTACAGTTTCATACATAGCGGCACCGTTGACGTTGATTATCTCACTGACATAGAAGTTGTCGCTGATATGTTTTTTCTTGCCTTTGGAGCCCACAGTATAAGTTACAAAATTGCCAAAAGTGAGTGGAGAGTTTTCAACAGTAAACGAAAGACCAAGAGGTTTACCTTTCTTGGGGGTGTCCTTGACGCCACATAGTTCCATCTCTCTTGTGGAAATGCGGAACTCGGAGAAATACTTGGTGCTATGCGGCGGAATCATCACCATAGCGCGTTCTGTCACCTGGCTTGCCTTCATCTCGCTTGTGCTGGTACCTTCGGAGCTTTCAGAGCTTGATTTCTTTTTGTTTTTCTTCTCCTGTTTAGAAATGGTGATGGTCGACGACTTGGTGGTGGTCCATCCACGTCCCTGATAATAGTCGTTGGCGCTGCCGTTGACGATGAAGAACGTTTCAGCAAGATTTACGTAAACGATTGAGTCGCTGTTGTTGGTGAACCAGAAACCAGCGTCGCCATTTTCGTCAAAGAAATTGTAGCGGACAATGCAATTGCCGGCATCGTGGCAAAGCTTGCCATCCTTGGTTTCAATCTGCGAGGGATCGACTGGATTTGACTGATATACCTGATAATAGGTAGCTTTCGAGCATCCCACTGCGAGACAGCTGCTTACGATAGCCGTCATAAAAAGAATACGTGCGTGTTTCATCGTTTTAAAGGTTTGAGGGTTAAACTGTATTTTGTTATGATTCATTTACTAATTCAATCGTTGATAGTATTTTGTCCACAGTTCCGGCACTTCGTTCTGCTGAGCCTGCTGATAGTCGGCATAGGTGCAGGGCACGAGCAGATGGCGCTGGTATTGCTCCTTGCGCTCGCCACTGTATGGCACTTCCATCCACCAACGGTCGCTCTTTTTGCTTTTGTAGAACGAAATCTCGAAGTCGCCATCGTTGAGACCGACCATAAAATGCTTATAGTTCTGCTTGTCGCGATGCGGGAAATCAGAGGCTCGGTTATAGAAGCCCTCGATGAAATACCATATCGCGTGTGCAAGCAGATGCGCTGTTTGGCCGCGACGGTCGTAGAGAGGATTGTATTCGTAGAATCCTATTGTCGACAGCTTGTCGCTCATACCTGCAAAGCGAGCCAGCCTGCACAGCTCCTCGCCATAGAAACCGTGCGGCGACCCTTGCGCCTGCCCCGGAGCGTCGCTGAGCCTTACACAGCCGATGTCGACAGACACCATATCGGCCGAGCGCACAAGCGTTTCGGCACGAACCATATCGCCCTGGATAGCTCCCAGACGGTAGGCGTCAAAACCAAGTTCATCCATTAGTTTCACCAAATCGGACCCATTGAAATAGGTCTGGAACCCGATATTGGAAAAATTGAAAAGGAAGTTAGGCTGCTGCGCCACAATGTGGCTGAGCCAGTTGCGGTTGTTGAGCATAGAGGCATCGTTGCCAAGGTCGAGCATAGAGTCAATACTGGCGATGTTCACCACTCGGCCCAGCACCTCGTAGGCCTTGTAGTTGGCAAACGAAAGATCCTGGCTGCCGCCGAGAATAATGACAGTGATGTTTTTCTCAAGCAGCTTGTAAAGCACCTCGGTTACAGCGAAACGAGTGTCCTCGGGTGTGGAGCCGGCAGCTATGTTGCCAAGGTCGACAATCTTCATATTGTCAACAGGCTTAGCCAGCGGGTACAAAAAACGTCTTATTTCGTCCGGGCCATCTTTGCAGCCGGCATTAAACGGCGAGCCGCTGTCGTCGCATATACCTATGAGTGCCAACGATACATCGTCAAGGCTGGGAAACGAGCCTTCGTCGGTGTATATTTGCGTCACCGAGGCGATATTTGAATAAAATTCGCCTTCGCGCAATGTTGTGTCGTCAAGCCTAACAGGCTGAAAATATGTACCTAACTCCATTATACCGCAAAGATTTGATTTTGTAAAAATAGTAAAAAAATATTAATTGCTAAATTTTTTTAACATTCCAGACATTATTTCCAAGCCACCAGCATAGGCATATGGCACAAGCTCCTGTGGAGCGCGTGAAGGAGACGGTGCGTGGCTGCCCGGTTCAGACTCCATCCCCCCCCTACCAGCATAGGCATATGTACAGTATTTGTACAGTATATGTACAGTATATGTACGCTTTAGAAGCGTACAAATACTGTACATATACTGTACAAATACTGTACATATGCCAAGGAAAGTATACAGAAGAACACTTCTTTACCACTAAAAGTAAAGTATGAAACACTACGAAAAGAAAACCATCGCCTGACGATGGTTTTCTTTAATAATCAGCAAATTAAACTGCTTGAAAGAGGTGGAAAATGACAGTTTAGAAAGCAGCCGTCATCAACGGCCCCACATCAGCTTGTTGCGGATTGCGGTGTAGAAGGTCTGTTCTTCAAGACGGACAAGGCTGATCTGATAGTCTGCCTTGCTGATCTCCACAGTGCAGCGACCACTGAGGGTAGTGACGAACGAGTCGGCACCGAGAGTACAAACCATCGAAGGGTCGCTGTTGCTGAGGCGGATGGTGGAATTGTCGGAAACAACGAGAGGGCGCAGCGTGAGCGTATGCGCGGCGATGGGCGTGATGACGAGGCTGCACGAGTCGGGCGCAAGGATGGGGCCGCCACAGGAGAGCGAATAGGCCGTAGAACCTGTGGGGGTGGCAACAATGAGACCATCGGCGGCGTAGGTAGCCACATCGAAGGAGTCGACCTGCACCTGCGTATGGAGCAACGGAGCGTGCTCGACGCGGTGAAGATAGACCTCGTTGAGGGCAAAAAGCATCGCGTTGGGAGTCTGCACCTGCAGCAGAGAGCGTTTTTCAATGGAGAAACGATGATTGATGAGGCTGTCGGCAAGCATATCGATGTCGTCGCGGCCGGCTGTGGTAAGGAAGCCGAGATGGCCGAAATTAAGACCTACCACGGGAATGCCCGACGGCCCTATCTGGTGTACAGCACTGAGCAATGTGCCGTCGCCGCCAATAGAGATAACGACATCGACTGTCGTTTCCGGGCTCCATTGTTCAACTATCGTTATACCACGCTTGACGAGAGCGGATTCAAGAGCCTGTCGTCCTTCGCCGAGTTCGGCGTTGCTGTTTCTGGTGTAGATTGCTATTTTCAAGGGTGATAGTTTTTGAGTTTTTACGTTTAATGTATGTTATTCTTCGTTCAATAAATCAGCATTATGGTGCCTGTCATCTGCTGCTTGCTGCCATCGCTCTGGAGGTAGGTTATTTTGTAAATGTATGAACCTGAAGGCAGCAACCGACCGCCACTGCGGCCATCCCAGGCTTCTCGGGTGTCATTGGTACTGAAAACAAGCAGACCCATACGGTTGTATATGCTGAAAGAGTAGCCGTCGGGATTGATATAAACAGCCTGAGGAGAGACGTTTTTGTTGCTGTTTTCGAGCGGCGTGAAGGCATTGGGCATCCAGATGTCGGTGTGAGGACGATACTGTACCGTGGCACTCTGTGCAGAATCGTTGAGACGATAATGCGAATCGGGACCTTCGAGTGCAACGACTTTAAATAGTTTTTGTCCGTCGCCAGCATCGGTGACATCGGGCATCCACGATGTCGCGGAATTGCCGACCAACTGCCATAATAGCCCGTCAGAGGACGCGTAAACGTTATACGAAGTAGTGCCTTCCCAACCTTCATATGGGTTCCAGCTGAGATTGACTCTTGCACCTTGTTTTTCTATGACTGGCAAAATGGTGCTGGCTTCGTTGCTCCTGAGCGTGTTAGTGCCGCAAACGTCAGTTACAGACAGTGAGTAAGAATATACTGCCTGATCGGGTTTTGCACCGTTGTCATTCCACATTATTTCACCTGTCTGTGTGGGTCGGCATCGACCAACCTCAGCAGACGGAGAACTCTCGGAACGACGATGAATGGAAAATTCGACATTCTGCCACCCTGTGTCGGTGGTTGCCAAAAGTTGCACGTGAGGACCGGGTTCTTCGACCGACACCCGCCGTATGGAAAGACGCTGCGGCAAATCGTTGCCTGAAATTTCTTTTTCAACGAGATTGGACAACGCAATATTTATGCCGTCGGAGGATATTGCCCTGACATAGACTTTGAGTAGCGAACAGTTTGTGCCGACATTGAACGACGCGGAAGGCAACGTTTGCTGTTCAACAATGGCTTTGCGCTGGAAGGGTTCGTTGTTTTCGCTGGCCCACAATTCGTAGCTGCCGACTTCAGATGGCATATTGATGTATGTATTCCAGGTTGCAGTATATGTCCGACTGCAGAGTTCGTTGTCGATGACGACAACAATATTGTTACAGGAATTTGTAAGAACCGAAGACTTGCGGCAGGAGTCGAGCGCGCTGATGCGGAACTGATGGACGTTGCAATTCTGCTCCGGCGGATAGGCATAATTCGTATTGAGCCTTCCAAAGACGGTGTCAACCACAAAGCTTGGAATACCTTCGTAGACAAGATAGCCAAGGATGTCGGTGTCGGGGCTGGGTTCCCACTGGAGGGTGATCTGCCCTGTGGTATGGTCGGTAGAAACGACTCCCCACGATGCCTGCGCTGTGGCTTCGTTGTCGACAACCGCAGCAGCGGCGAACCCACTGTCCTGGCCATTGGTGACTATGTAACGCACCGTGTCGTCGCAAACGCAGCGCCGCTGATAGTCAACAAAGGTATTGGTGACAGAAGAGGAAATAACGGTGTATTGAGTCTCGCCAGGATACTGCCTGCTTACATCCACAGCACCATAGCCGCTGTCCCAGGTAAGTGTAACTGACCTTGGGGCAGTTTGAAGTGCCTGGACGGGGATGGTGTCGGCAATGGCAACAAACGGTATCAGTGCAAGCATTAGCAGCAATGCACAAAATACAACAGGTTTGATATGTGGCGTATTGATTTTCATAGAATGCTGTCAGTTGGCTGCAATGGTGTCGAGATTGAGCTGTGTGTCGCATCCGGCAATGGTCGACGCCCTGTGGGCTATAACTATGAAAGTACGGTCACCGATAAGATGAATGGCGTCAGTGAGGCGCTGCTCAGTAGCAGCATCGAGAGCCGCAGTGGCCTCGTCCATAACAACGACATCTGGATTGCCGGCCAATGCACGGGCAATGTTGACCCTCTGCTTTTCTCCACCGCTGAGCAGGCTTCCGCCATCTCCTATGTTGGTTTGCAAACCATCGGGGTGATTCTGCAAAATCGGTTCCACCTGGGCGACCTTTACTGCCTGTTTTACATCGTTGTCTGTGACCCATTGCCGCCCAAAGCGAATGTTGTCTTCAATGGTGCCGTTGAAAAGCATCGGTTCTTGCGGTATATAGGCTATGTGACCCGCCGATGATGACGGACACCCATTTATGAGTATTTCGCCACGCTGTGGACGCAGCAAACCCACAAGCAGACGGCCAAATGTCGTTTTGCCGCTGCCGCTGTGGCCGGTAACAGCAATGTGGCGATGCATCGGCAGCGAGAGCGACAGGGCGTTGAAAACACTGTTCTCGCCATAGGCGAAAGAAACATTGCGCAATTCGATGGATTCAACAGGAATGGATGACGGCTGTTCGGCACCGGAATCTTCACTACACTGATTGTCAGACGAGCAGGCTTCCGATATTCGTTCCTCTACTCCCCTGCCCTTTTTAAGCTGGGCTATTGCATTGCTAAAATCCTTTATGGGAGTGAGCAACAAGACATAAATCATTATGTATGAAACAAAGAGAGCTGGCGGCATTGTCGATGAGGCCGACCCTACGGTATGGGCGGCTCCGACGATAAGAATTGCAACAACAATGATGTTTCCAACCAAATCGCTGAGCGGCGACGCGGCATAGATACGCCTGTAAATGGCAATACGGCGTTGTGTGAATGTGCTGTTCTGCCGTTGTTGACGGTCGTTGACATAGTCAATTGCCGTAGCAGCCTTGATTTCTTTTAACGAATCGATGGTCTCTTGGGTGGTAGACATCAACTCGCCGTTGAGAGCCTGCAATTTGCGACTTTCCCGTTTTAAACGGCGGCTTGCAGACAGAAGCAGGGTTCCGACAGTCATTACTGCAACAACAATTAACGTAAGTCGCCAGTTGAGATAAAGCAGCATTGCGATGTAAATAAACATCGTTAGAACGGAGGAGACTATCATCTGTATGCTGTCAAGCACATTGGTTTCATATTCTGCTGTATCGTTGCTCATCCGCGAGAGCCACTGACCTTGTGCCTGCGACGACCAGCGAGAGAAATCCTGCCCGAGCACCGAACGATGAAGACCATTGCGTATGTCGCGTAATATGCCGACTTTAATTCGAGCAAAAAAAACTGCCGACAAGTAGGAAAAGATGTTTTTTAGCCCATAGAGGGCAAAAAGCAGCAAAGCATAGAGTAGCAGAGCGCGAGCCGGTCCCTGGGCAATCAGGATATCGTATACGCCGCCTATGAGCCGCATAACAGGGTTGGTATCGGAAGAAACTTTGAGGTTGACGTCTCCAACAGGGATAATCAACTGCAGAAAGTCGGTGACACTGAGAGCAGTTGCCATAGTCAACAATGCAGCCAAAGCTGCTGTCAGCACAAACGCCGACAGCAGCCCTTTCTTGCGTTGCAAAGCTATGGTGGTGATGCTTTTCAATGGTCAGTCCTCCGGATTACCATTCTTCGGCATAGCCAAGGTAGTTGTGCGGAGTGATAGCCCTGAGTCGCTTTTTGATATCTTCAGAGACATCAAGACTATCGATAAACGCCGACATCGTTTCTGCAGTCACCTTGTCATTGGTGCGGGTAAGTTGTTTCAGGGCCTCGTAAGGATTGGGATAATTCACCGAACGCAAAACAGTTTGGACGGCTTCGGCAGTGACGGCCCAGTTTTCTTCAAGATCTTCGTGTAGTTTTGCCTCATTAAGCAGCAATTTGCCAAGACCCTTCATCAGCGACTGCAAAGCAACCAGAGAATGCGCCAAAGGTACACCAAGATTGCGTATCACCGTCGAGTCGGTCAGGTCGCGCTGCATACGCGAGATGGGCAATTTCATAGAAAGATGCGTCAGAAATGCATCGGCAATACCAAAGTTGCCTTCTGCATTTTCAAAATCTATAGGATTGACTTTGTGCGGCATAGCCGAACTACCCACTTCTCCTGCCTTGATACGTTGTCTGAAATAGTTCATCGAGATGTATGTCCATATATCACGACAAAGGTCAATGAGAATGGTATTAAGTCTCCTGATGCCGTCAAGATAGGCGGCCAAATGGTCGTAGTTCTCTATCTGGGTTGTGATTTCCTGACGTTCCAAGCCGAGTCCCTCCTTCATAAAACGTTTGGCAAAAGCGCGCCAATCGTTATGCGGATAAGCCACCTTATGTGCATTGAGGTTACCTGTGGCACCACCAAATTTGCCCGAGAACGGCACAGCATCAAGAGCCTTCATCTGTTCTTTGAGTCGATAAACAAATACCATCAATTCCTTGCCAAGTGCAGTTGGCGATGCCGGCTGACCGTGAGTATGTGCAAGCATCGGTATGTTGCGCCACTCATTGGCAAGAGCCTCTATTTTTTCACATACCTCAACAAAGGCAGGACGAATGACGTTTAGATGAGCCTCACGCAGCATCATTGGGAATGATGTGTTGTTGATATCCTGCGACGTCAAGCCAAAATGCACAAGTTCGCGAGGCAAATCAGAGCAACACTCCTGACGGTCAAGCTGCTCCTTGATAAAGTACTCCACAGCCTTTACGTCGTGGTTGGTTGTCTTTTCAATATCTTTGACACGCTGAGCCGATTCAAGGCTCCATTCACGATATATGTTCCTAAGCGCAGCAGCAGTCTCTGGTGTAATACTGACTACGCCAAGCTCTTTCACAAGAGCAATATAATATTCTATCTCTACACGGACACGATAGCGAATAAGCGCCGATTCAGAGAAATACTCAGCCAAGGGTTCTGTCTTACCACGATAACGTCCGTCAATGGGGGATATTGCTTCTAAATTATTCATATTGTTTGTTTTTACTTATTCTGTACGAGATTCTTGTTTTCAAACTCTGTCTTTTCAAGCAGTTTTATTATTTTCTTGTTGGTCGATGCGTGTCGCAATGCCTGAGCGTACATAACATTATGCATATCTGTTCCGAGAAATTCGACCCATCCATTCTCAATGTATTCGTAAGCTTTTCTGTTCGAAGCTTCACCATAGAAGCCATCAAGTGAAAGAATATTAACCTGAAAATAAACGCCCTGTTCTTTGAATTGCTCAAGGAGTGAGCTATGAGCATCAAAGTATGGATAACGCTCGGGGTGGGCCAGAATTATGTCATAGCCTTCCATCTGCAACTTGAATACCGTGTCCTCGAGGCCCATACGCTTTTGATGGAGCGAGAACTCAATAAGCAGCAAGCCCTTTTCCGAACATTTCTTCGGATTAGCAAATTTGTATGTAAGCAACTGGCCTGACTCCAGATAATCGTTGAAACCATCGCTCACCTGAAATTCGCCTGTGACACTTGTCATCCGTGGCAACTCACGCTCACCCTTATTGGCCTCGACCTCGGCACAGAAGTTCTTGTAACGCTCCTTTATATCTTCTGCCTTGTTGGGAAAACGCGGATAATTGAAGTGAGGTGTCAGACGTATTTCTTCAAAACCACATTCCTTCATAACCTCCATAACCTCCAACGACTCCTCGAGCGACTTGCTGCCATCGTCAACCTGTGGCAAAAGGTGACAGTGCATATCTGTCACAAGAGGTGCAAACGTAGGCAACGATCTTTTTCTTTTCAAAAAATCAAACATAATGTATGTTTTTTCAATTATCTATTCTCTTTATTTTTGCGCCAAGGGCATTCAAACGTTCGTCAATATGCTCGTAACCACGATCTATCTGTTCAATATTGTCAATAACGCTTACGCCTTGTGCAGCCATAGCAGCTATAAGCAATGCCACACCGGCCCTGATATCAGGCGATGTCATATGCATACCCTTCAGCTGATGTTCCCTAGCCAAGCCAATAACTGTAGCCCTGTGAGGGTCACACAATATTATTTGGGCACCCATATCAATCAGTTTGTCCACAAAGAACAAACGGCTTTCGAACATCTTCTGATGAATAAGCACACTGCCACGGGCCTGGATAGCTGTCACAAGAGCAATACTGATAAGGTCGGGAGTAAAACCAGGCCAAGGAGCATCGGCGATTGTAAGTATGGATCCGTCCATAAAACGGTCTATCTCGTAAATGTCTTTAGCTGGAATGTACAGGTCGTCGCCTTTCTGCCATATTTCAACACCAAGACGGCGAAACACTTGCGGAATCAATCCCAAATGTTCAAGAGCCACACTTCCAATGGTGATGTCGCTCTGCGTCATTGCCGCCATACCTATAAAACTGCCAACCTCAATCATATCCGGCAACAGCCTGTGCGTAGTACCGCCTAGCTGGGGCACACCTTCTATGGTGAGCCTATTGCTTCGCACACCCGAGATGCGAGCCCCCATTGCGTTGAGCATTTCGCAGAGCTGGTAGACATAAGGCTCGCAAGCCGCATTCATTATTGTCGTTGTGCCTTTTGCAAGAACAGCTGCCATAATGATGTTGGCTGTACCCGTCACACTGGCCTCGTCAAGCAACATATACTTGCCTTTCAATCCATCGGGGGCACTTAGGCTGTATCCGCCGAATGTCTTGCTGCGACCAGACTCTTCTGCAGAAATGCGAAGCAGAAAATCGTCAACCTTCGTGCCCAACATTTCCAATCCCGTCAAGTGTGTGTCTATGCGGCGACGGCCTATTTTGTCGCCACCCGGTTGCGGAACGATAGCTTTACCAAAACGTGCCAATAGAGGACCGGCAAGCATAATGCTTCCACGAAGACTAGCGGCAAGCTGACAATACTCGGCACTGCCGATAACATCAAGACGGACATCGTCGGCTTGGAAAGCATAGCTTTTACCAACACCTTTCCATTCCTGTTCCTCCACTTTAACACCAAGCAGTTTCAAAAGTGATATCAAATGATTCACATCCCTGATGTCGGGAATGTTTTCTATCACCACTCGCTCCTCGGTAAGCAATACCGCACATAGCACTTGCAAAGCCTCATTTTTTGCGCCTTGAGGCACTATAGTTCCTCTGAGCCTGTATCCTCCTTCAATTTCAAAACTACTCATATTGCAAACTTTTAGGTTTAGTAACTCTTTTTCTTCTTTTTCTTCTTTTTGCCATTGCCATTGTCTACTGGCATACTGCCAGCGGGAACAACAATGGGTTTGTTGCGCAGCAGCGCATCTATACGGGAGTCGCCCGACATTCGCACCATCTGGTCAACAATGATATTGTCGTCCGACAGTTCTCCATTCCAGACAAGGTAGTCGCGCTTTGCCTGCTGTGCCACCAGTGTTACAATTGTATTGTATTCCTCGCCGTCGGGAACATCCTTCAAATGGGTTAACATCGATTCCAGATATTCACCATAATGGCGTGCACCTATATTGGTACTTTTGTAAGCAAGTCTTGTTCCCTTTTTTTCATTGCCGTCGTGCTGTCTGTCTTTCAGATGTTCCAATTCCGACTGTTCAAAAGGCCAAGCACATTCAAGGTTGAAATCGGACAACAACATAAGATGATCCCACAACTTGTGGTACGACACATCGTCGCGCAGCGAAAGCCCGCTGACAAGACCCATCATAGTGATTATGGATCGTGCAGCATTTATCTTGGTGTCTCCGTCAGGAAGCTTGCAGACGTCGTCGATGATTTTTTTCACCGAGCGTCCGTATTCCCTGAACATCATATCGCCTCTGTTTGTATTGTATTCCATTCTTTATCTAAAATATTAAATATAACGTGAGCCCGCCTTCTTTATTGTCCTTCTTTGCCCCTATTTGTCAAAAAGGGCGTTAAACTCGGCAGGGTATGGGGTTTCAAACCTCATTTCCTTGCCGGTGACTGGATGGTAGAAGCAAAGTCTGAAGGCGTGAAGCGCCAATCTACTGATTGGCGAATCGTCGTCGCGGTATCCATAGATAGGATCCTTCAGCAACGGATGGCCCATATCGCGCATATGCACACGTATCTGGTTGCGGCGTCCTGTTTCAAGGGTCAACTGAACCATTGCAAAACGTCCTTTTTTCTTTACTGTTTTATAATGCGTGATTGCCAACTTGCCGCCATTGTCGGTCATTGACGATTCAACACAGTATTCACCATCGGTAAGCCACGACTTCACCGTGCCAAAAGCCGGTATCGGTGCACCCCAGCAGACAGCCACGTAGGCGCGGTCGAAGACTCTCTCTTTCCAGTTATGTTCCAGTTCACGAGCCACATCTTTCGACTTGGCCACCAAAAGAAGTCCCGAAGTATCACGATCCAATCGGTGCACAATATGTGCTCTTTGCCGCGAGCGACGTTTTATAAAGTATTCATTCAGCTCGCTTATCACCGATCTGTCGTTTGGGTGGACACTGTTGCTCAACAGACCCTCCGGCTTGTCTACCACCATCAGATAACGATCCTCATATACAATTGGCATTTTGCCACGCATCAGCTTGTTTCTGTCTTCATCGCCCTCTATGGTCACCTTCATTCCCGGAGCAAGTGGAAAATCATATTGCGTAATATGTCGCGACGCGATATATATACGATGAGCCAATATTTCCTTCTGTTTGGAACGACTACTTTCAGGAAATGTTTTCTCGATAAGTTCCAATAGTTTTATAGGTTCCTTTATCTCTATTTTCAATGTTTTCATTTTGATTTTCCTCCACAAAAATGTTACACGTGAAACATACTCATAATTATCTATTTCTCAAATCTATATATAAATATTTCGCGACTCTAAAATTTTACAATATCAACATATTTTGCTCGGTTGTCAACAAACAGGTTTATTCTTCATCGTATAGGTTCAGTATTTCATAGCTGTTGCCTGAATTTTCGATAAATTTCAACATATCCTGGCTGCTTATCACCAGCGAAGCACGGTTGTCGTTAGGATGAAAGCTGACTTTTTCAACAGTCAGCAACTTGGAGTCAACAAACAGAGTTACCTCTTTGTTGACATCGTTTACAAGTGTAAACAAACTGACCGAACCAGGCTTGACACCAAGATAGCGCATCATACGTTCGGGCGAGGCAAACGACAACTTTCCCTGATGCAGCATCTTTTCTATCTTGTGGATATCCATCTCGAAAGTGCTGGCCATTATCACAAGATAATGACGGTTGCCTTTGTGGTTGCGAAAGAAAAGATTCTTGCACAGCGTCGTGCCTTCACCTCGATAAAACTTGGCGGCAATCTCGATGGTAGGTGCCTCGGGATGCTCGTAGTATTCGTATTCGATACCCAGTCTTTCCAAACAGTCGTAAACTTGCTTCTGCCCTATTCTCTCCATCACAGACGACAATTATTTGATGATGCCAAGCTCGCGGCTCATATCGAGCATACGCACTATCGGGCGTGCTGCCTTCTCAATCATTGCCTCGCTGAGAGTTATCTCCGGCGTTTCATCGCGCAGACATTTGTAAAGTTTCTCAAGCGTGTTCAACTTCATATATGAGCACTCCGTACAACTGCAACTTTCACCGCTGGCAACAGTAATAAACTCTTTGTCAGGATTGTTGCGACGCATCTCGTAAAGTATGCCCGACTCGGTGGCAACGATGAAACGTTTGCTCTCCGATTTACAAATGTAATTGAGCATAGCCTTGGTGGAACCGATAAAGTCGGAAACAGCCAACACAGCCGAGTTACACTCGGGATGCGCTATGACGGGGGCGTCGGGGTTCTCCATTTTCAACTTCAGAATACCCTCTGCCTGCAAAGCATCGTGTACGGTGCAAACACCGTTCCACAGCACCATATTCCTGCCGGTTTGACTGTTGATATAGCCACCAAGGTTCTTGTCGGGAGCAAATATAATCTTCTGATCCTTTGGCAAAGCGTTGATAAGTTTCTCGGCGTTGCCTGAAGTGCAGATGAGGTCGGATTCAGCCTTCACCTCTGCCGAGCAGTTGACATACGAAACAACGATATGTCCTGGATGTTCAGCCTTGAATTTCCGCAAATCCTCGCCGGTGCACGATTCCGCCAACGAACAGCTTGCGTTGACATCGGGCAATAGCACCTTGCGGCCGGGGTTCAATATCTTTGCCGTCTCGGCCATAAAATGCACACCGCAGAATACAATGATGTCGGCATCGGTGCGTTGAGCCTCCTGCGCCAGCGAAAGGCTGTCGCCTACAAAGTCCGAAACCTCTTGAATGTCGTCAATCTGATAATAATGCCCAAGAATAACGGCATTCTTATCCTTTTTTATCCGCAGTATTTCCTGCTTCAATTCATTATTGGTCATATATTAAATCTATTTTGTTGTCTGCTATAATTCAATACGAAGTGCATACACAATTGTCTACAAAGCACCAAGTATTTTCCCATTCTGATCAATATTCCACCATTTAGCATTATCATCTTTAACTTGAGCAATACCATTAACGAAACCATCTGCATACTCCCACTTGCAAGGTATTACGATGCAACCGCTTTTATCTATATATCCCCATTTTCCGTTGACTTCTTTAACTGCGGCCAAACCCTCGTGGAAAGAACGCGCTGTTTCCCACTGGCAGGATATTACCACGTAACCGTATTTATTTATATATCCCCACTTGTCATTTGTGTCTTTAACACCGATGAGACCCTCACGGAAAAAATCTCCATCTTTCCACAGGCAGGGGCTGACGATGCGACCGCTTTTGTCTATGTATCCCCATTTTCCGTGGCCGTCTTTAACTCTGGCAAAACCCTCGCTGAAATAAACTGTAGATTCCCACATACAAGGTATTACCACACGACCGCTCTTGTCTATAAATCCACGTTGGCCACTTCTGTCTTTAACACTTGCTAAACCTTCACGAAAATAATCTGCACCTTCCCATTGGCAGGGTATTACGATGCGACCGCTTTTGTCTATATATCCCCATTTTCCGTGGATATCTTTAACACTGGCGAGACCCTCGCTGAAAGGAGATACATCTATCCAGTGGCAGGGTATTACGATGCAACCGCTTTTATCCTTGAAACCACACTTACCAATTGAATCTTTATATATCTCCAATTTTCCTATTTCCTTATCCAACTGTGCTATACGCTCCTCAATTTCCTTAAGTTGGTCATTGGTCTCTAGATTTGGTGATATAGCTTGACTTCCACCAACCCATTTTGGTACATCACGCAGCAACTTTTCACGCTGCGGCGGGTTGTTCCAAGCAATGGTGTCGGTAAGACTATACTTGAAAAGGAACACACCGTTCATACGGCAGTCATCAATATTAACAAGCACAATTTTCTTGCCCTGCTCTTTGGCGTAGTTTAATTCAAGTAAGGCGTATTCCGATTCCATTGACTCTTTGCTGAGCATAAAAAGAAACACTTTGCAGCCATCGATGCCGCCCACAATGTCGCGCAAGAACATCTCCGACCCGCTTTCTATGCCTTTGAGGTCTATCCAGCAGTCGGTGCCACAGGTGCTGTCAATCTGGTTTTTTACTTCCATAACTTGATTCAGGTTCTTGCGGCTGTAGCTTATAAATACGTCTCTTTTCATCACAAAATCATTTTTTTATGACATTATGCCTACCATATACCCTATAAATGAATTAAATATAAAATACGTTGCATAGCGCATATCATTTGCAAAAATACGACTTTTTCCACAAACGAAGAGAAAAGAAAAATCTTTAAATTTAAAATTCTTTTTTTCTCTTTTCTTTTTTGAGCTGTTGAAATGTTGAAAAACCTGTTTTTTCTACATTTTCTGATGAAAGTTATAATTTATGTCAACATCCTTTATCAACACTTCAATATAGGCATTATCACGATATTGCAATTATATAAACAGATTGTTCAAATCCTAATAAACACACCTTTGTTAACACTCTTTTTTTCGTTGACAGCTCTACTCGAAACTTATCAAAAATCCTTTTTTTGCCAACAAATTTCAACATTTTCATCCTCCTAAATTCTTTCAACATTTTATCCACTCCAATTTCAAACACAAATCAACGTTGATTTGTTTATATCTTTTTCCGCCTGTGTTATGTCTAAGATCAAAATCCTTTTCCATAAAAAACGTTTTCGAACACACTTTATTTCTGATGTTGAAAAATAATAAAATACCCCCTCTCCCACTTGTTTTATTTTCAAAAATTATAATGATTTAAATGTTAAAATTTTTATAATATCACTAAAATTAATTTAACATTTATAACAAATTGATTATCAGAACTAATTTTTATACCAATCTTTAAACAACACCTATTCAGCCCTATATAAACAACTTATAAAATACTGACTAAAAACCTATTAAATTCTACTTTCGTAGTATTTGGTAAAACTTTGATTAGACTTTAGGTAAACTTTGGTAAGAATATGGTACCTGGAAAACAGGGTGTTGCGAGGGGGTAAATTTGGATAAAAAATAGGGAAAAATGTTAAAATTTAACTTAATATTTCTTAAATTATCAGTTTTCAAAGTGAAGATAGAAGTGCTATTCTTCTAGTGTGGGATTGTTTGTTTTGTAAAGAGTTTTTTACTATGTATCGAATTGTTTTTTAGAATAATAATCAGTTTTGGTGATAAGTTTTCGATGTTTGAGGGCTTGCAAACGGGAATTTTTGTGTATATTTGCAAACAATATATTCAGGATTATGAAAGAAATAATACCCATAGCATCCGACCACGCCGGATATGAACTGAAAGAGGAAGTCAAGAAATATCTTGCTTCAAAAAATATTGACACTAAAGATTTTGGCACGTTTTCATCGGACAGCGTCGACTATCCTGATTTTGCCCATCAGGTGGGTTCGGCCGTCAATCGCGGCGACTATCCGCGTGGCATCGTTATCTGCGGTTCCGGCAACGGTGTGCAGATGACTGTCAACAAGTATCCCAACGTGCGCTGCGCTTTGTGCTGGAACGAAGAGATTGCCCAGCTGGCGCGTCAGCACAACGATGCCAACATCATCTCGCTGCCGGCACGTTTTATTCCCACCGACTTGGCGCTGAAACTGGTCGACATCTTCCTGTCAACGCCGTTTGAAGGTGGACGCCATCAGCGGAGAGTTGAAAAAATCAACAAGTTATTGCAATAGGCAATGAACAACGACTACCATAGAAGTTTCTTGGAGGCATCGGAAAAGGTGATTGGTGCCAACTCGGCACCGGCCTCTTTTCAGCTGCACAAGGACACTCTGCCGTCGTTTGTCGAGGACAAATGCAGCGTCGAAAGGTTTAAAATGGCCTTGCAGCGCAGCATAGAGAACCTGGATGAGGAGCTTGGTCGTTTCGAAAAGCAGTTTTCCAACCGCCACAACGCCATCTTCTGGGCAGCCGACTACAACGATGTTTTCAGCAGTTTGAAAAAGTTGTTCAAGACCCATAAGGTCAAGTCTGTGCGGCTGCCGAACGTCAATTCTTCAACCATTTTCCGCGAGCTTGGAATCAAGTATTTTCTGCGCGACGAGCATATTGATCTGGCAGAAGATGGCGAAATGCAGTTTTTTGTGGCCGATATGATGTTCTCCGACACTGGTTCGTTGTTGATTCTCAACCAGTCGAACAGCGGGTTCGACCGTCTGTCGAACAGCAAGATCAATGTGTTTTTCACCACGATTGACCGCATTGTCGGCAACAGCGACTGGGCGGAATTCTACCAGCAACTATGCTCGTACCGCAACGGGTGCGGCAATCAGGATATGGTGCTTTTCAAGGGGTCGGGTAATTGCAACAACTATCTGTTCCTCATCGACAACCAACGCACCAACGTATTGCAGCACAAAAGTTTGCGACAGTCGTTGATATGCTTGCAATGTGGTCGTTGCAACGATGTCTGCCCGGTATTTCAAACCATTGGCGAGGAACCTTACAACAACGTTTTTGCCGGTCCTGTGGCCAATATAACGCTGCCTTATCTTGAGACGTTTGAGAGCTACAAGCACGTGGCCTATGCCTGCACGTTGTGCGGATGCTGCGAGGAGGTGTGCCCTATCTCGCTGCCGATACGCGATATGATTGTTGATTCACGCCAGACGCTGATAGCCTGCGACCAACTTGAGAAAGGCGACAAGCGTCGTTTGGCGGCCCTGCGCAAGTTCACGTCGAGCCGTGCGAAAATGAACGTTTCGTCGTTCTTTAAGCGTCATATGCTTTTAAAATTTGTTTCGGCAGAATACCGCAAAACGCATCGCGTTGTTCCTTTTGCCTCGGAATCGTTCAACAAATCGTACAAAAAAATCATCGAAAATGATCAACGCAAGGGAGTTTGATAACTGTGAGGTTCAGTCGTTTGTCAACGAAATAAAGAGCGAATGCCTTAATCTTTCGGAACAGGACAGGAAAGAGGCTCTTATGACGTTGTTCGGCTGTATCGACAACACCACCCTTAACGGGTCGGACACTCCGTTTTCGGTGGCTGAATTCTGCAAGTTGACTAAAGGCACGGTTGTTCCGTCTACGGCCGGTCCTTTGCAGGTTGCGTCGGTTTGTGTTTACCCTTGTTTTGTGGGTTTGGCCAAAAAGGTGCTTGACAATTCGGGCATACGTGTTGCAGCTGTTGCCGGAGGTTTCCCTGCAGGCCAGATACCGCAAAGGCTCAAGGTGGAAGAGACACAATATGTGGTTGGCGAGGGTGCCGACGAAGTGGATATGGTCATAAACCGCGGATTGTTTCTGTCGGGCGATGAAGATGCTGTGTTCGATGAGATAGCAGCTGTCAAGGCTGCTTGTGGAGCTTCTGTCAAGCTCAAAGTCATTATCGAATGCGGCGAACTGCAGACGCTGGAGAACATATATAGAGCTTCGATGCTGGCCCTTGAGGCTGGAGCCGATTTCATAAAAACATCGACAGGCAAGATAGCTGTTGGAGCCACTCCGGAATCGGCCTTTGCGATGCTGTCAGCCTTGCGCGATTTTAGAAAAAAAACATCAAAAGAGGTCGGTTTCAAGGCCGCAGGTGGTGTATCCACACCGGACGATGCAACGCTGTACTTGATGATCTTTAAAAAAATGTTGAATATTCAAAATGTTAGAAATCATATATTTAGAATTGGAACTAGTCGGTTGACTTTTCAATTGTCAAATATTTTAACAGTTTGAAGTTCCGATTATCCGATTTTTTTTTGTTATTTTGCACTTTTGTTTTAATATATATTAACAGGTAATTTTCTAGATGAAGCCACTGCAACAAAAACTCTCGAGATACACTGCTCCCCAGGAAGCTATGTCCAAAGGGGTTTATCCTTATTTCAGAGAGATTTCGAGCGATCAGGACACAGAGGTCATTATGAATGGCCGCAAGGTGCTGATGCTTGGTTCCAACAGCTATTTGGGTCTCACCAATCATCCTAAAATCAAGGAGGCCGCCAAGGCTGCCATAGACAAATATGGTACTGGCTGTGCCGGATCTCCCTTTCTTAACGGTACGTTAGACATTCACAAGAAGTTGGAAGGTATCCTTGCCGATTTTCTTGGTAAGGATGGCGTAATGCTTTTTTCGGCTGGTTTTCAAGCAAATTCCGGTGTTATTCCTTGTGTTACCGGACGTGGCGACTATGTTATTTTCGACGAAATGGACCACGCCTCGATAATCGAGGGCAAGCGCCTGACGTTCGGCAACACACTCAAGTTCCGTCACAACAATATGGAAGATTTGGAGCGTGTGCTGCAGCGTTGTCCCATAGACGCGGCAAAATTGGTTGTCACTGACGGTGTATTCAGTATGGAAGGCGATGTGGCGAAGTTGCCAGAAATGCAGCAACTTTGTGAGAAATATCAGGCCACATTGATGGTCGACGAGGCTCACGGTCTCGGCGTTTTCGGTCGTGAAGGCCGTGGTGTTACCGACCACTTCAATCTGCTTGACAAGACAGAGATGATTATGGGTACTTTCTCGAAATCGCTCGCTTCAATCGGCGGTTTTATTGCTGCCGACAAGGATACTATCAACTGGATGCGTCATAACGTGCGTCCTTACATCTTCACCGCCAGCATTCCGCCGTCGGCAACGGCGTCGGTAATTGCTGCCATAGAGGTTATGCGTAGTGAGCCTGAACGTCAGGAAAACCTGTGGAAAGTTGCCAATTATGCATTGAAATCGTTCCGCGAAGCCGGTTTTGAGATTGGAAACACGGAGACACCTATCATACCGCTGTATGTGCGCGATAACGACAAGACGTTTATGGTTACGCGAATGCTGCTTGACGAGGGCGTCTTTGTAAATCCGGTCATATCGCCCGCCGTGCCGCCCGAGGATACGCTTATACGTCTTGCCTGGATGGCTACGCATACTATCGAGCAGGTAGATTTTGCGGTTGAAAAGACTGTTAAATGCTTTAAAAAATTGGGATTATTATAATTTCATCACTCGGCCTATGTCCTTAAGGACTTAAGGGTCCTTGAGGAAGGCCCTTAAAGTCCTTTCGCTTTTTTATGGAGAACATTGTTATTAGTGAAGTCAATGGTCGTCGCGACCTTAACAGATTCATTGAATTTCCAAACAAACTC
>JAEEGL013644716.1_pt1 | contig 30372 bp, 19 predicted proteins | sample 9134231 | NCBI WGS metagenome assembly JAEEGL01 (sample SAMN16246548, study PRJNA631951) | gut metagenome | biome: gut microbiome; feature: rumen; material: fiber-attached | host: Bos | place: Iran: Karaj | collected 2018-10 | reverse complement strand
GGTGTTGTTCTTCATCTCCACGCTCTTGATGACGGCACGGACGGAGTCGCTCTTCTTGAAGCGCTCGCCGGGGATCTGCTCATTCTTCGGGATATGGAGCTCGTTGCCGTCCTCGTCGAGGATGAGGACTTCCTTGCTCCAGGTCTGGTAGACCTCACCGGAGAAGAGCTCGCCGACCTTCTCGGAGTACTTCTTGAAGACGTTCGCCTTCTCGATGTCCATGATGCGGCCCTGCAGGTTCTGGCGGATGTTCAGGATGCCGCGGCGGCCGAAGGCCTCCAGGGGAAGTTTCTTCGCATAGGAATCGCCGACCTCGTAGTCGTCGTCGCCGCTGTCGGCCCTGACCTGCTCGAGAGTCATCTCGGCGGCGGGATTCTCGACCTCTTCGACAATCTCGAAGTTCTGGTAGATCTCGCAGGTTCCCTTGTCCACGTTGACGATCACGTCGAAGTTGTCGGCGGAACCGTAGGTCTTGGCGATCTGGGTCAGGAACACGTCCTTGAGAACGCCCATCATCACGGGGCGGTCAATGTTCTTCTCCTCCTTGAAGTCCTTGAAGGCATCGATGAGGGTAATAACTTTTTCTTTTTCCATTTTATGTTGTCAATCTTTTACAGTTTTCAGCATTTCGTCCGCCTCTTCGGCGCTGATACCCTCCGACGACACGGTGAGGGCATAGTCTTCCACGTCACGGTCGAAGGCAGCCAGGACTGCCCTGTGGACATATTCGCAGTCCTGAAGGTCCACGCTGCGGTCGGCGCCGGTCTTGGCAAGCGTCACCTCGAAGACGTTGTCATCGTCGTTGAATACCACTCCCGCTACGGCGCAGTCCCTTTCGGCCGCGGCCTTTGCGAGCACTTTTTCGAATTCCGTACGTTCCATAAGCTTTCCTAAAAAACGAAGATAGAAGCCCTCGGGCCTCTATCTCCTCAATTCACGGGTGCAAATATACTACAATTCTGCGATTTCTCCAAATTACTTCTTCGCCGACAGGTAATCGTCGATGAACGCGTCACGGCAGGATTTGATCCTCTCCAGCCAGCCGTCGCGGTAGCGGCCCATCGGCTCGTTGTGCGGACGGTAAGGATAGGTGTATATCTGCTTTTCGCAGGTAGCCTTGTTGTACCCGGAGAAAACGTTCGCTGCGGGACATGTCTTGTCGATGAGGCCGCATTCCACCCAGAGCCGGCCCTTGAAATTCTGGATCAGGTTCGAAGTGTCGTAGTAAGGGGCAATCTCAAGAGCCTCCTTGCTGTTCTGCTTGCCCATGGTGAAGAGCCAGGCCCGGTTGTGGCCGGCAAGTTCCCCGCCCATGTCCATCATAGCAGGAACGACGATCACCGCCGCCCCGACCCTGGGGTCCAGTCCGGCAAGGGCGGCAGCCTGGGCGCCGCCCTGGCTGGAGCCGTAGAGGAGGACTCTTTCGCCGTCCCATGAAGGATCTTGGGTGAGGTAATCAAGCGCCCGCACCATCCTCAGGAACATGGTCCTGAACATGAAGGTCTCGTGGCTCTCTATCGGGCGAGAGGAATAGCGGTACAGGGGCCCCCTGTCGAGGGAATCGTAGTAGGACTGGGGCTGGTCGTTTTTCATCCCGAGGGCGTTCAGGTCAAGGGCTATGGCCCCGCCGCCCCTCTTGGCGTAACTGAGGGCCGTGCGGATGTTGGAGCGGCTGCCTGTCTTTGCGACGCCGGCGCCGTGCGCATAGATCACGATGGGCAGGGACTTGGGTTCGGCGCCCTTGGGCTTGACTACGTATCCGATACAGGGAGTATCGTCGATGCTGTTGATATTCACGTCGAAGCATTCATACTTCTCGCCATCCTTCCCGGGCACGGGGACCTCCTTCACCTCCGCCTTCATCGGCACCTTGCGAAGGGCCCTGATCTGCTTCTTCCAGAACTTGTCGATGTCTTTCGGACGCTCGAATCCGGGTTCGAAATGTTCCGCATCTACGATGAAGCCGATTGTGGTGACGTTCTTGGAGTCGCCCTTGGGGCCGGCCTGCACGAAGACGAGGGTCGGGGCGTCGTAACTCTTTTCGAAGATGACCCCGTCCTCCGCGGGAACGGTCTTCCGCCCGGCTTCCTTCCCGTTCTCGGTAATCTGAATGTCGACCGGACCTTCCAGGGCCGGATCAAAGGCGGCGATGACCTTTACCGTCTCCCCGGCGGCATAACGCCCGTCGAAGCGGTCTATCTTGAGGTCTATCTGCTCATTATAACCGAACTTGCCCTGCGCGAAGCAGGCAACATATCCCGCAATCAGCAGGATGATGGAAACAGCGATTTTTTTCATAGCACCGAAATATACGTATTTTTCGCGGAAAATGAATCAGCGACATCGGCAGAAGACCCGGCCGCACCCGGAGTGGGTGGAGTATAGGCGCGAAAACTGCCCTATTTCAGAGCCCCGGCAAGGATCGAGACCGGATTCATGACGGGATAGCCGGTGGACATCTCGATTTGCCACTTACATGTCTCGCAGTCAGTGGCGACGACCTGCGGGTCGGCTTTCCGGATCAGCCCGAACAGTTCCTCCCCTATTTTCTGCGAATACGGATAATTCTCCTTCTTGAATCCGAAGGTGCCGGCGATGCCGCAGCATTTCGATTCGAGGACGTCAAGATCCACGCCGGGAATCTGCCGCAGAAGACCCGTGGAGAAGATGCTCCAACCAAGCTTCGCCATATGGCAGGCGGTGTGGTAGGCGACTTTCAGCTTATAATCGTCGCGGAAGTCAAGATGCACCTCACCCTTTTCGATCTTGTCACTGAGCCAGCGCGTCGCGAGCTGAAGATGCGGGCGGACGTCGGAATTGTCCAGTCCAAGGATATGCTCATATTCATCCCTCATGGTAAAGGTACAGGTCGAACCCGTCGTGAGTATAGCCTCCGCGCCGCCGGCAAGTGCCTTGCGCATCACGGCAAGGTTACGCTCCGCCTGACGGCGGGCCTGTCCGGCAAAACCGTTGGAAATCAAGGCCACGCCGCAGCATTTCTCTCCGTCAAGCAGCTCTACGCCGTATCCGGCGGCGTTCATCAGCCGCACGAAATCCTTTCCGAGCTGAGGGTAATTATATTCGACGTAACAGCCATGGAAGTAGGCCACCTTCCGCGGAAAAACCGCCTGCCTGGCAGCGGCTTCGCGCCGGAACCAGCGGGAGAAGCGCTCCTTCGAATATGCAGGAAACGTGCGGTGCTTGTCCACCCCTATGACTCCGTGCATCACGGCCTTTACCGGCTTCCAGCCAAGAACCGGATTGACTATCGGGGCGAAGGGCGAAGCCAGCGAGCCCACCAGGTCGGTGCTTGCAAGGGTATAGTCCCGTACGGGGTTATGCTGCTTCCCGTATTTTATCCGGGCGTTCTGTATGATGTCCCCGACCTTCACTCCGGAAGGGCAGGCCACCTCGCAGCGCTTGCAGTTGAGACAGTATTTCAGGGTCAGGTCGTAGAAAGCCGGATCCTTGATGCGGTAGCGCTCGCCGTCCGGGCCGGCCTGCTTCGGACCGGGATAATGCGGATTCGCAGCCATCATCGGGCATACGGTCGTGCATAGGTTGCACTTCAGGCACTGTTCGAAATTATTCGGACTCAGATCAAGTTCCTGCATACGTCATTGGCTGTTTTAACGATATCGACTTCACCGGCCAGGATCTCGCCCGCCGCATAGAGGTTTTCCGCTTCGCGTCCGCCGCGGAGTACGCGTCCGTCCGGGGAGGTCAGCACTCCGAAGCGTTCGAAGGGCTGTGGCGCAAAGAAATCCGGATTGCACCATTTGTCCCTGTCCTTTTCCCAGAAGACGTCGCAGCCGAACACAGGCTCGGCAACGGAGTCCATCGTGGCCACGAGACCACGGCTGAAGAACTTTCCGGTGCTCAGGATAAAGGCATCCGCCTCCAGAGGCGTATCCTCCAGGTTCCGGGTGAAGACCCTCAGGAGCCTGTCCCCGTCCCACTCGCCGCGGAGGACGCTGTCCCCGGGAAGGAATGTCCCTCCGAGGGCGATGAACTCCGCCGCTGGCGTTTCATGCATGCTGAGACCCTCGGATACTGCAGCGACGCTGCGTCCGGCCCTGAGAAGACCGACCCCTGCCGTCATTCCGGCGAGGCCTCCTCCTATGACGATGACATCGAATTTCATTTCCCGTACTTTTTACGCATATATTCCGCTTCCCTGATGGACTCGCCCCAACATACCGGCACCATCCCCTTCCAGCGCTCCCCGGCATACTGGCGCACGAATTCACCGGCCTTTTCCGGGCAGCCGAGCACCTCCGCAAGCACAGCCGCGACCTTTTCCATGCAGAAAGTACCCTGGCAGGTGCCCATTCCGACGCGGGTACGGCGGCGAAGGTCTATGAGGTTGTGGACATCCAGATATTTGACCGCATATTCTATCTCGGCGCGGGTGACATGCTCGCATTCGCAGACGACTTCGGACTTGTCCTTGAAATCCATCTGGCGGGCAAGACGGCCGTGCCTCTCGGAGGCTGCCTTCACTGAAGGAGCGGTCTTGGATGTGCCCAGGCCGGCCAGCATCTCCCTGAGCCCTCCGCGGTCCGAACCGGGAAGCGGCAGTTCCGCAGTCTGGCATGAAGCCTTCACTCCCAGCTTTGCGCAAACCAGGTCGGCAGCCTGCTCGGCCATCAGCCTGTAGGTGGTCAGCTTGCCGCCCGTGATGGTGACGAAACCGGGCAGGGAGTCCCTCGTCTCGTGGTCCAGCAGGACTATCCCGCGGCTGATGCTGCGCCCGCTTGGATCAGAATCGCTGGCCACAAGCGGCCTGACGCCGGCATAGGCGCGCAGGACCCTCGTGGTTTCAAGGACCGGCGACAGCTTGACCCCTTCGGTGAGCAGCAGTCTGACTTCGTCGGAATTGACCCTGACCGAGTCGCATTCCTCGAAAGGAATCCTGTCGGAAGTGGTGCCGACTACGCAGACCACGTCGCCCGGGACCAGGATATCGGCATTGGAGGGCTTGCGGCAGCGGTTGATCACCATCCTGTTGACCCTGTGGCCGAAGATGAGCAGCGCCCCCTTGGCCGGGAACATCCCTACGTAAACCCCTGCCATCGAGGCGATTCCGGCGCCCCAGATGCCTGCCGCATTCACGGTGACGGCCGCCCGGAAGCTGCCTTTATTCCCGGTGCGGGTGTCGACAGTCTCGACTCCGACAACTCTGCCGCCCTCCATCAAGAAGCCGGTAACTTCAGTGTAAGTGAGGATATCGGCGCCGTGCAGGCGTGCATCGAATGCATTCGCCGTGGTCAGGCGGAAGGGGTCGACCGATGCATCCGGGACCATTACCGCACCTATCAGGGCTGGATTCACCGAAGGCTCCAGGCGTATAGCCTCCTCAGGAGAGAGTTCCCGCGCATCGATGCCGGACTCCCGGCAGGCCTGTATGAATCCTTTCTGATAGTCCAGTCCGTCTTCGGGGAGGGAGATGAAAAGACCTCCGCAGTCATCCACGCAATGGGATGCTATCTTCTTGAGAATGAGGTTTTCGCGTATGCATTCGGCAGCTGATTCCCTGTCGTTCACTGCATAACGCGCCCCGCTGTGGAGCAGGCCGTGGTTGCGTCCCGTAGCGCCGTTGGTCAGATCGAACCGTTCAATAAGGAGGGTCTTCAGTCCCCTGAGGGCGCAGTCACGGGCGGTTCCCGCTCCTGTAATTCCCCCTCCGATGATAATTACGTCGTACTCTACCATTTCAGGTTTTAGTGTTGAGACACAAATATAATCAAAATATTCTATCTTTGCCGGGAATATGGCATGCATCACGGCACACAAGGAAATGGAATTGTCCCGCAGTATCGAGGACTATCCCGGGGGTATCATATTCCCCGTGGACAAGCCGTACCGCTGGACTTCCGCGGACGTGATACGCAAACTCAAATGGGCTGCCGGCAAACATTTCGGCAGCCGGAGCCTGAAAGTGGGCCATGCCGGGACGCTCGACCCCCTCGCGACGGGTGTACTGCTGGTCTGCGTCGGCAAGGCGACCAAACTCGCGGAGCAGTTGCAGAAAAGTGAAAAGCAATATCTGGCGGGAGTCAGTTTCGGAGCCACGACACCATCCTACGACCTCGAAAAGGAAATAGACAGGCACTGTCCGCTCGACGGAGTCAGCGAAGAGAGCCTCAGGGCCGTCCTCCCGTCGTTCCTCGGCGAGCAGGAGCAGGTCGCCCCCCTTTTCAGCGCCAAATCGGTGGATGGGGTAAGGGCCTACGAGACGGCCAGACGGCTTCTCAAGGAAGCAAGGCGCAGCGGGGCGGCCTACGAGGAGAGCGAGGCTGCAGCCCTGCTGCAAACCAACAGGATCACGATTTCAGATCTCCAGCTGCTGGATTTCAGCGGGACATTGCCGCCGCTGCCGGCGGATGACGGCCACGGCCGCATCCGGGTCGCGGACCTTACCGGCGAACAGCTCCCCACCGCCAGCATCCTCATCACCTGCTCCAAGGGCACCTACATCCGCGCCCTGGCCCGCGACATGGGCGAAGCCCTCGGCAGCGGCGCGTTCCTTACGAGCCTGCGCCGCACCCGCTGCGGGGATTTCCGAGTCGAGGACGCCCTCAGTGTCGACGACTGCCTCCGCATTCTCGGCTGAGGCCAAATTTGCCGTGGCAGATAGAGCCCTCTAAACCAGCATTTTAAATATATACGCTTCCCCCGAAATCGAGGGAAACGCCATAGCCCTTTCCGCTGATTATCAAGCCCTTGGCCGCCACGTACAAAAAAACCGCCGCACGGGAAGACCCTTGCGGCGGCTGGAAGTTTTACACAAATTACTCGGCCGGAGTGAATCCGATCTTTGTAATCTGGATTGTGTTGTTGGTGCTGAAGAAGTACAAGACCGCGGCTTCGGTGATGCCCGCAAGGTCGGATGCCTTGATCTCGATCTCCTTGAGCCCGCCCTCGGCAGAGGTACTGGTCGGGACGCCGGGATCGGTATCGAGGTTATCCGGATTCGTGGTATAGACCACCTTGGCGGATTTCGTTCCCCCGACATTGGTCTCCAGGACCACGGTCCCGTTACGGCCCGAACTGGTAGAACTGCCGCCGTAGAAGAACACCTTCACGGTACCGGGCTTCGTGATCTTGAAGCTGGCATACCTGAAGCCCGTAGGCATCGGGACCCCTGGATAGGTTTCCTTGTCAAGGGTGGGTTTGCCGCCGAACTGCATCCTGTTGGAAGCCCATTTGACCGCAGAACCTTCCGCTGCGTAGTAAGTCACTTTCTCGATGGTGACAGGAGCCGAATAACTCTGGGCCGGATACTTCGTAAGGTCGGTGTAATCCGCCATCCAGGCCTCGTTGATCGCGGTCTCGTCCACGAGCGGGGCCGCTGCGGCGGGAGTCCACTTCACGGAGTAGATGTTCATGCCGCCGGACTTGGAGCACCAGCTGACAAGGTCGCCGGACGCTGCCGTCACGGGAACCGTGATCACGCTCATTCCAAACTGCCCGTCGCCGTCCTTGATGGCATCCACGGCATATTCAGTGCCGTTTACCAGAAGGACGCGGGCCGCGTCGCCGGAGCCGGAAGCCTTGATCTCGAGGGTTCCGTTGCCTCCGACCATGATCTGCATGCCGCACTTGGTCAGCTTGCCGTCGGTGAAGGCGCCGCCTCCGGCCAGCTGGCAACGATAGATGTTGCCTTCGGTCTTGACGGGGGTGCGCCCGTACTTGAAGCCGGAGCCGCTGCCGTTGACATAGCCGAGATTCTTCTCGACGAAGTCTGCCTTGACGGCGTCAGCGCCGAACTTGTCGAACGCGGCGTGGAAGTACAGGGAATCCCATACGGTCTCTACGAGGACGGTCTTCAGTATCTCCTTGACGGAGAACTGGACGGTGACTTCGGAGGAAGCCTCGCGTACCAGGTCGTCATCTGCAGGCATGGCCTTGACGCCCACGGTGTAGGTGCCGGGAGCAAGGGTCTTGGTGGCGATGGCATAGCTTGCGTCGGTCACGGTGCCCTTGTCAGCTCCGTTCAGGGTGATGCCGTACTTGCCGGCCTTGTCGACCGCGGGCCAGCTGACGGTAACGGTGGCGTCGGCGCCTTCATTTACAGAAGCGACGTCCACGACGGGAACGGGATCCGCAAGGACCTTGCTCCCGCCGGCGGAGGCCAGCTCGTCAGTCCACTGGAGCGAAGTCAGCTTCGCCTCGCCGGTGGCATAGATATAGATCATCTCCTCGGAGGCGATGTCCTCGAAGGAAACCATCTGGGCATTCGCCCCGGCGGGGATACCTATGACGGGCTTGCCGTTACGGTTCACCACAATCATGCCGCTGCCGTCGCCGGCAGTGCCGGTGGAAACGACCACCGAACCGGGAACGGAGACCTTGATGCCGAGACCGCCGTCGACGGGAGCTCCGGCCTCGAGGGTAGCCGCATCCGTGAAGAGGAAGCCGTCAGCTTCGAAGGCCACGGGTTTATCCTTTACATAGAAACGTATGCCGTCACGGACCATGTCTTCGGAAGCGGACTTGTAGAAAATGCCGGCATCCTTGAGGTTCCAGGTCTTCACGGGAGCGGTCACATCCTGAGTCAGGTCCTCGGGGATCTTGACATATTCCTCGAGCCAGCGGGGATCTCCGACCTTCTTTTCGAGAAGGACAGGGTTGGTCACGTAGAAATTGTTGATTCCGCTGTCCACGCAGGGATCGGCAGGAAGGACGGCCCCGCCTTCAATGGCGGCAGCCTTGATGTCGTTGCCCTTGTTATCCGTGAAGAAGGCGTCTCCGCAATTGAAGAAGTAGTTGCCCTGGAAAGCAGGGATCTGATAATCAGGCTTGTTGACAAGCTTGTTGTTTCCGGCACCGCTCTCGTTGAGTATGAGGTTGTTGGAAACGACATAGCTGGCGACCTGGCCGGCTTTCGCGCGGAAGAATCCGTTGGATGAACCTGTCGAGGCGACGTTGTTGACGGTATTGTGATCGAAGAGGAAGCTCTCGACCGGAGCGCTGTCGATGCGGAAGAAGTCACGCATGCCGGTATCGAAGGTTCCGTTGCGGAAGACGACGGTCCCATAGGCCGTGGACTTGCGCACATCGAAGAAGTCGCCGCCGCTGCCCTGGATGTCAGTAACATACAGGCCGTCCGCGACGAAGCTGGGGACGGTGCAGCCGACGTTGTCGTAGAACAGGCCCCTGGAGAATGCTGTGACCTCGCAGTTGAGCACATTCACCGTAAGTCCCGAAAGCGCGATGCTGGCCGTGATGACATGGCTATACTTGTAATTCTGGCCGTCGATGCGCAGTCCCTCGAGGTTGACCGAAGTGCCGCCTTCAATGAGCTTGAAGGAGCCCACGACCGTCGGGAACGCTCCGTCGGCGGAAGGCTGGCCCATGATGGTAATAGGGGCGGAGACATCCATGCTCCCAATGACAAAAGCAGTGTCGGCATAGGGGACGAGTATCTTTGCCGCCTTGTCGCGGATGAGCTGCTTGAACTGGGCCGTGTCGGTGACGGTCACGGCTCCGGTCGCGTCGGGAAGGGTCCATGCGGACACGCTGCCGCGGTCGGCGCTGGAATAGTGGACGGTCAGGGTGTAGTAGGTCGAACCCTTCAGCCCGGTGACCTCGACCTGTCCGGCAGCGGCCGCAGCCGCGCTAACGGTAAACTTGGTGAAACCCTTGTCCTCTCCGATGGGCGGGACGATGCGGATGTGGTCCACTTCAGGATCGGCGGTCCATTTCAGGGTGATGCTTCCCGCAGTCCTGGACACGAGCTGGGGATCGACGGGATCCTTGATGGCCGTAGTCTCGACCGGATTGAATTTCGCCCAGTGTGAATCCTCCATCTTGCCGGTGGAATCCACCGCCTTGACGCGGGCATAGTAGGTTACGTCGGGAGCGAGGAAAGCGACTGCAGGAAGGGAGTCGTCGGCAAGGACCGTAAGGGTCTTGACGGGATCTCCGCCCATGTCCTCGGACGTATAGACTTCCAGCACGAAGGAATCGGCTCCGCGGGTCTTGGTCCATGTGAAGTTGACGTACTGCCCGTCCTTGACCGACGTGACGAGGTCAGTCGGGGTAAGGCAGCGGGACAGGACGATCTCCTCGTTGACGGGCGGAATCTGCTCCACGCAGGAGGACAGGCCGGCCGCCATGCAGACCGATGCAAGAATTATGTATAATGCTCTTTTCATATCTCAAAGGTGTGTTTAGAAGCCATAATCATTGACGAGAGCACCCTGGGAATTGGTAATCGAGACGGTGGGGATAGGCCACCACTGCCTCTGGTTCGGGGTGTAGGCAGGGAAATAGAAGGAGTTGATCTTCGTCTCGCTCATCGAGAAATAGTTGCTCGGGGTCTTTCCCTCGGAATCGGTGTAAGCCTCCCAGCCTTCCCCTGCGGGAGCGGCGGTCTGGCCGTGCTCGTAGCCCCAGTAATCGGTGATCGTGATGCCGTCGGCGGCATACTTGCACCAGACGTTGGAAGCTATGTCGGCGAATGCTCCGGTGCGGTCCGAAAGGGCGCGCATCTCGTTCTGGGACTCGGCGATCTTGCTCTCGAGAAGGTTCCAGCGGATGAGGTCTCCCTTGCGGAGGAACTCGCCGATGAACTCGAGCGCGCGCTCGTCGACTATGGCGTTGAACACCTGGGCCTTGGTCGTCAGGCCGTTCATATAGGCCGTCACTTCAGACTCATATCCCTTGTAGGCGCGTTTGCGGACCTGCTCGAGATAGCCCTTGGCCTTAGGCAGGTCGCCAAGTTCGTTGGCGATTTCGGCGGCCATCAGGAGGATGTCGGAATAGCGCATGTAGACGGGTTTGCAGCCGTCGTCGTTGCCTCCAGAGTAAGGGACGTTTTTCATCCAGTCGAAACGGTATTTTCCGAAATACCATTTCTGGCCGCCGGCAAGCACCTGCTTGTCCACCGCCCCTGCGGGATGGGTCTCGAAGTTGGCGCAGCTGACATTCCGCCTCTGGTCATGGACGCCGTAACGCCAGTACATCGTAGGGATGGGACCCACGCTGCCGCCCTTGCTCTTGGCGGGATCGACCGTGAAGAAGGCGGAACCTTCTGCGCGGATCGCGAAAGAGTAGTTCCAGCGGCCGCGTGAATCGGACATGGGAAGGGAGTAGATGACTTCCTTTCCGGCCTTCGTGTCGAAGTTGTTGAAGTCCTGCCAGAGTTTGGCGTAGTCGTCGTACAGGCCCAGACCGGCATGTTCGATGACATCCTCGAGGCCCTTGAGAGCCTTCTGGTAAATTGCCGTAGGCTCGGCGAACATGGGATCGACGGACTTGCGGACGGAGCCGATGTTGCCGGTGCCGACCTTGCCGTCATCGGGGCGCTGTGCCCATCCGGACGCCACGAGGGCGAGACGGGCGTAGAGACCGAGGGCGAAGGCGCGGCTGGGACGGGTCGTGACCGAAGTCTGGTCGCTCTTGCCGGGCCAGGGAAGGAGCGGGGCCGCTTCTTCGAGGTCGGCGAGCAGCTGCTTGAAGATCACATCCCTGTCAGCCTTGTTGACATAGATGGTCTCAGGGGAGATGGGTTCGAACCTGGCGGGGACCTCTCCGTATGCCTTCAGCAGTTCCGCATAAAGGAATGCGCGGGCCACGAGGGCTTCGCCGTAAAGGGCGCCCATCCCGGAGTTCGAGCTGATGTTGCCGAACTTGCGCAGGCCGCTGATCGCGAGGTTGGCCCTCTCGATTCCGGCGAAAAGTTCGTTGTAAGGACCGTTCGCCGCGTTCATGTTGTCGTTGTTGGCAGCGATCGCATACTTCGCGATCGAGAGGTTCTTGTCAGCCTGGCCGGCGTCGAGGCTCTGGAGATAAACCTCGATGTCGGTATTGAAACCGTAGAAGGTCAGATAGCGTCCGCGATGGGAGTTCTGGTGGGCCAGGACCTCATAGATGGACATTATCTCATACTCGGCCAGGGTTTCGTTGGAGAAGATCACCGATTCGTCGAAGGTCGACTTCGTCTCGGTGGTAAGGTCGCAGGAAACTGCAGTGCCGGCCAGAAGGACGGAGGCGGCTGCGATATTGAGTATTCTTGTTGCTTTCATTGTTGTGTCCTCCCCATATTAGAATTTGACATTGACACCGGCCACTACGCTGCGGCTCTTGGGATAGGCGGAATAATCGACGCCCGGGGTGAGCGGAGTCGAACGGCGGGTATCCACTTCGGGATCGTAGCCGCTATACTTTGTCAGGCAGAAGAGGTTGCCTCCCGTGATGTAGACGCGTACGCTGCTGAGCTTGGCCTTGGCGACGATCTTCTCGGGAAGGGTGTACCCTATCGTGGCGGAAGACAGGCGCAGGAAGCTTCCGTCCTCGAGAGCCCAGTCGGTCAAGATCTGGCGGCTGGAACTCGGCGACCACATCGTGGTACCGGCGTTGGCGGCCGCAAGGGCATCGGGATCGGTAATCAGCTCTCCGCTGGTCCAGTCGATGTTGGTCCAGCGCTTGTCCGGGGACATGGAAGCAAGGAAATTGCGGCGGTAGTATCCGCGGGAAGTCGTGAATTCGACTTTGTTGGCATTGTATATCTTGTTGCCGAAGACGTAGTTGAAGTTCGCGGAGAAATCGAAATTCTTCCAGAAGCCGGAGAAGTTGAATCCTCCGACGCCCTTGGGCTGGGTATTTCCGATAACGGTCTTGTCGTTCTCGTCGATCTTGCCGAGATTGCCGGGGATTGCGTTGCCGTCGGAATCAGTGGCAACGGATATGTCCTTGAGCTTCAGGGAGCCGGGACCGAAGGTTCCTCCGATGAGGCCGGATGCGTCGGCCACGCCGTCCTTGAGCACCCACTTCGCTTCAGTAGCGTCCCAGGTGAAGTCGGAGACCTCGTAACGGCCGTCACACCTGTAACCGTAGACGTTGCCGAGAGGCTGTCCGACCTCGACGATGTAGTCGTCACCGACAAAGGTGCTGGCCCAGCCGCTAGCGGCCTTGATATAGTCGAGGCCCAGCCTGGTGACACGGTTCTTGTTGAAGGAGATGTTGGCTCCTGCCGTGATGCCCCAGTCCTTTTTCTCGACGATGACGAAGTCTGCCGAGAGTTCGGCGCCGGTGTTGCGGATGGCGCCCATGTTGCGGTACTGGAATTCATATCCGGAACCCGATGTCGGGAACTGGATCAGCAGGTTGTCTGTGAGGTTGCTGTAGAGTTCGAGGCTGCCCTTGATCCGGCTGCCGAAGATGGCGTAATCGATGCCGATGTTGTGGGAATAGGTGGTCTCCCAGGTAAGATTCTCGTTGGGCATGATGTACTTGCCGCCGACCCTGGTAGTCGTGAACATGGTCTTCGTCCCGTCCAGCCATGTGGTGTTGGAGGACATGAAGGCCATCTGGGTCACTCCTGTCGGGATGTTGTTGTTGCCGGCGGTACCGAAGGAATAGCGCAGCTTGAGGTTGTCGACGAAGCTGAATGCGCTCATCCACGGCTCGCGGCTCACGGTCCAGGCTGCCGCCAGGGACGGGAACACACCCCACTGGTGGCCCTTGAAGAACTTCGAGGAACCGTCGGCGCGGAGCGTGGCCGAAAGCGAGTACTTGTCCTTATAGACATAATTCGCGCGCGTGAAGAAGGAGAGCAGCTTGTCGTCCGCTTCGTAGTAGTCGCTCGCCGCGGAAGGGGTGCCTGAGCTGAAGAAGTTCCAGGCCGTCGCGGCGTCGTAGAAATCGGGGAACCCGTCCACGGTCAGCGAAAGGGCGTTGGACTTTGTCAGGATGTACTCCTGTCCGAGGAGGAGGTCCACCTTGTGGTCGCCGTCGCCGATGATGTCCTTGAAGTTGTAGTTGACGGTGTTGGTGTTGCGGTACTTCTTGCGGAAGGAATCCTTGTGGATGTTCGCGGGCTGGCCCTTCACAGTGGAATTCTCACGGGCGTAGTACGTGGACACGCCGTAGAAATGCTCGTCGGTCTGGGTCCAGTCATCGAGGCCGCCCTCGACCTTGACGTCGAGGTTGGGGATGACATGCCAGGTCACGGCACCGTTCACCGTCCAGTTCTTGCGCAGACGGCGGGTGTCGTTGTCGGCGACGGACTGCAGGGGCGGGACGTTGTCGCCGTAATCCTCCTCCAGGTCGGAATCGGCGGAAGCGGGGGTGATGGGGATCGGGGAATACTGCACGGCGTGCTTGAGACGGCCGTTGCTGGAAGACGACCCCGTGTCATTTATGGAGTTCGCCCCGGCACCGCGCACTTCCGTGTTGGAGTAACGGGCGTTGAAATCGAAGGTGAAGGCCTTGACGGGCTCGTAGCGGGTCTTGAACGAGAGGTTGTCCCTCTTGTAGTTGGAACCGACCATGATGGCCTTATCCCCGACGTGGGAGTAGGAAGCGGTCCATTTGACCTTCTCGGAACCTCCGGAAACGGAAAGGTTCTGGTTGAAGGTGGTCCCGGTGCGTCCGAACACCTGCTGCACCCAGTCGTTGGATGCCGTCCCGGAGTACAGGTCGATATCGTCGTAAACTCCGAAATAAGGCACGAACTGGGTGCTCTCCTTGCCGTCCATCTTCGCAAGCTCGTAGGCCGTGCGCACGAAATCGTATGCCGACTGCACGCGGATGGCGTTCTTGTTCGCCATCTTCTTGAACCCGTAGTAGGCGTTGTAATTCACGGTGACCTTGCCGGAGGCTCCGGACTTCGTGGTCACGAGGACGACGCCGTTAGCACCGCGGCTGCCGTAGATGGCCGTCGAGAAAGCGTCCTTCAGGATGTCGATGGACTGGATGTCGGATGCTGGAACGTCGTTGATGCTCTCTACGGGGAAACCGTCCACGATGTACAGCGGGGAGCTGTCCTGGGTGATGGAACCGGCGCCGCGCACGCGGATCTTGATGTCAGCGTCGGGGTCGCCCTCGGTCGTGGTCACCTGCACGCCGGCCATGCGTCCGGTCAGGGCCTCCGTTACGGAAGCGACGGGGACGGATGTAAGCGTCTTGTTGTCGACGGAGCTCACGGAACCCATGAGGTCGCGTCTCTTGACGGTAGCATAACCGATGACGACCGTCTCCTCGAGGAAATTGTTGTCCTCGACCATCACCATGTCGATGACGGAGCGTCCGTTCACGGGAACCACTTCGTCCTTCATGCCGATGCAGCTGAAGAGGAGACTCTGGGTCTTGGCGTCCGGAACGGAAATAACGTAATCTCCGTCCAGGCCAGTCGACACACCGACCGTCGTACCCTGGATCATCACGGAGACGCCGGGCAGGGCTTCTCCGTTGGCATCCTTGACCACGCCCTTGACGGTCTGGGCGCCGGCGCTCATGCAAATGCCGGTCCCAAGCACCAAGAACGCGATCTTGATGAATAGATTCTTCATTGCCAGAAATTTTTTATTAATAAAATATTGGTTACTGTTAGTAGCTTCGGGTGCAAATATCCTAATAATTTTAGTAAATCACAATACTCCGGCGAAAATTTCGTGCACGTGCACGAAAAATTTTTCCCCGACCTTCCCAATCCCCCGGATTATTGCTATATTTGCACGGTACATAATGCTAAAACTACTTTCGGATGAAAGCGACAAAACACTTGCTGATAGCCATTCCTGCGGTTCTCACAGCCATTTTCGGCGTCTCATGCACCCAGGGACGCGGTTCCGCCGGCGACCCGTACAAAGGCCTGCCGTTCAAGATGGACCGTATTTCCGAACCCTCCATCCCGAACCGCAGTATAAATATACTGGACTTTTCCGGGAACGGTAACGGAATTGACCTCAACACCGATGCATTCGAGAACGCCATCGCCTGGCTGGACAGCCGCGGAGGCGGTCACCTGATCGTTCCGGAAGGCATCTGGAAGACGGGGCCCATACGCCTGCGCAGCCGCATCGACCTTCATCTCGAGAAGAACGCGATAATCCTTTTCGATTCCGACCCGGCCCTGTATCCGGTCATAAACACCGTTTTCGAAGGGCTTGACACCCGCCGCTGCGAATCCCCCATCAGCGCCGACGGAGCGCACGACATCTCGATCACGGGAAGCGGAGTCATCGACGGCAACGGACAGGACTGGAGACCGCTGAAAAAAGCCAAGGTCACCGCCTCCGAATGGAACAAGAAGCTGGCTTCCGGCGGGGTCCTGAACGAAAAGGGCGACTGCTGGTACCCTGACGAAGGATACCTCGAGGCTGAGGCGACGGCAGATATGAACGTTCCCGCTCCAGGCTGGGACGAGAACCATATCAAGCGCTTCCTGCGCCCCGTGATGGTGTCCCTGCGCGGCTGCACGGACGTGCTCCTCGAAGGCTGCACCTTCCAGAATTCCCCATGCTGGAACATCCATCCCCTTCTCTGCAAGAAGGTGATAGTCCGGAACGTGACCGTGCGCAACCCCGCATACGCGCAGAACGGAGACGGCATCGATATCGATTCCTGCGAAGACTTCCTGCTGCTTGATTCGAGTCTCGACGTGGGCGACGACGGCATCTGCGTCAAATCCGGAAAGGACGCGGACGGCCGCCGCAGGGCCGCTCCCACCCGCAGGCTTGTAGTTGACGGCTGCACGGTCTATCACGGCCACGGCGGATTCGTCGTCGGCAGCGAGATGAGCGGAGGCGTGCAGGATGTGTGCGTGCGGAACTGCCGTTTCCTCGGCACCGACGTCGGACTTCGATTCAAGAGCAAGAGAGGCCGCGGCGGAGTCGTCAGCGGCATCTGGATCAATGACATATACATGACCGACATAGTCACGGAGACCCTTCTCTTCGACCTGTTCTACGGAGGGAAATCCGCGGTGGAGGCCCTTGAGGACGGCACTGAAGCCGCCCCCATGCAGGAGTTCAAGGTCGATGAGACCACTCCGGCCTTCCGGGACATCCACGTCCGGAACGTGGTCTGCAACGGCGCCGGCAGGGCAATGTACTTCAACGGCCTGCCTGAAATGCCAGTCTGCGGCATCACCATCGAGAACTGCACCGTCACGGCCCGGAAGGGCATCGAGATCAACCGCAGCGAGGATGTGACCCTGCGCGGCGTACGCGTCTTCCCCGCCCAGGGCGAGCCGCTGGTGACTTCCGGTGTCAAAAACCTGACTGTCGAATGAAACGCTTCCTGCTGGCATCGGCCGCCCTGCTCTGTGGCATCCTCGCCCGCGGCTCCGGCTTCACCGTCGCAGCCGACGGGAGCGGAGACTTCCGCACGGTGCAGGAAGCCGTCAACGCCGCCCCGGACTACTGCAAGCAGACAGAGACCCTGATCACCATAAAGGCCGGAATCTACCGGGAAAAGGTCACGGTCCCGGCTTCGAAGCAGCGGCTGCACCTCGTCGGGGAGGGCGCGGAACGCACCATCATCACCTGGGACGACTACGCCCTCCGCAGCAATGCTGCAGGCTTTCCGATGGGGACCTCCGCCACCTCGACCGTCTTCATCTACGGCAGCGATTTCCTTGCCGAAGGGCTGACCTTCGAGAACTCTGCCGGCGAAGGCAAGGACATCGCCCAGGCCTGCGCAGTCACGGTCGACGCCGACCGGGTGGCCTTCATCGGCTGCCGTTTCCTCGGCAACCAGGATACCATATATACATACGGGAAGGGCCAGCGGCAATACTGGCGCGACTGCTGGATCGAAGGCACCACCGATTTCATCTTCGGGGCCTCGACCTGCTGGTTCGAAGGCTGCACCATACTCTGCAAGAAAGACAGTTACATCACTGCTGCCAGCACGCCCGAAGGCGCTGCTTTCGGCTATGTCTTCAAGGACTGCAGGGTCCTTGCGGCGCCGGGAGTGACGAAATGCTACCTCGGCCGTCCCTGGCGGAAGTTCGCCCGCACCGTCTGGATAGACTGCCGGATGGACTCGCACATCCGCCCGGAAGGCTGGCACGACTGGAGCAAGCCCTACGCGCACCGCACTGTCTTCTACGCCGAATCCGGAAGCACGGGCCCTGGAGCGGCAGGCCCCCGCGTGAAATGGGCCCGCCGCCTTTCGGCACGGCAATTGAAGGCATACACGCCGGCACGTGTGATGGACGCCGGCACGGAAGAAGACAAGAACGGGACACAGGTGCCCGTGGAATGGTTTTTCAAAGTGTTTTGAAAATGAGGATCACTATGAATATTATTGCATTGGCCCTTACCGTCGTCCTTGCGGCGGCATGCGGCAAGACGCCGCAGGGCGATAACAACGGCAACGGCGGAAACAACAACGGCAACAACGGCGGCAGCGGCCAGACTACGGAACAGGTCCGCTATGAAAAGTTCATGATGCCCGCCGCCGAAGAGGCTGACGGCCTCGTGCGCGCCTTCCCCGGTGCCGAGGGCGGCGGAATGTACACCACCGGCGGACGCGGGGGCAAGGTCATCCACGTGACCAACCTGAATGACAGCGGTTCCGGGTCCCTCAGGGCAGCGCTCAGCGAGTCCGGGGCGAGGACCATAGTCTTCGATGTCGCCGGGACCATAGAACTCCAGAGCGACCTCAAGATTTCCAAGGGAGACGTCACCATCGCCGGCCAGACAGCTCCGGGCGGCGGCATCTGCATAAAGAACTACGCCACCAGCGTGCAGGCCGGTAACGTGATCATACGCTATGTCCGCTTCCGTCTCGGGGACGAGGCCCCGTGGTCCGACGCCGACATCGAGGCCGGCAAGGCCGACGGGCAGGACGCCATCACGGGCCGTTACCAGGACAATCTCATCCTGGACCACTGCTCGATGTCCTGGAGCGTGGACGAAGCCGCCTCGTTCTACGCCAACCAGAACTTCACGATGCAGTGGTGCCTCATCGCCGAGTCGATGAAGGACTGCAAGCTCCACACCAAGGGAAGCCACGGCTACGGCGGCCTCTGGGGCGGCAAGAACGCCTCCTTCCACCATAATATACTGGCCCATCACGACAGCCGCAACGCCCGCATAGACCATCCCCACATCCACGGAGACTCGAAGGAAGAGCATGAGAATCCCGTCCGCAGGGGCAACGTGGACTTCCGCAACAACGTGATCTACGACTGGGGCTCCAACAACTGCTACGGCGGCGAGGGCGGATGGTTCAACATCGTCGGCAACTACTACAAGCCGGGCCCGTCTTCGAAGGACCGCAAATACTTCCTGGACCTCTACGCCGTCTACACCAACACCTGTAAATATTGCGGAAAGGACGTGGAACACGGTTACGCCTCGATTTATATCGACGGCAACGTCCACACGAAATACGCCGACATCACAGCCTCCAACGCATCCGGGATCTACTGGCACCAGGGCTCCGGGCACGAGAACTACCAGAAAACCCTCTCCGATCCCCTTGCAATCACCGGGAAGGACGGGGCAGCGGCCTGGACCACCACCCACAGCGCCGAGGCAGCGATGGAAGCTGCGGTCAAATACGCCGGGGCATCCCTTTCCAGGGACGCGGTCGACACCCGCATCAGCGGTGACGTGAAGCCCGGGACCGGGAGGCTGATAAACGACATCAATGACGTCAAGAGCGCATACGGCAGCACCTGGCCGGATCTCTCCGCCAACGGCGAACAGCTCGCCCGCGCGCAGGACCGCGACAGGGACGGCATGCCGGACTGGTTCGAGGATGAATTCGGCCTCGACAAGGATTCCGCCGCCGACGGAGGCTCGAAGACCCTCGACCTGAAGAAGCGCTACACCAACCTCGAAATGTACCTCCACTACCTCGTGCGCGAAATCACCGCCGCCCAGGTCGAAGGGGGCACATACACCAAACTATAGACTATGGCACCAAAGTATCTGCGCATCCTGCTGCCGGCTTTTTTCCTTGCCTGCGCGGTTTTTTGCAGCGACGCCTCCGCGGCCTCCAGGAAGAAGGCCGGGAACGGGCTCGACAACAAGGGAATCCAGTATCTGGACTCGTCGTTCAAGACTTATGACCGCATCCAGAAGGCCATCCACTCCTATGCCGAGGTGGGCTACCAGGAGTACCGGAGTTCAGCCCTGCTGATTTCGCACCTCGAGGAGAACGGTTTCACCGTCGAGAAGGGAGTGGCCGGCATCCCGACCGCCTTTGTCGCCACCTACGGAAGCGGCAGACCCGTGATCGGCATACTCGCCGAATATGACGCCCTGCCGGGCCTCTCGCAGGATACGGTCGGATTCAAGAAGCCCCTCATCGAAGGAGGAAGCGGGCATGGCTGCGGCCACAACATGTTCGGAACCGCTGCCACGGCAGGGGCTGTCGCAATCTCCAGATGGCTCGCCCAGGGTCATGAGGGAACGGTGAAACTCTTCGGCTGCCCCGCCGAGGAAGGCGGTGGCGGCAAGAACTACATGGTCCGCGACGGAGTCTTCGACGGCCTCGACGCGGTCCTCAACTGGCATCCGTCGAGCGTGAACAGGGTCCCCATGTCGCCGGGACTTGCCAACCTGAACATCATGTTCACATTCCGGGGCCAGTCCGCCCATGCCGCTGCCGCCCCCTGGAAGGGCCGTTCCGCCCTGGACGGCGTGGAAGCGTTCAACATGATGGTCAACCTCATGCGAGAGCACATCTCGCCCGATTCCCGGATACACTACGTGATCACAAACGGCGGGGAAGCTCCCAACGTGGTCCCGGACTATGCCCGCGTCAACTATTACATACGCCATCCCGAGGTCGAAGAGATGCTCGCCATCTTCGAGAGGGTCAAGGCCGCGGCCAGGGGGGCCGCCATGGGGACAGGGACCGAAGTGGAGATCGACGTGATCAACGGGAACTATCCCCTCCTGATCAACAAGGCCCTTTCTGAGGTGGTCCTTGCGAACCTCATAAAAGTCGGCGGGGTCGTCCTTGACGACAGGGAAAAGGCGCTGGTGACTGATATCATGCGCAATTCGGGTCTCGAGCCCACCGTCGCCAACTTCGAAAATGTCCAGACCACGCTGGCGGAACCCCGGAAGGGCGGCGCATCCTCCGACGTAGGAAGCGTGACGCTGGTCGCTCCCTCTCATCGCCTGCACGTTGCGTGCGCCATGTACGGCAATCCCGGCCACTGCTGGCAGCAAGTCGCCATCGGAGGCTCGACCATAGGCACAAAGGCCCTTATCAACGTGGCCAAGGTATTCTGCCTCACGGCCATAGACCTGTACACCGATCCGGGGCTCGTAAAGAAGATCCGGGATGAATTCGAATCGGTACAGGGCAAGGATTTCAAGTACAAGTCGCTCGTAGGCGACCGCAAGCCACCCCTTGATTACAGGAAGAAATGAAAACACGCCTGCTTGTAATATCGTGCCTTCTGGCGGCGGTCCTGCCGTCATGCAGCAGGAGGCCCCTTTCCGAGAGGATCATCATGAGCGAAATGCGCCGCTGTCCCGACGCCACCTGGCTGGACGGCCGGCAGGGCACCCTGAAGTGGAACTACACCACCGGGCTCGAGCTCCGGGCATTCCAGGAAGCCGATGCGGCGCTGGGACTTCCGGAAGCGGCCGCCTACGTCAAGGACTGGGCGGACAAGATGGCCTCTGCAGATGGCTCTTCCATTGTAACCTATAAGTTAAAAAACTATAACGTAGACCATATCTGCCCTGGGCGCATTTACTTCCCGCTCCATGAGCAGGCCCTCGCTGACGGGGACAGCGCATCGGCAGCCAGGTACCGCGCCGTACTGGACCTCGTCCGCTCGCAACTTGACAGCCAGCCGCGCACGCAGGCCGGTGCTTTCTGGCACAAGGCCATATACCCGCACCAGCTCTGGCTGGACGGCCTCTACATGGCTCTCCCCTTCTACGCCGAGTACACGGCAGCCTTTGAGGAAGGCGCCAGGGCCGACAGCTGCTACGCTGACATAGTACATGAATTCAAGGTCGCGTCAGAAAAGACCTTCGATCCTGCGACAGGGCTCTTCCGGCACGCTTGGGACGAGTCCCGCTCCATGTTCTGGGCCGACCCCGAAACGGGGCTCTCGCAGCATGCCTGGGGCCGCGCCGACGGCTGGTACGCCTATGCCCTCGCCGAAGTGCTGGACTTCATCCCGGAGGATAATCCCGGCTACGGAGAGCTTGTCTCGCAGCTGCAATACCTTCTCGGCGCGGTCCGGAAATACGCCGACCCTGCGACGGGCATGTGGTACCAGGTGCTGGACTGCCCCGGGCGGGAAGGCAACTATCTCGAGTCCACCTGCTCCGCGATGTTCCTCTACGCCGCCCTCAAGGGCGTGCGTCGGGGCTGGCTGGACGAAGAGCAGTGGGGAGCGTATTCCCGCGAACTCTACGGGAAGTTCTGCAAGGCCTTCATACGCGAGAATCGCGACGGGACCGTCTCGATGACCTCCTGCTGCGCAGTGGGCGGCCTCGGAGGCAAGCAGATGCGCTCCGGCAGCTTCGACTACTACCTCAGCGAACCCATCATCGAAAACGACTGCAAGGGCATCGGCCCCTTCATCCAGGCCTCCCTGGAATTCGAAAGGCTGTAGGCTTTTCCTGGAATTCACCCTTCCCTGAAATTCACCCCTTCCCTGTAATTCAACCTTCCCTGTAATTCACCCCTTCCTGACATTCACCTGCGCGCTATCCCCCTATCCAGGGCCATTCTAACGGGTACCCGGCGCGCAGGTCACGGCTTTTTCTTGCAACCTGCGCGCATCATTCCATCCAGAAGCCCCTTCAAGACGGCCATCGCGCGCAGGTGAATTTCATCTTGCACGCAGAAACGACAGCGGTGCGGCGGACCGGTGGGAAAAGTGACGAGTCAGTATAGCAGTTTACTTTCGTTCTCTATGCAATCCTGGCGACGTTTCAGTTCCTCGGAAGAGAGTCCCTTCATCATGAAAAGGCCGCCTTCGGATTTTACCGTCGCGTTGATGCATTCATAAGAGGCTGGCACATCTACATCGCGGAAAACAATATTCCGGAATGGCGCGGCCTGTTTTGCCCAGATGTGGGAGTCCCGGGGAGCCGTTCCTTCGATTCCGTCAAAGGTAATATCCTTGATTGCGGCACCCGCCGAGCGCATATGATGGATGCGCATAAGTTCCCTCGCCTCAACGCGGATATCCTTGAACATGATATCATTTATATCTGTCCCCCTTCCGCCCTTCGAGTATGCGGCCACGATGTTGAAAGCCACATTTGAATCTGAGATTTCAATACCGGAAAACACGGCGTCATATATATGACCTTCACCAACACCTATTCTTATGGCATTGCAGCTTGAAGAAAGGGTACAGTCCTTGACGCTGATCCCTGTACAATCCATCGGTTTTTCCAGCAGATGGGCGGAAGACGCCCTCAGAGTAATGCAGTCGTCCGCCGTATCAACCCTGCAATTGGAAATACTTACATTCTTGCAGCGGTCGATGTCTATTCCGTCTCCGTTGAAAGTATGGTAATCTTTCCTGTGAGTGTGCACATAGCATCCGTCAATACGTACTCTCTCCGAATTAAGGATAAAGAGACTCCAATAGGGGGAATCGGCCAATTCAATGTCCTTAACGCAAATATCCTGGCAATCTACGAACCAAACCATTTGTGAAGGACGGCAGGGAATCTTCGATTTAGCTGAATATGCCTTCCCCTGCGAATCGAGGAGGAAGGCATCGGAATTGCCATCGATTGCCCCCGGGCCACTTAAAGTCACGTTCTTTACGCCGACTCCGAGAAGCAGGTGGCCGCCACTGACATAATCACCGGAACCGACTGACGCTTCATTCTGCGAACAGCAATCTGCCGAACAGTAATCAGCGATACTTGGGCTGCCCTTTATTACGGCGCCCTCCTCAAGATGCAATTCTATATTGCTCCTCAGCCAGATGGAACCGCACAGATACGTCCCTTCGGGCAGGACAACTGTTCCGCCCCCATTCGAGGCCGCACGGTCAATCGCAGACTGAACTGCCTCAGTGTCAAGGGCAAGTCCGTCGCCTTTCGCTCCATAATCCCTTACAGAATACTTCCTGGCATCCGGGGACGTCACTTCGACATGCATGCCGTCAATGACTTCAATATGGTATTTTCTGTCCTCGAAGACTATCTCAAGCCCGTCGGAGCTGCGTCGGACCAGGACATCAGGAACGGATGTCCGTCCGTTGGCGGACCCGTCCACAAAAAGCACGACAGGGGAAAAAGGAGGCACGGCCGAACTGCTTTCCCAGCGGGGCCACGCGCCGAGCCCGCCGAACAGATGGGTGTTGGTCCAGCCTTCGGAGGGCCTTTGAAGCACTGCTTCCACTGCCCCGTCCGGTCCGTAAACCTGATAGATGGACGACCTGTAGTTTCCTGAAGACAATTCCACCCCGCCCGGGAACCCGTTTTGCAAGAACTCTCCGCTGAACGGAACCTGTATCGCATAGCCTCCCGAACGGAATCGGACGGGATCAGGATTGTCATGCCAGAATACGCGGAGCTCACCTTTGCGGCCTATCAAAGTGTGGCTGTAAATCTTGTAGCAGCCGAATTCCGGAGTTCCGTTTTCTCTGTTCAGCCTGTAATCGGGAACCATGTGCCAGTAACTGGCGATATGGTCATCCTCAAGCAGAAGCGTACGGGTTCTCCATCGGTACATCCAGTCATCGCCGAAGAGGGACCATCCGGTCATTCCCTGTCCGGTCGGGGCAGAGTTGCCTCCGGAAACACAGAAACCAAGGTCGGCGGAATAGGCCTCCTGCATGTATTTCGCAGAGGCCTGCCAATGGGTGCGGTCATAAGTCTGGCCGGCGAAATAAACCCGGGCATCCCCGTCCGGACGGACATTAAGGACGAACCCGCCGCCCTTGACGGCCTTCCGCCCACCCTTGCGGTCAGCGGGGGACCGCTTTTCTTTCGCCGTCCAGAAAGGATGATCCTCCGGCAGCAGAAGGACGCAGAATGCCTGAGTCGCGAAATATGAATCCAGCGGTGAATTATAATGCTCGGCCAGGTCCGTGTTCTTCCCGCGGTAGCCTATTTCTATCAGCCCGTTACCGGAAACCGCACCGCAATCCAGGAAATACTTCAGATCGCCGGACATGAGCCTTCGGGCAAGTCCCGGGTCCATGCCCCCGTTCCCGTTGAGGATGTTCCAGCCGATGGCGGCATCCGCCGCGAAGCGATATGTAAGGCTCCTGCCCCAGGGGATATGTCCCGAGGAGCGGGAATAAAGGTACGGGGCCGTATCCATGAACCTGGATGAGATGTCCCTGATCCTGTCCCCGTACCGGGCAGCCCACACAGGGTCGAAGCGAAGTATCCAGTTCATATAAAGCTGGAACCCCCAGAGGTTGTAATAATCGAAACCGCGGTTGTCTCCGTCGATATACCAGCCTTGTCCCCTGTACCATGAAAGCAGCCGTTCCAACTTGCCGGTATGGTAATCCCGGTGGCCGTCGAAACCGTGTTCTTCCAGAAACCGGGTCGTGACCAGATGGAAAAGCAGGTGATTGTTGTCCCAGGTAGGATTGATGCAGTTTTTCTCCAGATAAGTCAGAAGATTCTTTTTCTGAACTGCGGTAAGCGGATCCCAGAAGCGCTCCGGGGCCAGATACAGCCCCAGAACTATGCCGGATCCTGTCTGATCCGCCTTTTGCGGTTCGCCCCAGTACAAGGGATCCGCCGGGTCCGTGCCATGGATATAGGCATTGATGAACGGCTGGGTAATTGACCCTTCATACCCGGGAACGGTATCGTAGCCCGTTCCGACATAGTATTCCACCACGCCGACCATGATGCGTTCCATCTCCCGAATCCGGTCTTCTGCCGAAGGTTTCATATAGGAGGCAAAAGCCCCTTCGGGGACCGGGAAGGAGAAAATACCCGTTTCCGGATCCACGCGGTTCATCACACCGGAAATTATTTTCTCCGCTGCAGCCACCCAGGTCTCGCGGGTATAACCTGTATAAGGGCTCGTTTTCCAATCGAAAGTTGAAGAAAACACAGATTCTTCAGTCCCCGGGACGGCTATGGGAGATGATAAGAGAAGGAATGCCAGGATGAAAGACAGCATGATTACTTGACGCAGAATGGTTCAGTAAACTCGACCCTCACCCCGTCAGGATTGAGGGCATTATAAATCCAGCGGCGGGTAAGGCCGATGCCCGGGGCACCCAGCGCGGCGGTTCCTCCCCTTGCGCGCAGAAGATCGACGGTCGCCTGCATGTCCATGGTCTGCAGGCAGGGATGCGCGAAATCCGGCCCTGACGGGCTGTAATGCTCGATACTTTCCAACGACTGACCCAGGCGCAGATAGTGGATCGAACGTCCGCCTTTGTCAACGCGCAGGATCTCCCGGCATCCAAGAACCCCGACCCAGAACGGATCGGATGAATCAACTTTTGCAGAAGGCAGTCCGGCATGGGCAATGCGATCCGAAATGCGCTTTTTCGACAATTTCCTTCCCGCGCACCTGAGATGCTTTCCCCCGGATTGGTATTCGACGAATTCCACCGGATTCCCGTCGGCATCACGGCAGGAGAAGACTTTTTCACCGGCACCGTCAGTCGAGACCGGGGTTACGGTCCATCCTCTTGACGACAGGAAATCATGAATCGCAGAGGCAGACTCGACCAGGATGGATACCTTGACAAGGGCGCCGCCGGGTGTTACGCCAGCGGACTCCACGACCTGGATAAACTGCCGGTCATTCACCTTGAATGCCCGTACCGGGCCTTCGTCGCTTTCATAACGGAAGGCTTCCGGGAAGCCAAGGAGTTTGCCGTAATAGCTCTCCGCCATTCCAAAGGAACTCACCCTGAAGGTGAGTCCGGCAAGGCCAAGGATGCCCGGGGCGCTTTGGGCATGCAGGGCGATGGCGACAAGCAGCGCAAAAAAAGAGGAAAGGATTCTTTTCATACATCAAAAGGGACCGAGAACATCGGACAAGCGCTTCATCTCAGCCGCAGAGTATTTCTTGAAATTACGGAGTATTTCCAGGTTGGACTTCACTATCGGGATGCTGTCCATCCCTATGCATACGGCATCGGGACCATCAAGGCTCATGGCGTATTTGATGAGTGTCGGAATATCTATCCCCGCACGATTCTCTTTCGGGCGCACGAGTTTCATCAACATGACACCCATCCCCTGCGCCTTGGCGGCAGGGATGGCTATGCCCTCCCGGTTGGAGTAATGTGAAGCGTCCCACTGGTTCATGGCGATGAGCATGGTGTCAAAGTCCCCGCGGTCGCACATGGCCTTGGCGGCATATGCATCGGCGTGGCAGGAGAAGCCGATATGGTCGCAGACCTTCTCTTCCTTCATCCGGTGGACAACATCGATGAGATGCCCCGGGCGGCTCATTTCCTCGACATCTTCCAATGAGTTGACACTGTGGATCTTGAGCTCCTCCAGATGGTCCGTCCCAAGACGCCTTAGGCTATCTTCTATTTCCGCAAGGGCCGCGTCGGGATTTCGGGCAGAGACTTTGGTGGAAAGATAGACTTCTCTCCTCCGCGTTTTGAGGACTTCAGCAATCCGCACTTCGCTATAAACCTTCACTGCAGGCTTTGGCTTACCCTTGGGGAGAGCAAGAGAGTTATCGTAAGTGTGTGCCGTATCCCAATAGTAAAGGCCATTATCCAAGGCGAAATTGAGCATCTCCCAAGCCTCCTCGTCCGTATCGATATGGCAGAATCGGCTGCCAAGGCCGAGGACCATTTTGGGGACGACCTCTCCCGTCCGGCCAAGGACTACCGTAGGAAGGCCTTTGGCGTCATAGCGTGACTTTTTCCTCTTCCCTATACAGGGAGCCGCCGAAGCGGGCGACCCTGCGGCAAGCATGCCGGCCCCGGCGGTGGCTGAAAGCCCCGCCAGGGCGGCACAGGTGCCTAATTGATTCAGAAACTCACGTCTTTGCATAATTATAATGATTTAGGACGATGGGCGTATCCTGGAACACTTTCCCTGTGAGGGTCAGTCCGGTCGCTTCGATGAACGTGTATTCATCAGCATGGTTCTGTCCGACCGCCTGGCCCGTTGACAGGACAAGCAGAAACGCAAAGAACAAAGCCATGCTTTTGAAAGGATTACTCTTCCGGAAGATCATGTAGATTGTAATTGGAGATTGTTGATCCTTCGACCGAAGCCTGCATAATCCTCCCGCCTCCGAAGATCTTTATCTCAAGAAGCTCGGGAGTGATATATTCTTTATAAATCGGCATTATATGCGTAAATGTTAATTAACAAGAGTGAGTGTAGTCGTCACGGTGGCTGTATCTCCGTAGTTTATCTTGAAACTATGGCCTACCAGCGAATAACCGGAGATAACCGTATCATAGCTTTGCTGTCCGTTGGGGCCGACGGCATCCCACCTGGTGAGGGTGGGACCTTCGGAGCATCCTGATGCCGAGACAGTCAGCCGGTATTTCTGCGTAATGTCGCCGAATGAGAGTTCGATGTAGCCTGACTGCTGATTGACGGCCGCTTTGGTGAGCATCCTCCACCAGAAAGTGGTGGAACTGCCTCCTCCCAATTTGCTGGGGATCTTGATCTTGTCGATAATGACGATATTGCCGACACTCGTCATCTTGACGGTGCGCGACGCAGAACCGGAAGAAAGCGCATTTCCTTCCAACTCCAGATCATCGCTATCCAAGACCGGAAGCATATTGATGACGGCGCCCTTCTCTGAGGATGAATTGATGATGGATGTGAAATATGCCGTGCCATTGGGATCGAATTTCCTGTTCGCTCCCATCACGGTGCTGTGGGAGAAATTCGAGCATAGAAACACATCCCAGCGCGTGGAATTCTTTCCATAACTTGACAACGTGATTCCCTGGGCCTCGGCTTTGGCATAGTCGCAGGCGCCTGGATCTTCGCTCCACCTGTGCCCAAAGGCGTCAAAAACGAAGGAGCCGGCATCCATCTGTGAATGGCTGCTGTTCGGCTTGCCGGCCTTGATACCCAGGTATTTGTCAGATGTCGTGCCCGTCCATCCGTCGCGGACAATAACGACAGGGGCGACCTCGCTGCTGGAGGGCGTGGAGGATGGCCAGATCGAAACGGAAGGGGCCGGGACCGATGACGGGATGCTCATATTTGCCGCCATAACAGGGACCATGGGAAGAAGTCTCACATCCGAGCAGTCTGCGTAGTCGTCCAACAGCCTTAGTTCATTGTAGAGAAGCGAGGTGTTGGAAAGACGTGATGCCAGGTACCACATGGCCAGCTGGGGCTCGTTGGTGACAGGAGAGCAGTCGGAATAGCTGAACGCCCTGCCGGACGGACCATTCATCATCAGCATCCATTTTGCCGTATTGTTCCAGGACACGGTGGAGAAAAGCCCTCCGTCGCTGCCAAAGACACTTCTGAGGGCTTCGATAAGCAGCATCTGGAAGTTGGTCCCATAGGCCCAGTAAGAATACCCTTCCGGGAAATTGCCGTTTGTATAATTGGCCGTAATCGCCGCCGGATTATGCGACAGGCAGCTTTCGATGATGTTCCTCGAGACGCTCTTGTCCTTTTCATAGATGGCAAGGGCGGCAAGGACGACACCGGAATAACAGACTTGATTCCAATTGTTGGTCGCGTTGACATAGTCGGTCGAAGGGCTGACTGTGACGGCCTTGTTCACGAGCGCGGAATGGGCGGCGACCCGGATGTCGTACGGCAGGGAATGGTAGCACCAGTCATAGGCGATGGCAACGCCCGCGGCCATCTCGGCGGCATCCAGGAAAGTTTGTGTCCCGTTCCAGTCAGAAAGGCCGCAGGCCGCTGTGAGGTCGCGTTTCACGCACTCCAGGTAACTGCTCTCTCCGGTCATCCGGTATGCGTAGGAGCAGGCGAAAAGACGCTTGAGCGCCTTGCGGGACTGGGCAAGGATGCGCTTGCCCGATGCATCGAAGGTGCGGGTGATGGGAGAAGACTCCCGTGTGTAATCGTCGGCCAGTGCCATCACGTCGTCATGCAGGCGTGCCAGCACGGGATTGGACGCCCGGTTCGTCGTGACTTTCGTCTTGAGCGCCTCGAAGGCGGTATCGTTCATCAGGATGCGGGGATGCCCCATCGTGGCAAGGGACGCGTAGTTGAATGTGCCTGAAGGGTCTGCGGAAGCGTCATCGGGCTCTTCTACAAATCCGCTGATAGGCGAGACATCTTCCGGAGCGTGATAACCCCACTCCCAGGGAGAGCCCACGTAATAAGAACCTCCGCCCAGGGCGACGATGGGAATCTTTCCGGTGGTGACCGAAGTCGATGCGGCAGGTGCGGTGACCATGGAGGACAGGTCAGATGCCGAGGAGATTACGTATGTCGTGCTTCCGTTCACCCCAAAGCTCCCGGAGGCATAGCACGAGGACGCCGTGATATTGCCTTTGCCCTCCAGGTATCCCATTACCAGACCGTGGTAGGATGCCGTGTTGTTGTAGGAAACGTATCCGTACTCCTTACAGCGGTTGAAGGTGCCGGGAAGATCCCACACCTCTCCGACAAGGCCGCCCACGAAGCAGATATTGCTGTATCCGGACGATCCGCTTTTTGTCCATGCAACCACATTGCCCTTGTTCACGCCGTCATTTATGACGAAGTTGCCTGGAGT
>JAEEGL013072142.1_pt1 | contig 30372 bp, 10 predicted proteins | sample 9134231 | NCBI WGS metagenome assembly JAEEGL01 (sample SAMN16246548, study PRJNA631951) | gut metagenome | biome: gut microbiome; feature: rumen; material: fiber-attached | host: Bos | place: Iran: Karaj | collected 2018-10 | reverse complement strand
GGATTGGGCCCAATCCCCAATCCCCAATCCCCAATCCCCAATCCCCACAATAAAATTTTATTTAAATTATTTATTAAATATTTTTAAGATTATAAAAAATAAATAATTAATTAAAAATAATTCAAATAAAATATTCTCTAATTTTATAAAAAATGAATGAAAATTTAGCAAATTCAAAAATAAATAAAAAAACACTAAAATTAAATTTATATTCAAATAAATTAACAATTCAATTATCTGAATTATTATTAAATAATCAAATATTAATTGAAACAATGTTTAATATTCCCTATGAAAAATTTAAAAACACAAAAATTTTAAATTACATTTATAAATTTAATTTCACCGAAAATTTAATGAAAAAAACATTAAAAAGCATTTATTCAATAAATGATATAAATCATATAAAAAATATTTTATATTTTATTAATAATTTAATAGCAATAGAACAAAATGAATTGAAAAATGAAAAAAATAAAATTTTATGTGGATTTATTACAAAATTTGGATTTAAATTAAAAAATTCAATTAATTATCCTTTAAATGGTTATTATCTTCAATTTAATTTCAAAGCATATAAAACTTTTAATGATACATTTGAAATAATTTCTTTTACTAATACAATTACAAATAAAAAAGACATTATTTTTTATGTTAAAAAAAATATTTTATATTATTTAAATCCTGAAAAAAATTATGAATTAGAAAAAATAATTTATAACAAAACTTATAATATAAAAATAAAACAAAATAATAAATCATTTTTTTTCAATAAAACAAATTTAAAAATTGAAATAAATGATAAAAATTATAATTTTGATAATATTTACTTTTATCCTGATCATAATTATTATATAAATTTTGGGAATTTTTTTGGTGAATTTGGAAAAATAAATTTTTTTGACATTGATAATTCAGAAAATAAAAATTTTGGAATAAATCCAAAAAATTTAAGAGGAATTTTTAAAAGTATAAAAAATATTAATAAAATAAGAATATCAAATTTAATTTTAGAAAAAAATAATATTAATGATGATAATATTTATGATATTTTTTTTGAATATGAAGAAACAAAAAAATTATTTATAAAAAACTTTGGATTTAAATATTTAATTTGTTTATTAAAAATTATTTATGATTTTAATAATATTTCAAATGAAGATTTTAATGAAATTATTTATTTAATATTTAAAATAATTTTTAATTTAGATCCAAATGATTTAAATGATGAAATTAATATTAAAAATATTATATCTATTATTTATTTTATAAATATAATTTTAAATTCTTTAGAAAAATTTAAATTTGAAAAAAAAATAATTGAATTAATTAAAAATAATATTAATTTATTTAAAAAACGAAATAATTTATTGAATTATTTATTAATTTTAATAATTAATTCAAAATTTTTAGATTCAAATAATAATTCATTAATAATAGAAATTTTAATTTATAATATTAATTTATCTTCTTTAAATAATAATTTTTATGATATTTATTTAAATTCTTTAATAAATTTATTTTTTCAAAATTTTGATAAAAAAATTTCAAATATTATTATTAATATTTTATCAAAATTAAATAATGATTTAATTATAAAATATTTTTTATATTTTCAATATTTTTCAATAGAAGAAAAAAAAATTAAAGAAAGTTACAAATTAAATAAAATTTTATTATTTTTAACTAATTATAAATTATTTTCAATAATAAATAATAATCAAAGTGAATTAATATTAAATAGATATTTTTATATTTTAAAATTAGAAAATAATGAAAATCTAAATGATAATAAATATTTAAATAAATTAAAATCAATAATAATCCAATTAATTGATGTTTATTTTATTAAAGATTATTATAATAATTTTAATAATCAATTAAATCAAGAAAATAATAGTTATTATAAAAATTTAAAATATTGTATTCAATTTATTATTAATCTTAATAATTATTCTGAAGAAATTATAAGAAGTATTTTATTAATTATTATAAATGATAATGATATTGAAAATAAATTAAAATACATAAAATTAGGTGAAAAAAATAAAAATTTTCAATATTTTAATAATATTATTAAAAATTATGAAATTATTAATGAAATATTTAATTTAATTTTTAAAATTCAAAACAATCAAAATTTTATTGATATTTTTAATAATTTTATAAAAACTTTTTGTAATGAATGTATAAATAAAATAAAATATAATAAAAATGAATCAGCAAAAGAAATTTTAGAAAATTATAAAATTTTTGGAGATTTTTTTCAAAATATGTTAATAATAACATTAGAAAATGAAAATATAATTTATGATTTAACTAATTTAAATGAAATAATAATAAATACAATTTTTATATTAAATGAACCTTTTTATTATAATTTAATAAACAATTTAATAATTTTATATTTAAATCAAAAATATGAAGATGAAAAAATTAATGAAAAATTATTAAATTATATTTATAATTTATTAATAATTATAATTGAATTAATAAGAGAAGATCAACCAATTTTAAAAAAATTAAATCAAAAAGAAAAAAATTATTTTTATATTCAAACAAAAAATATTATTATTTTATTTTATTATATTTTTAATAATTTTGTTAATTATAATATTAAAAATGATAATAAAATATTTTTAAAAATAAAAGAAATTATAAAAAATTTTTTTAATAAAAATTCAACAAATGGAATTTTTTATTCAAAATTATTATTTTTAGATAATAAAATTTTATTAGAAATAATTTTAGATATTTTTTTAATTTATTATTCAAAATTTAATGAAAATGACAATGAAAATGAAATTTTTAATAAAATTTTTAATCCAGAATTTATAAAAGAAAAAAATATTTTTTTTTATTTAGATTCAAATATTTTACCAAAAATTGAAAAAGAAAAATATTTTCAATTAACAATAGCAAAAAAATTAGATAAAATTTTACCTAATTTTAATTGCGGAAGTTTAAATACTTTTAATTGTTCAATTTTAATGTTAAAAAAATTAATTTTATTAAATTTTGAAAATATTATTAATAAAACTTTTAAATTTAATTTAACAATTTTAAAAGAAAAAATAATTTTTGATTTACAAAATTTTTATTTTTCTAAAATGAAATCGAATTTATTAATTAATAGTTTAAATACGAATTATAATAATATTAAAAATGAAATTGAAAATTTAATAAATTTAAAAAAATTAAATAACGAAAATTTAAATAAATTATTTAATGATAAAAATTTAAATAATCTTAATAATAATTTTTCATTAACAACTCCAAAAAAACAAGAAAAAAATTTTTTTGAAAATAAAAATATTTTTTTTAAAAAAAAATTAGATTTTGTAGAAATTAATGAAATTAATTTAAATAATATTAAAATTAATTTAAATGATCAAAAATTAATTTATGAAATTGATTTTGAAATATTTTTAAATGACATGAATTTAGAAAATTTTTTAAATATTCATAAAATAAAAAATTATTTTTATCAAAATTTTTTTTCATTAGATTATTTAAATATTTTTTATTATAATGATTCTTTAATAAAATTTATTTTAAATAATTTTAATATAAAAACTAATAATTCATTTTTAAATAATAATTTTTTTTTTCATTTTCCAGTTAAAATTAAAAATTATGTAACAAAAACATTTTTAAAACCTTTTTTAAAATTAAATAGAAATTTTTTTGATGAAAAAACATTCAAAATTTCACATAATTTTATTGAAAATAATAATAATAATAATAAAATTATAATAAAAGAAATTCCAATAAACATAAATTTAAATAAATATCAAAAATTTAATGCTGAATTAATTACAAATCAAGGAAGTATTTTTATTAAATATTTTTTATTAGATGAATTTATTTTAATAAAAAATGAAAAAATTGATGTAAAATTAATAAAAGAAAAATATTTATTAACGAGTCAAAATTTTATAGAAAAAAATAAATTTATTATTATTCCTTATTTAAATATTAATGAAATATTTTCAAAACGCTTTTGTTATGTTTGGTGTTCTATTGAAATTTATTGTAATAATAATAAAACTTATTTATTAAATTTATTAAACAAAGACAATTTTAATATATTTAAAAATTATATTAAAAATAAGCATGTAAAATTCATTGAAAATTTAAAAGATGAATTTAAAAAATTAAATTTTGTTCAAAAATGGAAAAATAATGAAATTTCTAATTTTGAGTTTATTAATTTATTAAATAAATTTTCATCAAGATCTTATAATGATTTAACACAATATCCGATTTTTCCTTGGTTATTTAATGATTATAAAAATATTTATAATTTAAAAGAAATAAAAAAAGAAAATTTACGTTTATTTGAATTTCCAATTTCAGCTCAAAAAGAAGAAAATCGTTTAATTATTTCAAATAGATTTAATGATATTAAATGTCACCATCAAATTCATTATTCAACTGAAGCAATAGTTTTATTTTATTTAGTAAGAATTTCGCCTTTTACAGAAAATCAAATTTTATTTCAAAGTAATTCTTTTGATAATCCAGATCGATTATTTATTTCATTTAATGATATAAAAAATATTTTAGAAAATTTTAATGATAATCGTGAATTAATTCCAGAAATTTTTTATTTAATTGAAATGTATTATAATATTAATTTATGTTATTTTGGTCAAAAACAAAACAAAGAAATAGTAAATAACATAAAATTTCCTAATGAAATTTTTAATGCAGCTCATTTTATATATTATTTAAGAATTGCGTTAGAAAATTATTTAATTTCAGAAGAATTAAACAAATGGATTAATAATATTTTTGGAATTAATCAAAATGATAATAATTTTAATATTTTTTTTTGGCAAAGTTATGAAGAAATTTTTATTAAAAAATATTATGAAATTATAAATAAAATTAAACATAATGAAGAAATTAATGATTTAAAATTAAAAAATGATTTTATTGAAAATTTAAATTATTCTTTAGTTTTTGGACAATGTCCATTAAAAATTTTAGATAAAAAATTAGAACCAAAAAAAATTGAGAAAAAAAAAGATTTTTTTGATTATGAAAATGTTTATGAAAAAATTTTTATTAGTATTAATAAAAATAAAAAAGAAAAATTTCTTTCGTTTTTTAATTTAAATATTAAAAATGAAAAAATAAATTTTTTTTATCATTTTGATAATTTTATTTTTATTTTAACAAATAAAATAAAATTTTATTGTTTTTCAATTTTTGATTATTCATTAATTTATTTTATAAATTTAGAAAAATTTAATTTTTTTTTAATAAACGAAAATTTTTTTTCAATTTTTAATGAAATTTTATTAATTTCTAATTTTTATGATAATTCAATAAAATTTTTTAAAAATGATGAATTAATTTTTTCAACGATTTTATTTGAATTTGTTAGTTGCGTTTGTAAAATTTCAAATGAAGAATTTTTATTAGGAAATTCAAATGGTTTAATTCAAAAATTTTTAATTGAATTTGATAATAAAAATAATAGAATTTTATCAATAAATTCAATAAGTAAAATTTATAAATGTCATAGAAAAAAAATAAATCAAATTTTATATGTTAAAAATTTAGATGTTTTTATTTCAATTTCTGATGATGATTTTATTTTTATTAGAAATATTAATAATTTTGATTTGATCATTTCAATTAAATTATTTTCGAATTTAATTAAAGAAAATAAAAAAATTTATGTTAATAAATTTAATACGATTTTTTTATTAAATGAAAATAAAAATAAAATTGATGCTTTTAGCATAAATGGTTTAAAATTGTGTGATTCTTTAAAAAATGTTAATTTTAATTTAATTGAATTTGTTGATGATTTTAGATTATTTTATATTAATTTAATTAATAAAAAATTAATTGAAATTTGTCCTGTTTATTTTAATAAAGTTATTAATGAATGGGATCTAAAATTTTTATTAGATGAAAAAGGAGATTTTATTGATAAAATTTTATATTTTTTTTATGATGAAAATGAAAAATGTCTTCATTTTATTATGGAAAATAATAAAATTATTAAATTTAATTTAAATGAAAATAAAACGAATATTAAAAATAAAAATGAAATTAATAATAATAATAAAGATGAAAATAATAATAATAAAAATAATGAAAGTTCTTTTAAATTTTTATTTTTTGATTTTCATTAAAAAAAAACAAATTAAAAAATAAAATTTTAATATAAATATTTATAAATATTTATTTATTTATTTAACATAAACTTGAATATTATCAATAGCATATGAATGTTTACAATTATTTTTATCTAATGTTGAACCAAAAGCAACATCAACTTCATTATTAATATGCTCTAAAACAACATCAAAATTAACATTATTAAATTTCTCCTCATTTTTTTCATTAAAATTCATATAAAAATTTTTTTTATTTCCTTTTTTTATCCATTTTATTTCATTATTAATTTTCAAATATCCTTTTTCATCATTCCAGTCACCAATCATATAAAAATTACCTTTAATTCTTAATTTATTATGATTAGGTAATTTTTTAAATGTTTTTTTAATTTCTTTTTCACTTAAAATACATTTTCCACCTAAAAAATTATTATTATTAATTTTTCCTAAATCTTTCGAAGACCATCCAATTAAACTTTCCATTGATTCAAAATCATTAAATTCAATTAATTTCCAAGATTCAAGTTGAATAAAATTATTATTATTATTATCATTTTTTATATTTTTATCTGTTAATATTACATTTCCTTTGATTGTTAAAACTCCATTTGAAGGAATTATTTTTTTTACTGTTGCGAAATTTGTGTCTAATTTTGATATTTTCATATTATCAACTTTTGCTTCTTCTGTTATTTTTAAATCGCCGTTTATTTCTAAATTTTTAGTCGTAAGTTTTTCTGTTGTTAATGTTCCTAATATATCAAAATCAGAATTTATTTTGAATGAATTTTTATTGTTTTTTAATTCATCAAAATTTTTTAATTTTAATTTTTGAATTTCGTTTGAATTTTCTAAACAAAAAATAATATTTATTAAAAAAAATATTTTAAAGAAAAAAATTAAATTTAAAGACATTTTTATTAATAAAAAAAATATTTAATTCGTTTTTTTTCATTATTATATTATTATATTTTTATTAAAAAATAATAAAAATAATTTAAAAAAATAATTTAAATAATTAAAAATTAATTATATCTAATAAAAAATTAAAATATTTTCATTTATCAAAAAAAATGGGAAAAAATATGAAAACTCGAGTCAAAAAAGATGAAACATTAAAAATGGTTTTTACTCACGGAAAAAAAAGAAACGCAATAGCAAACGCAGTAGTTCAAGAAGGTAAAGGTTCAATAACAGTAAATAGAGTACCAATTCAAAACATAGAACCAAAACCTTTAAGAATAAAAATTTTCGAACCTATTTTAATTTTAGGAGTAGATTACTTTAAAAATTTAAAAATTAGAGTTAGAGTAAGTGGAGGAGGAAGTGTAGCTCAATTATATGCTGCAAGAATGGCAATTGCTAAAGGAATTGTTGCCTGGTATCAAAAATATGTAGATGAAGAACAAAAAGATATAGTAAGAAAAAATTTCATGAATTATGATAAAACTTTATTAGTAGCTGATAATAGAAGAATAGAACCTAAAAAATATGGTGGTCCTGGTGCAAGAGCAAGATATCAAAAATCATATCGTTAATTATAATAAAATATACATAAATTATTTAAAATAAAAAAAAAAATAAATTTTTTATATAATTAATTTAATTTAAATAATAAATATTTTTTTTAATCTTTATTTTCCTCCAAAAATTTTAATAATTTATAAGCCTCTTCATAATCCGGCTCAATTTCCAAAGCTTTTTTTAATAAAGGAATTGCATATTCGAAATTTTTTTTCATTACAAAAACTTTCGCATATAAAAACCATAATTCAGCATCTTCAGAATTAAATTTTAATGCTTCTAATAATGTATAAACACACTCTTGATATAATTGTTTAGCAAATAAACATTCTGCTCCAATTTTATAAAATAATTTTAATGTGTTAAATGATGTTACACTTAATCTATTTTGATTTGGTAATCCTGATTGTTGAGAAAGTTTTTCTTTTTCTTTTTCTTTTTTTATAATATCTGAAAAATCTCTGTAAATTAAAAATGCGTCGTTGATATTATTTTTTTTTAAATATATTTTTATTAAATTATAATATGCAAAAAAAAAATGTTTGTTTTTTTTTGTTACATCTTCTAAATAAAAAACTGCATTTTCTAAATTACCTAATTTTATATAACAAAGTGCGATGTTATAATTTAATTGATAGTGTTGATATATTTTATGTGCTTCTAAAAAGTTATTTAATGCTTCTTGATATGATTTTAATTTAAAATTACATACTCCGAGATAAAAAAATTTTATAAAAGATTTTGCATTTATTTTTCCTTCCATTGATGAATTATTATCAATTATTTCATTTAAATATTCTTTCATTGTTGTGAAATTCTCTTCATTAAAAAATTTTGCACATTTTTTTAATAATGACGTTGCTTCTTTGTCTTCTTTACATATAAACATTAATTCTGGTTCAATCATTTCTTCGTCTATGAAATTATTTACATTATTATCGTTATTATTTTTAAAGTTATCATTTTCTATTAAATTTGTTTCTTTATCGTTAAAATCATCATCTGGTTGATATGATTGTTCATAATTTAATAAATCTTTTTCTTGCATGTTATTTTATTTAAAATTTAAAAAATTATAAAATTTAATTGTTTAATTAAAATGTTATTATTAAAATAATTAATAATAAAAATATGTTTTTTTATATAATTTTTACACTTTTTTATTTTATATATACAATTAGTTTTTATTAAAAAAATAAAATTATTTTAAATAATTGATTTTATAAATTATTTAATAATTAAAATCTTTCCCTTCATAATAATGTTTTTTTTAATAATTAAATTAAAATAGAATATTATATTTAAATTTATTTGGATTTTATATTAATTTTTTATTTAATATCTCGCAAAAATTTTTTTAAATAATATTAATAATATATCATAATATGTCTTAATTTAATATAGAGGAAAAAAATTATATCTTGATGATGAAATAATATAATTTTTATTGAAAAGAATGTGACAGTTATTTAAATCATAATCAGAAGAAAGTGAAAGATTTAGGAAATAGTATCTTTGTTTTATTTTTACAAATTAATTAATAAATTTTTTATATCATAATTAAATTTTATTAAAATTAAAATAATTTATAATTTAAGATTATAAAAATAAATATTATTATTATTATATGAAAACAATTAAATTAAACTTGTTTTTGTAACTTTATGTTTTTTTTTCTTATTAATATTATTATTTTTTTTCTTTTTAATTAAATAATAATCTTCAATATCTTTCCAATCATTATTTTCATACATTTGTGTGAAGGATCGATTCAATCTTTTTTCATAAGGGTATAATTCATTATTAATAATAGCTAATTCTTTATTTAATCTTGGATTATCAATATTTAATCCTTCCAAAGTTTTAGTAATACTTTTTATTTGTTCAGTTAAATCATTACATTCTTTAGTTAATTGTGTATATCTTTCTTGCAATTTTCCTATTCTAGATTCAGCTTCTTTATGTAAATTTCCCATTGTGCTAATTTCTTCAAGAACATCTTTAATTTTTTCAATTTCAAAAGATTCATCTTTACTCTTTAAATTTAAATTTTCTTTTAATAAACAATTATATTCTTTTAATAATTCATTTTTTTGTTCTTCTAATAATTCACATTCTTTTTTTATTCTATCATTTTGTTGTACGAAATTATCAAATTGTTCTAAAGATAATAATTGTTCATTTCCTTTAGCTAAATTATCTTTTATTATATTTTCTAATTCTACATACAAGCGTTCCATATTTTGAATAGTAAATTCTTTATTTTCTAATTCGTTTTTTAATTGTTCTATTCTTTGTAAATAATTATCAGTTCCTTTAATTTCTTGTTTTTGAAGTTCTAATGTGTTTTTTTCAATTTCTTTGTCATTTTCTTCTAATTTTTTAAGTTCTTTATTTAAATTATCACAATCATTTGAAAGTTCATTGTCGATTTCTTGTAATTTTTCTTTTATTTGAGAATAATCTAAATCGCCTGTTACGACACCTTTTAAAATCATTTTTGTTGATGAAACTAAATTTTCTGTATCATCAATGTATTTCATTGTTTCATTTTCTTCGTCTTTTAAAAAATCTTGGAGAATTTTTTTACGATTTAAATAATAAGTTTCATCATATGCTCTTGCAGATGTCAACATTTTTTATTTTTATTAATTATTTTTTAATATAAATAATTTAAAAATTATTTTTATTTATTTGGAATTTAAATAAAATATAATATGAATAATTCAAATAATAATAATAATAAAATTTGTTTTATTGATTATATAAATAATATTATTAAAAATAATATTGATGAAAAATTTAATGTTAATTATAATTTTGAAAAAATATTTGATAAATTTTCAATAAAAATTGTTAATAAATTTATTCATAAAATTATTTCAATTATTTATTCAAAATATAATATAAATAATAATAATAATAAAAATAATTTTTTAGATTTTTTTTTGTTTTTATTTATGTTTGTTAATGAAAAAAAGATAAAAAATTTTAATTTAAATGATTATAAATTTTTAATTAAAAAATTTTTTTATAGTAAATTATTAAAAATTGAAGAATTGAATATTATTATAAAATTTATTATTTTTACAAGTATTTTTTCTTTTAATGAAATTAATGATTCAAATATTAATTATTTAAATAATATGAAAAATAAAAATATAAAAAATTATGAAAATTTTAAATTTTGTATTGAAATTATTATTATTTTAAATAATGTTGAAATAAGTAAATTTTTTATTATTTTTTTAGAAGAAAATATTTTAAATAATAAAATAAATAAAATTTTACTTATAAAAAAATTTGATATTATAAATTTAATTTATTTAGAAGAAGAAAATAATAATAATTTTATAATATTATTTTTATCTAAAATTTTTAAATTTAATTTTGATAAGAAATTTTTATCATTATTTTTTAATAAATTAAAAGAATATTTTAATCAAAAATATTTAAAAATAAAATCAATTGATGTAATAAAAAATTTAGAAAAAAATATTTTATTTTTACAAAATTTATTTCAAATCGAAGAAAAAATTTTAGATAAAGATTCAAATATTTTAGACAAAGGATTTGTATTTAATAATAATGAATTTAATGGTTTATATGTAAATAATATTTTATTAAATAAAGAATTTACAATAATTTTTTCATTTAATTTCGATCCAGATAATATTGAAAAAAAAGAAGAATTAGAAAAAATAAAATTGGAAAAAAATTTAGAATTAAAATGTTTTTTATTAGATTCAATGTATGAATATTCATTATTATATTTATCAGAAGATGAAAAAAAAATTGATTTTGGATTTTTTATTAAAGATAATAATTTTTATTTATCAACTGAATTTAATAAAGAAAAAAAAATTTGTAATATCAAAAAAAATTTAACTTATATTGTTTATTTTTCTTTTCAAGAATTTAATAAATTTTATTTAAAAATTAGTTCAGATGAAAGTAATAAAATTTATGAAAAAATAATAAATAATAGTTTCAATAAAAATTTAACATTAAAAATTGGAAATTTTAAAAAAAATTTTGAAGGTTTTTTTGGCTCAGTTTTAATATTTAATAAATTTTTTGATGATGAATTTCTAATAAATATCTATAATTTAAAAGGATTTTATGATAAAATTTTATTTTTAAATAAATATGATTTTAATCAAATAGATAAATATGATAAATTTTGTAATTATATGCCTGATGATTTTGATAATAAACAAAAAAAATATTTAAATGCAATTGAATATTTTAAAAAAATTGATTTAAATAAATTTATTATTGCTTATGTTTCACCTAATTTTTTATGTTCAAAAATAAAAAAAACTTTTGTTAATTGTTTATTTAATGATATTAAAATTAATTATTATATTGAACCTAAAATTGAAAATTTTTCTACTTTTTTTTTCTATAATAAAAATTCCATTTTTGAATTTATTAAATTTGAAGGAATTAATTATTTAATATTTAATTTTGAATTATTAAATAGACTTTCAGAAGAATGTTCAAATGAAAATGATAAAAAAAATTTAATTAAATATTTTAGCAATTTAATTGATTTTACATTTAATATATTTTTTTTATTAAATTTAGATTTTTATTACAAAGAAATTAAAGCATTAATTTTTAGTATTCAAAAAAATATTTATAAAATTTGTAATAATTTTAAAATTTCTGAAGATTTAATGATTATTTTAAATAAATTAATTATAGTTTTAAATTCACAAGATCCTGAATTTTCACAAAAAAAATTAAATAGTTATACAATAATTAGAAATGATTTTATTAATATTTTATTAAATATTTATTTATATAATTTAACTGATTATTCTACTATTGAATATTTTTTTGTCCCTTTAGAAAATTGTATTAATAAAAATCCTGAAGGTTTAATTAATGAAGATTATTTTCAAAAAATTTTAAATTTTTCACAATTTTTTAATACTTTTGATATTGAAAATGTTCATTTAAAACATCAAAATAATTTCAAATCGTTAAAAAATTCTTATAAAAAATTATTATTAACTTTTTTTAAAAAAACTGAAAAAATTTCTATTTATATTCTTTTATTTAAAATGTTAGAACAAAATTATAATATTTTAAATTATCAATTTTATCAACTTTTTAAATTATTTTATCAAAAAAGTGATTTTTTCTTTAAAAAAATTGATGAAAATTTTAAAATAAATGTTATTAAATTTATTATAAATTTATATGAAAAAATTAAAAATATTACATTTTTAAATAAAAATAGTTACATTAATATTAAAGAATTAAATATAATTAAAGCCATTTGTTTAATATTAATATTTGAATTTCCTTTATCTGAAGATTTTTATTCGAATTCTAAAAAAAAAGGAAAAAAATTTAGTTTTATAAAATTAAAAGAACAAAATGAAAATAATAATAATAATAATGATAATAATGTATTTAATTTAGATAAAATTGAAGCTATTTCAAAAAATCAATCAATAAATGTTATAAATCAAAATAAAACTCAATTTGATAATGAATATGAAATATTAATAAATTCATATTATGAAGATTTTGATATTTTATTAAATAAACTTACAAATAATCCAAATTTAGATGATTATTCATTTAAAAGTATTTTATTATTATTATTAGAAAAAAATAATGAAATTACTTTAACTCAAGAAGAAAAATTAAATTTTTTAATAAAATGTAAAAATTCAAAAGATTTTGAAAATTATACTCAAATTCTTAATATAAATTATTTAAATAAAGAATTTTATTCTTTATTTATAAAAATTTCAAATATTTTTGAAATAAATAGTAAAATTATTTCAAGTTTATCTTATGAAATAATGTTATTTTTGTTTATGAAAATATTAAAAAATCAAAAAGAAAATAAATGTTTATTTAAACACACTGTAGAAGGTAAAAATTTTTTCGGTAAAATTTTTAAAAATATGTTTATTAAAAACGAAGATTCTCGTAATAAATTAATTAGTGAATTTCCAAAATTAATAAAATATATTTTATTATATTATCGAAATTCTTTTATTTTTCATTTTTTATATGAAATTAGTTTAGAAAATAATTTACAATTTTATACTAATATTTTATTAAATCAATTATTAAATATTAAATTTGATAAAGAAGAATTTTCAAAAAATTATTATTATAATAAAATAAACACATTAATATTATTTTATTACATATTAAATAATAAAAAAATTTGGGAAAATAATAATAAAATTGAATTTTCATATATAAATTTAAATTTTTTATTCGATAAAGAATTAATAAAATATAAATTTAATATTTTTAAATATGATTTATTAAAATTATCAAATAAAGAAATTATTAAAACTTATGTTGAAACTTTATTTGATGTTATTATAAAATTACAAAAATATAAAAAAGAAAAAAAATATGAAATATCTATTATTACAACTTTTGTGGCTTCAATTCAAGATTTCAAAGACGAAGTTAGTGAAAGTAGAACAATTTTATATTATATTGATAAATTTAATTTGAAAAAAAATTATAAAAATTCAAAAATTTTAAAATTTTTTCCAAAAATTTCTTTTGTTGAAATTCCTTCAATGTCTATTTATTTTTTATATAAAATTCTTAAAATTATTATAAAAATTAAAGAAAAAAATGTTTTAGATATTTATTATTCGTTTTTAAATTCAGTTTTTATAGATTCGAAATTAATTTATAATGAATTTAAAGAAAGTCGATATAATGTGAAATATAATAAAAATAAAGAATATTATAATTTTATTAAAGATTCTATTGGGTTTTATATTAAAAATAAAATTGATGATTATAAAAAATTAATTGAAGAATTTAATAAAAAATATTTAGAAATTAAAAGTAAAAAAGAAAAATTAAATATAAAAATAAATAAAATAGATAATAATAATAATAATGATATTAATAATATTTCATTTTCTTCTTGTGATTCTACAAAAAGTATGAAAAATATGTGTCAAAGTAATAAAAAAAAGAAATTTTATCAAATTAAAGATAAAAATAAAACAAGTTCATTTCAATTGTCAGATAATTTAAATGCAGAAAATAATATTATTACAAATAATAATGATACTAACATTAATAATAAAATTAGTATAAATATTAATAATAATAATAATGAAAAAGAAATAATAAATAATATCAATAATAATAATAATAATAAAACAAACAGCGGAATTTACAATTTTTTTTCAAATTTATTAAATTATTCATATAAAAATAACAATAATAATAATAATAATACTAATAACAATAATATTTTTAATTTAAAATCAATAGAAAATTTTAATCAAGTTATTTTATTTCCAAAATTAAATTTAATTAAACAAATTTTTTCAATTTATTTTACAGATAGAATTTTTTATGATAAAGGTTTTATAATAATGAAAAAATATTACAAATATTTATTTGATAATTTAAATAATATAAATCAAAACATTAATATTAACAATTATTTTAATTATCCGATCACATTAAAAAATTACACACCAAAAAAAATTTATTATAAACATTTTTTTATAAAAAATAATCTTGATTTTTTTTATGATCCTTTATTTTTAAAAACACACAAATTTTATTCAGAAAAAATAGAAATTTGTCAAAGAAAAAGAATTTTCTTAAAAAAATCAGAAAATGATGAATTAGCAAGATTTTTTATAAATTTAAATGAAAATTATAATCAATTTTATGTTGATTTAATAACGAATAAATACACAATTTTTGGTGAAATTATTTTAACTTCGAGTTTATTTTATTTCCATAGTTTAGATAAAAAATTATTTTTAAATAATTTAAACGAAGAAGAAAAAAAAAATTGGTTATTTTGTAGTTTAGAAATTGATTATTCTCAAAAAAATAAAAAAATATTCATATTAAAAAAAGAAATAAGCGAAATTATAAATAGAAGATTTTTATATTTATTTCAAGCATGTGAAATTTATTTAAAAAATGGAAAAAGTTATTTTTTTAATTTTTACACCGAAGAAAATAAAATAAAATTTTTTGAAATTTTAGAAAATAAAGAATATAAAATAAACATAATTTCAAATTTAAAAGAAAAATTTCGGCTAAAAAATTATACAAAAAAATGGAAAATAGGAAAAATTGATAATTTAAATTATCTTTTATTCATTAATAAATTCGCATCAAGAAGTTACAATGATTGTAATCAATATCCAATTTTGCCTTGGGTAATTTTATTAAATAATAAAAAAAGAGATTTAAAATTTCCAATTCCAGCTCAAACAGAAGAAAATAAAGAAATTTTAAAAATTAAATATGAAAATAGTCCTTTAAAATTTCCTTGCTTTTATAATATACATTTTTCTAATAGTAGTTTTGTTTTATATTATTTAATTAGATTAAATCCCTTTACAAACAATCAAGTTCTATTGCAAAATGGAAAATTTGATGTTCCAAATCGACAATTTAATTCTTTTGATGAATGTCTACATATTATAAAAAAAACAAATGATTCGAGAGAATTAATTCCGGATTTTTTTTTATCTACTGAATGTTTTAAAAATTATAATTGCAATTATTTTGGATTTAGAAAAAATAATGATAATTTACTTATAAATGATTTGAAAATTTCTAATTTTAATAGTCCAATGGAATTTATAATAAATAATTTAAATTTAATAAATTCTAATGAAATAAAATCTCAAATTAATTTTTTTATTGATAATATTTTTGGAACAAATCAAGTTAATAAAGAAAATTATAACATATATGAAAAATATTGCTATCAAGAATTAGTAAATTTAAGAGAAAAATTGGAAAAATTTAAAAGAAATAATGAAGATTATAATACAATTAAAATAAAAATTGATAGAAAAGTTAATAAAATTTTATCTTTTGGGCAAACGCCTTTTAAATTATTTGAAGAAAAACATATTCAATGGATTGAAAATGAAGAAGAAAAAAATAAAATTTCTAATTCAAATAATGAAAAAGAACAATTTATTTTTATTGAAGGTAAAATTATTAATTTTAAAATATCACAATTTTCTAATAAAAATATTTTATATGTTCTTGTAAATAAAAATAATTTTAATTATGAAATTAAATATTTTGATTCAAATCATTTAATTTCAAATGAAAAAGAAAAATCAAAAATTGAAACTTTTCAAAAAAAAATTAAATTTCATCATAAATTAAAATTTAATCAAAGTAATTCATTAATTTATGGTTATAAATTTAATACAAAATTTATTTTAATAGATTTTAATTTATCAATTTTTATAATTTGTAGAATAGAAGAAAATTCATTATTATTTTTATCAAATAAAAATATAAAATTTTTTATGTTAGAAAGTTATGTAACATGTTTATTAAAAATCAATGAAAAAAAATTTATTTCTGGTCATTTAAATGGAAAAATTATGGAATGGGAAATTGATAGTCAAAATAATAATATAATTTTAATAAGAAATTTATTAGCACATAAAGAAAAAATAATAGGAATTTATTATGATAAATATTTAAATATAATAATTACAAACGGAGATGATGAAAATATTTTTATTAGAAAATATTATGATTTTGAAATATTAACAATGATTGAAATTAAAGGATTTTTTTGTATTGAATTAAAAATTTATAAATCATTTTTATATATTTTGTTATATAATATTGATATTAAAAAATATATTATTAAAATTTATTCACTTAATGGAATTTTATTAAAAAATGGAGAATATGATTATATTAATAATATTGAAATTACTAATGAAGGTTATTTATTAGTTGGAATTTATTATAAAAATATTATTAAAATTTTTGATACTTCTTATAATAATATTATTAAAGAAATTTTTATTCAACCAAATAATTATTTAAATTCTATTAATTATAAAAATGAAGAAAATCAAAATGATGTTTATTTTATTAATTTTATTTATGATAGTAATTCTAATTGTGTTTTTTGTTATTTTTCAAATGGATTAATATTAAAAAAATTAATAAAAATATAATAAAATTATAATGATATAAATATAAATTATTTTAAATAATATTAATTAACTATATTTATAATATTTCAAATATTATTTTAAATAGAATTTTTTCAGTTTAAATAATTTAAATATTTATATTAAAATTTTTAATTAATATTAATTTCTTTAGGTTTAGTAATATTTTTAATATTTATAATATTGAAATTATTTTTATTTTTTTCATGAAATAAAACACCAATTTGATCAATTAAAAAGCATCCTTTATAATTTGTTATAAAATTAAAATCTATATTAATAATATCATTTTCAGTATGAGAATTTAATATTATAAATTTTGTTACACCTAACCAAATTATTCTATAATCATCATTATAAATAAAAATTTCATATTTTAATATATTTTTAAATCCAATAAACCCTTTTTTATTTAATATCAAATTAATAGTTACTAATGTTTCTTCATTAGTTATTTTAGTTTGATTAACTTCCATTTTTACAGAATTAAGTAAGATTTTTTTTATTAATTCAATTGTTATTTTATTACGGTTTTTTATTTGAATATCATAAAAATATAAACCTTTTATTTTATCATTATTATTTAATTCATTATTTATAATATTATTTTCTGAATTATTATTATTATTATTAATTTCGTTATTTTCATTATTATTATTTTCTAAATTACTATTATTATTTTCATTATTATTATTTTTTATATATTCCCATTCAATTATTAAATAATTAGATTTATTTAAAATATTTGATATTTTATTTAAAATATATTCAATATTATTATTTTTATTTTCCAAAATAAAATCTAAATTTATATTTTCATTATTTTTTTTAACATAATTTTTCATATTTTGTTCAATAATAAACTTATAATGTAATTTATTATTTTCTTTATTAGAAATAATTTTTGAATTATTATTATTATTATTTAAAATATTAAAAAATTTATTAATAAAAAATTTTTCAAATTTCAAATAAAAATTTTCATTTTTATTTTTTCCATTTAATATTAAATTAAATATAATTTTATTTAATTCATTATTAATATTATCATAATTAACAATTTCTTTTTCAATTTTAAATTCAAAAGAAGGTTTGACATTTAATTTAACTAAAAATCTTTTAATTTCAATATTTTTATATTTTAATTCATCTTCAAATTTAATAACAATTTTAATGAAAATTTCTCCAATAATTTGAGGAAAAATAGGAACAAAAATCATAGTTTTATTATCTTCTTCAAATAATTCTTTATTGACTGTAATATAATCAAATAAAGTTGTTTTAATTATATTATCATTATTATTATATTTAATAGAATCATTAAAAAAAATTGTAAATTTTTTAATTCTATGATTTTTTGAATTATTTATTAATTCAATAGGAAATAAAATAAATTGATATTTAAATAAATTTAATTCTTTTCCCATTGGAATTTTTATATAAATATCTTCATCAATAGATTTTATATTGTAAATTAATTTTGTTTTTTTTGAAACTGGAGCTAAATAAATTTTTGAACTATTTGATAAATTATCTTTATTACTTGAATTGCTTGAATTTGAACTACTTTTTCTTCTACGTTTTTCATATTCTTCTGAAAAAAATAATTTATTTTTGTGTTGATATAAACGAGATTTATCTTTTAAATTAAATGAATGATATAATTTACAATTATCATATAAATTTAATTCTACTCCTTTTATATAAATTTGCCCTGGTTGTAATGAAGTTATGCAAAGTTCTATTATTTCATTTGAATTTTTATTTAATTTTATTTTAACCTCATTTTCTTTAATATTTAATTCATTATTATTATTATTTTCTAATTCATTATTATTATTATTAGATTTATTTTCTGGAGTAAAAATATAATCTAATTTTATAGAATTAATAGGAATTTCTATATTTAATGGGTTTATTATTTTAAATTTAATGTATAAATTATCATTAACATTTCCATAAAATTCTCTTCTCATATGAAAATTTGATGAATTTTCTTTTTGTAAAATTACGTTATTTATATTTTTAAGTATTAATAAATCTTTTTCATTTAAATTACAATAAGGTTTACTTTTAAATAATTCAATGTATTTATTAAAACAATCCCATTTAACATTAATATAATTTTTATTTTTTGAAAAAAATTCAATTTCATAATCAATTTGTTCAGTAATAAAAATAGATTTATTATCAATTTCAGGAAGATTTAATCTAAAAATATTTAAAATATTTGAATTATTATTATTATTATTTTTAATATTATCTTTTTCAATTAATTTTTTTTTATTATTTAAATAAAAAGTCATAAACATTGATTGATTATTTATTAAATTTTTATTATAAACAGAAAGTTCTAAACAATTTTTAAAAAAAATAAAACCACCTTCAATATAATTTAATTCATTACTAATTTCTCCTAAAATGTTATTTATATTTAATCTTAAATTTAAAAAAGAATTTGTAATTTGATTAGAAAATAAAATTGAATTTCCAAAATTATAAAAAGCATATTCATTTAATATTTGATTATTCATTTTTTTATAAATAAATCCAACATAAACTGAATAAAAAATAAATTTTCTATATTTATAAGCACATGAAAAATAACATATAATTTTTTCTATAATTAAAGGATATAAAATTATATATAAATTTAAAGAATTTGAATTTGTTTTATCATTATTTTTCATTCTTGAATTTAAAACTTTATTAAAATTAAGTAAAATATTTCCAACTTTATCTTTAATTAATTCTATTAATTTTGATGGATTTTCAATATTCAGATAATCTTCAAACATTGCTGTTAATATAAAAAACCATCTTATAAATTCTTTTATATTAAAATTTGATATTTGGGTATACATTTTATAATCATTTAAAAAATTTTGTTTTTTTTTTTTCTTTTCCAAAATATCTATTTATATAATAAAAATCATGAAAATTTTGTAATTGAATATTATTATTAGGATTTTTAAATAAATTACCTTTTAAATTTTTTAATTTTTTATAAGAACTTGAATAATTTCTGAAAAAAAAATAATTTAATGATATAAATAAACTATCAAAATTATTATTATTTAATTTTATTATTTGAGGATATTTGTTATTATACTCGTTTTTATTTTTTGAAAAAAATCCAAAAAATTTTTCATTGTTTTGTTTTGAATTTTTTTCTATTAAATCATTAATATTTGTTAAATAAACATCTTGAATATAATTAAAAAATTTCATTCTTAAATTATTAATATCATCATTTGAAATTAAATTACCAAAAACTATTTTTTTTTCTTTATTTCGTCTATAATCATTATTATTATCATACAATTCCGTTTTATGAAAATAATTCATCCAATTTATATTATTATCATTATTATTATTTTCATCCAATGAATTAATATCATTAAAAATAATATGAAATTTATCTTTATAATTACTCTCAAATTTATATTTAATTTCTTCAAATGCTTTTTCATCAATTTTTTTATTTTCTTCATTATTTTTATCGCAGAGAACAATTAAAACATTATTATTCGTTCTTCTATAAATTTCATCTTTAATTAAATCAGGTTCATTTATAATAATATTATTATAATCTTCATCTATTGCGCACATGTAAACTGTGATTAAAGGTTGATAGTAAAAATCATATTCATTTATTGTCATACATTCTAAAAATAATTTTTGAAATTCAATGTACCAAGGAAAAGAAAAAAATTTTATTTTATTATTAATAATATCTAAATTATTTTTATTTATTATAGGAGAATTTAATGTCCATTTTGGTTTATTGTAATTCATACAAATTTTATACATTTCTTCTTTTTGAGAACTTTTTAATTTTGTAAAATTTATGTTGTCAATAAAATCAAATTTAAAATCGTTTATTATTGAATTTGTTCCTTCGTTAAAAGGAATTTTTAAATTCATTCCGGTAAAATCGCCTATTAATCGTAAATATTCTGCGGGTTTTAAATTGTTTTTTTTAAATATTTCTCGGATTTTATTTGAACAGTAAATTAAAATAATTGGTTTAAAAAATTCGTTTAACCAGGATTTAAAATAATTTGAAGATTTTGAATTCATAAATATTTAAATATTTTATTATTTATTTATTTTTAAATATATTATTTAATTTTTAGTTAAAAAATTATTTTAAAATATAATTTAAATATTTATAATTAATAATATAAAAAATCTAATTAATTAAACTAATTAAAAATTAAAATTATTACAAGATAAACTTAAAGTAAAATATTCATGTTTTAAACTTTCGGCCAAATCTAAATCATCTTTGTCTCTAGAATTTAATAATCTACCTTCAATATATTTATATGTTTCATTATTAAAATAATCTTTCATTTTCGATTTATAATTTTGTAAAAAATCAATAAAAATTCCACAACATTCTAAAACAGTACTAATTTTTGGATTATATTTAGCATTGCAATAAATATTCAAAAAATCACAAATATTTTCTAAATAAATATTAAATTCAATTAATCTATTATTTTCAATATAAGCTCTAATTGCAGCTGATATTGTAAAAACTAATCTTTCTCTTAAATCATTGTAATATTCAATTAAATCTTCATCATTTGGGTCAGAAATAATAAAAGCACATTTAGCTGCCTTTTCAATAAAAGACATAATTTCAGACGAATATTTCCAAAAATTTTCAGAATTTAAAGAAAAAAACATACTTTCAAAAACATAAAAAGTTTGAATTCGTAATTTTTTATCAATATCTTCTTTATTAATCAAATCAAATAAAATAGGCATAATTTTATCAATATAAAATGAAAAATCATTTTTAACATGATCTATAATATCACCTATACAAAAAATAGTTTTAGCACAATTATCAACTTCTTGATAATTATTTAAACCATATATAATAAATTGCATAAAATCATTTAATATATTCATATAACAATTTTTATTAATACATAAAGGTAAACTTAAACTAGAAACAGCAAGAACACCTTCTTCATAAATTCCATTTCTTAATTGAAAAGTTTTTTTAATTAATTCATATAAAGCATTTCCTTGTTCTTCAGTCATATCTATTTTATCACTGCTACAAAAAGCTGTAATAATGCAACATAAAAATTTTTGAAAATCATATTGTTTATTTTTTGAATTAAAATTTTCATTTACTAATGTTTTTTGTAAACCATCATAAATTAAACTAAAAAAATTTAATAATTCAGTTTTGTTATTTTTATCACATATCTCTATTATAGATCCTAATGCCCAAAAACAATGAAGAGAAATGTTATCATCATTATTATATGATTCGGGGACATATGCTAATTTTAATAACGTATTTAAAATTTCAGAAAGTCTGTTGCTAAAATAATTTTTTGAATTTAATTTTATACCAACTGTTAAATAATGAAACATAAAACAAAAATTGACACTTAAATTTTTTTGAGGAACTTGTAATTTATTTAATAAAAAATCAACATAATTATCAAATAATTCTTTTTTATCTATAAAAGTTTCAGGAAAAAATTGTGTTATTCTTTGTAAACAAATCGCACCTGTTTGTTGTAATTCACTATTATTTGAATTTATAAATTCTATAATTTTTGGTAATGAAGATTCAATAATATTTTTAACTTTTTGTTTATGAACTGTTTCTAAAATAGAACTATATAAATATATAGCTGAATTTTTAATTAAATCATTAGAATCATTTAAACATTTTGACATAAAATTAAATACTTCATCAATAAAATTTTCATCACAAATTTTAGATAAAATATCTAAAATGTAATTTACAACTTTGAATCTTGTAAAATTTTCTTTATCAGTTTTTTCATATTCTAAATTACGATTTAATAATGTGTATTTACAACATTCCCATAATTTTGGGTAATAATTTAAAATATAATTATTTAATTTTTGATTATTTTCTATTAATTTTAATTCATAATCTCCCAATTCAACAAAAAATAAATATGCGTTTATTCCTACATTTTCATTTGGACTTTTTATTATTTGAAATAATTCTGATGTTATTTGATTTAATGAATCGTTTATTAAATAATAAAAATTTTTAGCTACGTCCATTAATGCGTTTATTGCAGCGTTTTTTATTCTATCTGAATAATTTTCTTTAATAAAAACAAGCATTAAATTTATTAAATAAAATCTTTTTTCGTTGTTTTTTAAATCTTCTTTTAAAAACGGAATGTAATTTCCTAATGTGACTAAACATTCAAATGTAATTTCTTCATTATCTTTTATATTACTAAAAACACTAAAAATAGAAGTTGTAATTAAATTTCTATCTTCTGTATTAATATCATTATAAGAAACTTCATCTACAATAAAACCAATAGTTGTAATAGAAGCTAATTTATAATCAATATTATTATTATTATTTAAAATATTAGTCAAAGTAGATATTAAATTTGTCCAATTTCCTCTTCCTAATTCAATTTTTGCTATTGCGGTGACAGAACGTCCTGCAGCTTTTCTTAAATCTTTATTTGAACTTCCAAGACAAGCAAAAATATTATTTTTTATATTTTGTTGAAGTTTATTATTCATTAGAATCCATTTATTAATATTTTGAGATGATTTTAATATATTACATATTATTGCACTTGATAATTGTCTTAGTTCTAATTTTATTGAATCATCATTTAAAAATTCTGAACAACTTAATAACGATTCTTCAGTGTTATTTGATATTATTTCAGCTATTTGACTTTGAGCATTATTACGAATTTGATTATTACTTTCTAAAAGTTTTCCAATTATTGATAAAAATTGGTTTTTTTGCTCAGTTGAAATTGACATATAATTAAATTAAACAATTTAAATTTTGCGCTTATTTATATAATTAAAATTTAATTTAAAATAATAATATTTAATAAAAATTTTTTAATAAAAAAAAAAAATAATTTTAATAAATAATTTATTTTATATAATTAATATAATATAAATCATTTTAATATATAATAGTTAAAAAAATAATAATAATATTTCTATTTATTTTTTAATTGTTATCAAATTATTTATTAATTCATCAGTGATTGGAATTTCAAGTTTTTTAACTTGTTTTTCAGCAACACCTTCAACTTTTTGATTAGCTGCGAATTTATTAAATATTTGTTCTAAACTTGTTAATTGAATTGAATATTCAGTTATATGACATTCATCTTTTCCATCTTCAAATAAACCAAATAAAAATCCAATACTTTTATCATTTTCACCCTTCTTAATTTTAAATAAGAAGTTATTTTCGATATATTCAGTTAATATAATTTCATCAAAAAATTCTTTTGCTTTTTTTATAAGTTTTAAAGCATTTCTTACATAATGAGTCCATGAAATTAATTGAGTTATAAGAATAGATCCATTTATATCAATTTCTCTTTTAATTTTTTCTCCGAATTTTCCGGGTTGTAATTCATTAATAAAACTTTCTCTATTTATTAATTTTAATGTTTCATTTATATTTTGATTATTAACTTGAAATTTCTTATCTAAATTATACATAGCTAAAACATTATCCATTTCTTCTTTTTTCATAGTTTTAATTCTCATTTCAATTTCATATCCATAACCATATTTATCTTTTATTTCATTAGAACTTCCTAAACAAACGAATTCACCATTGACCATAATACCCATTCTTTTACATAATGTTTCTGCTTCGTCCATAGAATGAGTAGTCATTATAACAGAACTTTTTTTTCTTCTTGCTGATATTTTATGTATAACTGCCCACATGAATCTTCTTGCTTCTGGATCCATACCTGTGCTTGGCTCATCTAATAATATTATAGGAGGGTTACATATCATTGAAATTGCTACAGATAATTTACGTTTATTACCTCCTGATAATCTACCTGATATCTTATCTACAAATTCTTCTAAACTCATTTCTTCTATCATTGCTTTTATCATTTTATCTAATAAATTTCTTTTCACACCTTTTATTAAGGCATAAAATTCAAGATTTTCTTTGACTGTCATAAATTCAAATATTGCGTCAAATTGAGGACAATATCCGAACATATCACTTATTTCACTAAATCGTTTTGATATATCAACTCCATTAATGAATATTTTTCCGTTCGTTGCACTATGTTCTTGTGTTATGCATTTAAATGTTGTTGTTTTTCCTGCTCCGTTTATTCCTAATAAACCAAAACATTCTCCGTATTCAACACAAAGATTCAAATTTTTAATAGCTTCTAAATCCGTTGAACATTCACAACAACCTTCGCCTTTTTTTTGATAAACTTTATTCAAATTTTGAATACGAACAGCATATTTTTCTTCATTGTTATTATTAATTTTTCCGTTATCTGAATTTACTTCAATTTTATTTGATGATTCATTTGCTCTTTTTATTTCATTTTGTACTATAGTATCATTTACATCACTAGTAATTGATTCATTTGGAGGTTCACTAAATGTAACTGATTTATATTCAATTAGCCATAAAATAAAAATATAAAGAACAGTTAATATCGCGAAATATACTAATTGCAATCCTGCATAACTTAATGATATCTTTTTACTTTCTTTCCAAAGATACCATTCATCACTATCAACAATAAAAATCATTAAATAATTTAAAAGAAAATCATAGCCATAAGCCATATCAAATGAAGGAACGATTCCAAAAATATATATCAAAACTTTTCCTATATCTTTTAAATTATCTTGACCTCTGAACATTAATGCAACTGATGAACCTAAAGCACCTATTAAAAAGTTTAATAAAATTGTTCCATTTTGAGCAGAAGCTTCGTTATCAAACAAAAATGAAGTACAATATGTAAATGCTACCATTGGCGGACCATATAATAAATAAAATAATACAAAATATTTCGCATAAAAATCCAGCGCGTATATTAAAATCATACAAATTCCTGCAGTAAAATAATATTTTAATAATTCAAATATAAAATTCACTAACCAATAAGCTAACATATTTATTCCACTTATACGCATTAAATGTTTTGAATTGTTTATTCTTTCTTTAACGATGATTGTTATGAAATTAGCAGGAATTAATGAAAATGCCACTGCGACAAAGAATACCATCGTACTATTTGTTGTTTGATCTGCTGAACCTGATAATTTAGCTGTTAAAGGCATTGGCTCATTCACAACTTTTATTGAAATATTGTCATCTGTTGCGTAGTTAATTATTTGATTTAAATAAAATGTAGAAAAAAATGACGGACCTTGTTCAACTATTGTATTAACATACATTGCAAAAGAATATTGATGATTTGTTTTATCTAATTTTATAATAAGCATGCTACCTAAATTATCTTCATCATTATATTTATCAAAAATTTGTTTTGAACAATCTTCAATACTATCAGTAATAGTTAAAGTTGGAGAAGATAATTTTATATCATTACCTATTGTAATATTTTCTGTATTTACTAAATTTTTTATATCTTTAAAAGAATCTGGAATATCTAAATTTTGATGATAACCATAATGAAGTTTCATTTCACCAATTCTTCCTAATTCTATTGGGAATGTTTTTGAAGTAAAATCAAATGTTACTTGACATACTAAAAGTCCAACAATAATTAAAAATATAGGAACTAATATTTCTAAAAACACACCTTTTAAATCTCTTATTGTCATTAACCATCGTTTGGTGGTACATGCTTTAAAATCATTGACGAATTTTGATTTATTTGAATAATCTTCTTTAAAATCTGTATTAAATAAAATTTTATCATTTTCTTCATTTACTTGACTGAATTTTCTATGACCACCTTTTAAAACAACATCATCTGCAGCAACATTTAAAAACACATCTTCTAAAGTTGGCATAGAGGCACTATAATTTTTAATTTTTAAATTTTGTAAATTTGAATCTAATTCTTCAAAGAAATCAGATAGTTTAAAATTAGGTTTATTATTATTATTATTAACTTTTTCACCTTGAGAATTTTCACTTAAAGTTAAATTATTTCCTTCTTCTTCAGTATAATTTTTTTTAGGAATTCTAAATATAATTTCTTCACTCAACACTTCAAATTCAATATCTTGAGCTCTTTGTTGTATATATGTTATAATTTTTTTATTATCAGCATCAGATTGTTTAACAACTCTTAAAGACATAAATCTACCATATCTTTCAATTAAAAATAAAGGGGTTCCTAAACACTTTAATTCACCTAAATGCATAATACCTATCCTATTTCCCAAAACACTAGCCTCTTCCATATAATGAGTAGTTAAAATAATAATTTTTTTTTCAGTCATTCTTTTTAAAATCTCCCATAAATTTCTTCGACTAGTAATGTCCATTCCACTACTTGGTTCATCTAAGAAGATTACTTTACTTCCACCAACTAAGGCAATAGCTATACTTAATTTTCTTCTTTGCCCAGCTGATAAATCTTTTGCTACAATATTTTGCATTTCAGTTAATTGAAAATCTTTCAATGTTATATTAACTTCTTCTTCTACTCTATCACTACTAACTCCTTTGAATGTTGCAAACATTGTTAAATGCTCCTTTATTGTTAAATCATCAAATAATACATCATGTTGAGGACATATTCCTAATTTAGTTCTGAAATTATCCATTTCAAGAGAACCTAAAATATTCTCTCCGTCATACATAACTTTTCCTCCTGTTGCATCATACATTCCACACAACATACTTATTAATGTTGTTTTACCTGCTCCGTTATGACCTAATAAAGCGAATATCTCATCTTTATATAAATTTAGATTAACTCCATTTACTGCTGTTTTACCGTCGTCGAATGTTTTTTTTATACCTCTTATTTTTATTACATCATCTGGTTTGTTTTTATCTTTATATAAATCTTCATTTTGGAAGTTTAATGCTTTTTGTTTTTCTTTTTTAGCATCTAAAACTATTTTCTCATTGTCATTATTTATTTCATCTTGTAATTTTTTGTTCTTTTCATCATCTCCGCACCAATATGATTTTGTACATAAGAAATAAAAAGGACGGGCTATTCCAAATTCATGACTAACAACGTTTTGTAAATAAAATCCTAAAAATAAATATAAAAAGAAATCTATTATAAACATTATAATCATCCATAAAACTGAATAGTTTAAATATGTTTTTGGTACATCACTAAATTTTAAATCTTTAAAATTAGATTCAAATTTACCAAATAATATAATTCCTAATTCAATTCCAACTGGAGGAAAAATACTTATTATTATTTTTATTATTTTTTTTACTTTTGCATTCATTACTGCCATTGACATAAAAAACATAACAAAATATATTAATAGTGATAAAATAAGAGCAACTCTTGTTCTATCAATAAAACTTTGGAAGAAAAATATTAAACTAAATACACAAGCACCCCATAAAAAGAAAGTTAAAAATATTATAAAATAAGGAACATGTTCAAATACCAATTGAATAATTATTCCATTAATAATAGATTGAATTAAATTTACAATAAAATATTGAATAAAATATGATAAAAAATATATACTTTCCGACATTCCCATAATTTTCATACCTTCTTTTGCTTTAGTTTCTTTTTCACTTACCATTCTTAAAACATATAAACATAAAGGACACATATATGCTATAACTATGAAAAATGGAACTATATAACCAACGAACAAACCAAATATATCTTCTCTATAAAGATCATATTTTTGTGGTCTCATTACAAAATCTATTTTTGCTTTTTTAATAATTTCATCTGAAATAGTACCTTTTTCTTTTAATTCATTTTGTAATATATAATCTGATATTATTTTTTGAATATACATAAAACCACTTGAATACCATTTTTCATATGAATCTAAATTTGGACCATTTCTAAATGGATCATATACATCTTGACTTACCATAGGTATATCTGTATCACCTTCTTCTGAATAGTCAGCAAAATAATGTAAATGATATTCATAATTTTTTGATTCTATTTTTTGAAAGCTAATACCAAAACATAATTTAGGACGTTCATCACTTCCATATGAATTTTCTTCAACATAATTTTTCATTTCATCGACTGAACCAAAAGGTTTGAATGAATCTTCACTCATTCCAAATTTTAAATCACTATGTTCTCCAATTTCTTTTAATTTATTTTTTATTTCATCAGGAACGTTGATAAGTGCTATTAAATATCTTTCTTTTCCATCCTTATTAACACATATATCAAAAATTTTATTTAAAGCTGTGTTTTGACCATTCCACAAATTATCATCATTATATTTATATGATATTGCATTTCCATCTGCATCTGTTTCATTTTCTTTAAATGTTCCTTCAGAAAAATCTATGAATGCTAATGACCTTTTTTTTGTAAATTCTGGTTCACTTTTTTCTTCTTCTCCAAATGTATGTTCTTTAATACCAAAAGCTTTACGAATTACTAATACTAATATCATTAAAATTATAGGAAAAAAAACTTCAGCGATTGTTCCACAAACATTTCTTTTCATTATATTTAAATTTTTTTGCATCAAAGCTCTTAATTTCCAACAATTTGATGAAGCCATCGATTAAATAAATTATAATAAATTTTTTTTGTATGAATTTATTATTTTTTTTAATTAATGACGTATAAATATTTATTTTTTTAATTATTTTTTCTTAATATTAATTACTTCATTTAATTAAAAAATTATAATTAAAAAATATTAAAAATAATAAATAATAAAAAAATTATTGTGATATGGGGGATTGGGGATTGGGGATTGGGGATTGGGGATTGGGGATTGGG